>Ga0302320_10011793_pt1 | contig 18443 bp, 22 predicted proteins | sample Bog_T0_3_FD_202130 | JGI IMG/M metagenome (GOLD analysis project Ga0302320, IMG submission 202130) | Peat permafrost microbial communities from Stordalen Mire near Abisko, Sweden - Bog_T0_3 | ecosystem: Environmental > Terrestrial > Soil > Wetlands > Peat | place: Sweden: Abisko, Stordalen Mire...
CAAAACTCATCTGCGATGCCAGTGTCTGCTGAAAACGCGCCATTCGCTTCATACTTATAGTTTATTCAAATATGACGCGGGTTGCAGACTTGTGCAGAGGTTCCCTAAATGGATCGCACTGATTATAGCGGTGGCACCGCCTAAGACGGGATTGGGGCCGACATTGAGAGGAGTTAGACGGCCTCAGTTCGCGAAACAAGCAACCTGCCGAAAGCAAATCGCTCTGCCGGTGAAGTCTCGCTCGATCTCACTACGACGTGAGTAATTTAACGCTCTAACCTCCGCGAAGCTCGATACCTACCTTTACTGCCAATTTCAGGCGGCATGATGATCGAAAGCAATCGTTATCAATTCGGGTTTCTCTGGCGATACCGAACGCTCAGAGCATTTGACGCTGACGCTAATTTTGCCGCCGCGGCAAAACTTAGCGACTATTTTAGAGAACGCATTTTGGAGCGCATCCCGAGCCTCGTTGGGACCCAGGCCGTCAAGACAAGTCTTGATCTGCGGACCAGCCATCGCGATCATAGCCTTCCCCAAAGCGGTTTTGTCCGACGGGTCAGGCTCCTTGAAATCTGATGTAAATCGTTTTTCGATTTGATCTACATGTTCGGGTGAAAGGCTTTCGCGCAAGAAAACGTCGAGCGCATCGTCGGTGCCTTCGCCAGCCTTAATAGCGGCGACCAGCCCATAAGCGAGCTTCGCCGTTGCTGCGAGTTGCCTTTGCTCGGCGCGTGTCACACGTGGTCTCACCGGCTTTTCACCGTCTGGTACTTCCCGATAAGCTCGGAGACGATCCTGCACTGTCCGGAATGAAACGTTCAACTGGTACTTCGTACTGAAGTCGCCCCACCAGACCCTCCATTCCGGCAGGCCCGGCACGGCTTGAGCGTGATCGGCGCCACGCTGCGATAGCAGGTTCTGCATTTCGTCCAGAATCGGAATGAGTTCGTCCCAGGCGGCCTGATGCAGTCTTCCCATCCTCGCCACTTCTTTTGCCTTACTTCTGGCAGATTCGTCAAGATAGGCAAACTGCGTAAGATCGGAATCCTGCTCATCGGGACCGGAACTCGCGCGGTTCTGCGTGAGTTCGGCAACTGCCTCGTCTGAGAACAAGTTCAAAGTTAACGAATCCAACATCCCACCTCGCAAGTACATATTCAAATGTCAAAGGTAAAGTTCCGCGGCTCAATAGGAACGTGTGAACAATCTGACAGCGCCCGCCGCCAGACCTCAATTCTTTACGGACAGAATCGAAGGCAATAACCCCATTGGGTTTCGTCAATTGAACTATCGGCAAGTTTTCGAACAAGTCCACAGACAAGAGTTGGCGATTTCTATGCCGCGGTTTTCGGAGCTCATTGTGCGACCGTTGACAAGATGTTTCGATCCACCGGACCAACTTTTCTCATTGAATGCGCCAAAGAGGACGCTTCAATAGGCCAGCAAGGTGCACTCTCGTCCGGTCAAGTACAAAAGTACCGAATTGACAATCTTCTCGCGATTCGCACCATAGCGCTCTTAAGCCTCTCATTTCACAGCCGTTGCACCTCATCAAAAATTTGAGCGCACGAATTTAGAGAATATTGCTGACGCAATTTAAAAATCCGGTTTCGGTTGATCATGATGCCGAGGTGAGAGATGCCACAACGGCTCCTTAGATTGAACGAAGTGAAACAACGGACTGGGCTCTCGAAGAGTTCCATCTACAACCAAATTGCTGACGGGACCTTTCCCGAACCAGTTCCGATTGGCCCGAGGGCGGTTGCATGGGTTGAGGCCGAGATCGAGGAATGGATTGGCAACCGGATTGCGGAAAGACGGAAAGCCGCCTGACTCACACCACTAAGGATTGCCGCGAGGAGCCGCTCAATGAGCGGCTTCGCTATTTTTGGACGGCAATTTCGTAGGTGAGTTGACACAAACGCTCGGCGCGGACCTTGTCCACGCCGGCACCAACTTGGCATCGCTCACTGATGAGGAGGACCAGCGAGCCATGCCGCAGAAATATGACATCGACCACGCAACTGACCTGATCGCTTCAATCAACCAGCGATTCCAACAGAGGACTTCCGGCAACGGATTACAGAGAGAAAGATACGAGGAAAATGTATGTCAAGACAAACGGTCCAGAACGGTTCGAAAGAATATATCGAAGGCGGATGGTGGAAGTTCCGCACACAAGTGTACGTCGCAGGCCAGGACAAGCGGATTCCCATCAACTTCCGACTTTGTCCTTCAGAGGGGCCCGGAGCGCTGAACAAATACCAACGCGAGGCACTCAAACGCACGCTCATCGCCGAGCATATCTTAAAGTATGCTGAAGCGCTGGCATCGGAAAGCACCGTCACCGTCGAGCAACAAGGCAAGATTCTGCTTGACTCATTGAGCAGGCGCAGTCGACGGCCCGTGACCGCGGGCTGTCTCCGTCAATACGACTGCGCGATGCGCCTGCATATTAATCCGATCATCGGCAACTATCCGGTGAGCGCGATCTTCAATCCTCAGCTAAAGCTGGTCATAGACAGCTTGATGAACAAGGGTTACGCAGCCTCAACGATCAACTTCACCATCACCGTCGCAAAAGCGATCATCGGGTCCGCAGTCGATTCACGGACCGGCGTGGCGCTTTACCTTCGCCACGTGAATACGCACCTTATTGACCTGCCGTTACGCGATCCTAACACCCAGAACACGCCAATGTTTTCGCACGAGATTCTGACCGGTCTGGCCGCGTATAGCGAACCACGCTTCCGGATGCTCTTCGTGCTGGCAGGCGCCACGGGGGCGAGGATCGGCGAATTGTTGGGAATCGAAATCGACAAACACATTTCGCCTGACTTCCGGACCATCACGATCGACCAGCAGGCCACGAATGGCAGCAAGGCTGTGCAGCAGTTGATAACGCGTGTCGGGCGACGCGAAGTGGATCTTCATCCGGACATCGCGGCAGCCCTCAAGGCCTTCGTCGGCAACAGCAAGATCGGGCTCCTGTTTCGCACCGGAAACGATACGCCGTTATCTCCTGGGGTGGTGCGTCACCACCTTCATCGTGCTCTCAAGCAACTCGGCTACTCCAACGCCATGGCGAAGAACGAGCTTGCTGGCACCTACGCCCTTCGCCGCTCACGCGAGGGCTACCTCCGGAATGTAACGGCATGCCCGGAAGGCATTTACATGTACTGGCTCGGCCGCGTGAGGGGGGCGGAGATGAGCGGGTATTACGACAACATTAAGCGCGACCGCAAGACGCGTCTCGAGTGGGCAGAGCGCTGCGGCTATGGCTTCGATCTTCCGGAAGATCCGACCCGATAGCCAATTCTCTGGCCTCAACCTTCTATCCAGTTATGGACTTGCGCTGACACCGATCTATCAGCACGGTCAACTGGTTCAAGCTGTCTAGTCAGATTTGTTGCAAACAGCCGCTCACTTCGAGCGGCTTTGCTATTTCGGCAGCAATTCCGAATCGGAGTCTCTGCGTTTGATCCGTGCAAGCTAAGAGACCCCAGCGGAACATGCGTCCGCTCCAAACCGCAACCGTGCTCCACGCATGGAGTAGCACCAAATCAATCGCTTTAGAGCCGCAACGGGACAAGTCCCTCCCTTGTCCCGAGTGGTTCAACGGGATGAGGCAAACACCAATGAAAACTGCGCACCGAATCATCGATCGCCAGACAAATCAGACAAAGCATTGCAACTGCAGCTTTGCAGATATTTGTCTCCCACCCGACGAGTGCGCTCAATCCCTCCATAGCCAATCTGTCCATCCCGAAAAACATTCGGCGCAGGCTTCATCCGCATCCGAATGTAACCGCGCGCTACCAACCGACGATGGTAAAGGTGGGTGGCGCTGCAGAAATGTGAGTTCGACCAATGATAGACACACTCGATTCGATGACTGCGCAGCAGCAAGGCCCCCGCCTCCTCCCTGACCTGGAAGCTTTTCTTTCGGGCTGGGATTCTTCCCGTCCCGTCTCCGACCTGATCGCAGCTTTGAACAACAGGCCGCATTCGGCTGCTCCGGCAGCTGTCCGACGCAGAAGAAAGAGTGGTAAGTGCATGTCAAGACGCAGGGGCCAGAAGGTGAAGATCGAGCCGCATGGCGGTTGGTACACGTTCCGAGCACGTGTTGATGTAGAGGGTCAGGTGAAGCGACCTTTCAAGCGCATCCCTGTTTCCCCCATTGATCCTGCAGCCTCCGACTGGCTAAACGCCTCGGAGTGTTATCGCAAGGCCGTAAAGATGATGGCGGCGATTGAGGGCAGAAGCGAAGAGGTAGTAGAAGGCGAAGGGAAAGACGAAAGAGTAGTCGTCAATCCCATCGTCTTCAAACCAACCGGCTTCGTTTCTGTCGAAGCCACGATGATCAAGGCGGGCGTCCCCACATTCGCTGAACAGGCAGAGGTTTTCATGAAGTCCGCTGCTCAAGCGCGATCAACAAAAAGACTTAGACGGACATACCTGAACAAATGGCTGCTCCCTTCGCTCGGGGAATTGCCACTGGACAAAGTCACAAACAAGAAAGTCAAGGAGTTGGTCGCCTGGTTAATGATGGCCGGCCCAATGCCGAGCGGGAAGGAGTAACAATGCGGAAGGATAGAAGGACGAGTGAGAAGAAGCCGCTTGCGGCTAACACAATTAACGGTATCGTGACTTTGGTGAAGCAGATCAGAGGGTCAGTCGTAGATGAAAACGGCGACCAGGTCTATCCGTACGTGTGGAACACGAAGTTCATCGACGCGCCGAAAATTCGAAAGAAGGATCTCAAGAGGCCATCGATAACCCCTGAGGTTATGAACGAGTTGGCCAGACTTCCGAATATCTTCTTTCGCGTTCTTTTTACCTTGCTGGCGGCAACGGGTGCGAGAATCGGAGAGATGCTTGCAGTGGAGATTGATAAACACATCTCCCCCGACTTTCGCACAATTTCCATCGAGCAGAAGGCCATCGACGGTGCAATCGAAGGCTGGCTCAAAACGGAAGCTGGCCGACGCAAGGTGGATCTACACCCGGCGATATCGGAGCTTCTCAAATGGTTTGTGGGCACCCGCAAATCGGGATTCCTATTTCCCGGCAGATGGGCGGACAGGCCAATTACCTATCACTCTGTGCTCATGTATTTACATTCTGTGTTGGAGAAACTCGGCTATGACAATGACTACAACCAAAGCTCCGATGCCGGCACCCACATCTTCCGGCGCTACCGCATTACCTATCTCCGAAACTTCACCTCTGTCAAAGAAGGTGTGCGGAAGTTCTGGCTGGGCCATGCCGACGACGAGGACGAGCGTGACAAGTCTGACAACAAGCGGGATGTAATGGGTGATTGGTACGACACGATTGAGAAGAATAGGCCGTTTCGCCTGCAGCAAGCCGAAGCGGCCGGCTTCGGGTTTGAACTACCCTGTGATGCACCCAATGCACCCAAATTTCCGACGTGCAAGTGGTCATGCAGGAAGTCGATAAAACATCTGAAAAATCAGGGGCATAGACAACAACCAGGCAAAGAAAATCGACGCCAAATTCACTAAGGCCGTTGTAGCGGAAGTGAACTCCGGCAAGTGACTCTTTTGACGACACTTATCCCCTAAACTCCCGCACGAAATAACTGAATCATTTGTACCCAGATGTACCCAACAGGCCCTGCGTACCGATTGAATGCGGCTTCTGCAGGGCCTGCCTATAGCGCCGCAAGGCCCCCGATCAGGCTCGAGATGCCACTTCACCGCACTCAATAATGCGGCCCAAATGCAGGCTTCCTAACCAACGCCTGAGCACACCAACGTTCTTCCCGCCCCTTATTCCCATCAAAATATTTAGGAACTGACCCCGCCCCTCCTATATTGTTATCCGCCCTGAATTCCCCTCCAATCAGCACTCTCCCCAACTCCCTTTCCAACCCGCCTGAAAGAGAATTTCGATGACCAGCTTGTCCGTCCGTGCACCCCCTCAAGAGCACTGTGTTCTCAGCCCTTCTTACTCGCGTCTCCAAATGCACAGTTCCGAACGCGCGCATGACATCCGACTACAACCGACCAAGGAGCGATATCGAATCCGATCCAAAAAGCTAATGCATCGACTGTGTGATCAATAGAACACACCGCCCACAACAACACGAACCTAAACCGCGGCCCGTCGGTCGTAGCCCCAGTGGCTTCGAACCGACGGGCCGTTTTTTTTGGAGGAAATATGAAATCTCCTGAGGAGTTCCTGTCTGAACTTTCTCGAACTTCGTGCGCAGCAGGCTTCATGCCTGCGCATACGAAACCTCAATCACGACTTCACTCCGATGTTCGCCACGCTGCAAACCTCGGCCTGGCAGTATTTCCCATCCCGGAAATTGCGAGGTTGACCGGAAAGCCAGAGCTCCTCATCGGCGAAGCGACAACCGAGATCTCACTCTTGGAGGAATTGGCAGCCGAGCATCCTTCCCACCACTGGCATGCCGCGGTTGCTGCATCCCGGTTGTGCGTCATCCGACTCGATGGGATTGGTGGCCGCGCGTGGTTCACTGCCCAGAGCGAGGACGCTGACGAATGCTGCACTCTCTCGGTCACGCGCGGCGAAATTGTCTGGGCGATCTTCCGACTGCCTGTGGGCTTGGTTCGGCGCGCTTCGGCATCTCTATTGGCTCCTGGAGTCAGAATCCTCACCGATGGCGAAAGCTTCCCTTTGCCCCCAACGGGCGGCTCCGCGTGGGCAGATCCCTGGGCCGAGATTGAAGCAGTTCCCTACTGGCTCCGGAGAATTGCTTTCGAACCTCCAGACACCCCGCCTGCAAAGGCGATGCCGGGACCGTTGCGCTCCGATCGCGCGGTATCCTGCCGATCCTTGGCTCGCTTTGAGAAGCCCCGGCGTTCATTTCGCAAAGGGCATCCATCATGCGACCAGGCGGGCTGGCATGGAGGGTTTCGCGTTTCGCGCCGCCGGTAAATCGCGTAGAAACGGTCGCCGCCTTCGGAGCGCCAATCGGCAAACTGCATTGGCGCTCCATTCTTCAACAGCTACAAATTCATCAAGGAAAGTCACTATGGACGAAAACCAGTATCGGTTCTTCTTCAATCAAGCCCTCTTTTATGCCCGCTCAATCTCTAACGAACCAATGGCTGCTGGGCGAAACATCCGCGCGGGCAGAATTTGCCGCTCCTGCAAATCACCACTGCCGAAGCCTCACGAACCAGGTTCAAAGCTGTGCGAATTCTGCACAGACAAACACTTCGTCTACATGTACTTTCGCAGATTCCACGACTGGCATTGCAGTTTCAGCACCGAAGCCAGAAAGAAGCTTCCGAGGGAGTTCACATTCCGAGCCCCAGACACACTTCGCGAGTTGGCTAGGCGAGGCGGTGGACTGATCGATAAGTGGGACAGAGAAGGTTTCGATCTGGCATTGGAAATGGGCAAGGGTGGCGTCTGGCTCAGATTAACCGACGACCAGTACCAGGCACTCGGAGGTGTGCTGTAAAGTCGCCCGCCTGTCAAGAACGCCTTGAACCTGGAGATTGGCTCTCCAACGCTCGCGTACCCGCAGAAGGTGCGATGAATCGATTGCCCGGTTTGCTTGCGTTGCCTTGGAGACGACCGTCTGGCTTGCATGCCCGTCCGTTCGCGGACGGGCGTACCCAATCCCGACTGATGGAATCAATCCGTGAAAGCAACTGCCAGCCTCGTGATGCCGGTGTTCGCGCCGGCATATCGCTCATGAACTGCTGGCCTCTGGGTTACTGGGGCGATCTGATCACAGAAGTCTTGTTGAGTTTCCTGGAAAGTATTTTCGTTGGCTCGCACTTCGCGGCACTTGCCGCGGCGCACATCGATTCGTTCGGCTAAAAGATTTAAGAACATCTACTTAACAATTTGCACTGTACGGCCGATAAAGACCATTTAGGAATAGCGGTTTCATGGACTTGACGTGATTCATCTAGGGGTTTGGCTTTCAATGCTGATGCTGGGGAGTGAACATTCGAAGAGACTCAGCGGGCCGCGATTGCAGATAGCCCACATTTCGGCAAAGTTTGAAGCGAGATCCAGATGAGAGCGTCCAAGGACAGCCGCCCCTCACTGTTCTATCCGTGGAGCATAGCCCCTGGAAAAACATTGCCTCAGGCCTACGTTGAAGGCTCTGCTTACGCCGCTGCGATTCTGGATGCTTGGTCGCCAGCGAAATCACAGACGAAAGCCGTTGTGAAGTCGGCCAGTGAGGTCAAGTCGTACCAGGAGTGGGGCGGCATAGTTCGATTTTGTCAAAAGAACGTTGAGGGCAGGGCATGTTGCTCTCGCAGACTCTCCGATCCCTCGAGGCCGACGCCAGAGGCTAGCCCTACAACGTACATCGGCACATCCATCAGACGAATGCGTTCCTTTTTCCGCCACACGTGAGCTTTGATTCCGCCCAGCGATGAGGAATCAAGATACCCAACTAAGAGAATTCACTTTCACGACCGATAAGAACGGAGATCAGTGAGGTACGAAATGTCAACGACTAGCTCGGCACCCAACGCAAAATGTTCTGGTTCGACCGCTGTAACTATCCAGCGAGCCGACGACCCCTTGGTCGAATGCTACTGTTGTGAAAACTACAACCCGCGTCTGGACAGGATCAGGTCGAAAGCGCTTGGCTGGTTTGTCCAGTTCGCGATTCGCGCCGATCTCCACGCATCTTTCTCTACGCCGTTGGATTGGGATGACAAAAGCGTCCAAATGCGTGGCTATCCTGAGATCCATTCAAAGGCGCGCGAGCTTTACGAACTAATCCGCACCAAGCCCGTGATTGACGAGAGCGACTTGGAAACCATCGGTCTCAGCATCTTCAGCTTTCCCACTCTTTCACATTTCTTTGTAGCTACTCGCAGCCAGCAGTTCGTGCGTGAAGCGACCTTCGAGGACCTTGGGGCTTCGTTGTTAGAAATACGGCAAATGATTTTGGGTTCCGAGGAACTCAGTTCTTCACTGCCAAAGGCGTCGTCGCGGGAGGAAGCTTTCGGAGCGATGTTCGGCAAGCTGACCAAGTCTCAGATTGAGGCTGAAGCACATCTCCCTCAAACAGCCCGATCCAAACAGCGACTTCTGGTAGTGGATATGGGTGCGCCTGTCGAGCTTCTCAAAGCGCAGTTTCTAGCTGCGCTCGAAAGACCAGAGCGGCAAAAGAACTCAATCGAACTCCTGATTCAAGCATGGAGGAAATACGGCGTCCTCTCCTACATTGATTTGAATGAATGGTCGAGCCATGATTCGCATATACGCGTAAAGACTCAGGTTCAATCCGAGTTAGTTTACGAACTTGAAGAGAATGATGACGCAGCGTTTCTGAACGGGAAAACCTTGCGCGAAACCACCGAACCACTCGCCAGACGAATGCTCGATGTACAAAGTCAGCAATTCAAAGCGCTCACTGCCGCAGCCTCCGAAGAGTTTTTTGCAACCATTGAATATGCCCAAAACAACGACAGCAGCTCGTCCAACGCCGCTGGTGAAGAAGCACTGCGCAGGTGGTTTCCTCGAACATTTCCGTACAGTATCCCCGATCTGAAAAGGGCGGTACGGGTGTTTCCGGAACATTCAGAGCAGTTGAGGAGCGTTCTAGCAGAGATCGACAGATCTGGCATGTTGTCGCTAAGCGTGAAGGAACGTATCCGCGACTACTACCATGACACGAATGGCATGGCTGTCTTGGAATTCGTCAAGCAGGTCGGCATGGCGCCGGAGATACTGTTCCCATCCAGCGACGGCTCGGCTGGTGACGAACAGAGAAATATTGGAGACTTTGACCCCGAGAGAGCGCTGGCCGCGTACGAAGAAGCCGCGGAACAAGAACGCAGAAATTCATAGAGATAATGAACCCTCGGAGTTCCCCGATCAGGAGGTCCGAAGTCATTGTGCTATCCATTTGCGGCAAGCCCTTTCATGGCAGGGGCAGTACCTCCGTTCCACCGACTCCGCGGTGGCTATTTCCCTTCGCACGCACACTTTTGACACACCATCAATCGCAAAGGCATCGACCATTGAAGATGTGGAACCACGATCTGCTGATGCCGGATCAGCCTACCAGGGCGAGTGAACACGTTCCAAGCGTGTGCCGTGGATGGGCCTCAGAGCACAAACCTGACTTACTTTCTGGCTGCGCTTCCCTTCTGCTTGGCCCAGCGCGTCCGCTGCGCAACGGCGATCTAGTTCCGAGCCGCAACGCTGAGCTTTCGACGTCTGCGGACCGGCGATACGGCTTTATTCTTGGCGGCCGCGGTGGAACTTGAAAGCAGCGCGCGCACCTTGTTAAGGCGTGCGATTTCGTCGTCGATGGCAGCGAGAACCCTGTCGGTCGTTATGCACCTAAGTATATCGGGGGCGTGATCCCCCTTCATTTTGCTTCCGAGAAGGAAGCATTATGCGAAGGAGAGTGCGCAAACACACAATGCATTTGTCACGGTTGATCGTGGCTAAGTACAGCGAATACGGGGCACTAGCGGCACACCGGACGGCACGCGATGTCCAAACTCATCGCGTAAATGCGGGGGCTCACGGTCGCCGGACCACACTTCGAAAGATCTTCGAGCATTGGTGGACAGGAATTAGAGCACTCGGCAGTCCAGGGCCGGGCGGAGGGGGACAGGTGTGAGTTACCGTTCAAGTTCTAAATCTGATCCCAGCGCCATTGAGCGCGTAAGCTGATTCACCGCCGATGTAGGGTCCGATTGCTGCCAGCAGGGCTTCTCCGTCGTCGGCCACATCAGCACGGCTGGTGCGTACTTCTAGCTTATTTCGCGATAGTGCTGCGGCGGGCGGCTCGCGCAATCAAATAAATTCTGGATACTTCTATACTTGTTCCATGAGTGGAAGTGGTGCCGACATTGGTTACGATTACCAGGCCAACCCGGCAGAGCTGCTCGGCGAGCCATCGTCACTGCGGTAGTGAAGATTGCCGATCACAACCGGCTGTTCGCGGCGGGAGGAACCCTGGGCGGTCTCCCGCCGACGAACTCATCATCGGCAGCCCGGGCAGGACAGCCGACCGCAGACCGCCGCGGCCGGCTGGCTAATGCCGACGGCAAGCCCGGCGGTTCAGCAAGAAGGACAAGATGAGGAAGTCTGAAATTTCTGCAACAGCGGTGAAACGCCGTGCGGTATCGTTCCATATAGATTCTTTCCGAGGGATACTTTTAACGTTCGCGGTACGATCATGCCGGAAAAAGATCACCTGAGATTAACGCGGGAAGAGCTTTACAGTCTGGTCTGGGCGAAGCCCATGACGCAAGTTGCACAGGATTTCGAGATTTCCGACCGAGCGATGGCGAAACTCTGCGCCAAAAGGCAGGTGCCGGTTCCGTCCCGCGGTTACTGGGCCCGGAAAAAAGTGGGCCAGAATGTTCCCCAGATTCCACTGCCCGCGTTCGCCGCAAAGCCTGCGAAGGCAAGAAAAGACAGAGTCGAGCCTGCCGAAGGAGCGGCAGGAAAGCCTAATGCGCACGGCATGTTTGAAGAACGGAAGCGCACGATCAAGACTGCACTCAAAGGATTTCGCAATGCTTTGTCCGAGGCGATCGACTACACCGTGCGCATCGAGGAATGGAACTGCGATTACAGCTTTGGACTTAACTCCTCCTACGATCCGTTGCAACGGGATGACGGGCTGTCATTCCTGCATGAATCGCCGTTTTACGAATATCGGGATCTGGTTTTGCGCGGCGTTTTTCTTGCGCCCGCGAAACTGCGGGACCGGAAATGTGAAGCCCGTTTGGTGCGCCGCGCGCATCTAGACAAGAAGGCCATCGAACAGGATCTGCATCACTATGAGGAATCACCGCCAAAATGCATTGGAGGCTTTTCAAAGCAAAACGATTTTATCTTAGAGCCTGTTTACGATCTTTGGACCTTATCTGCCGCAGTCATCAAGGCAGATATATGCAGCTTCTCCACTAGAACGCTATTTCTGGGGAATGAAGCCAAGAAAGCCGTACCCAAGCGATATCAGTCTGGAGCAGTTCGAGCAGATTTGTTCCTTGCTGGAAAGCGTGCGCAAGCGCACCAAGCCGCGCACGGTGGATTTGCATGAAGTCTTCAACGCGGTACTGTACCTGCTCAAGAGCGGCTGCCAGTGGCGTATGCTCCCGGAGGGGTTTCCCAACTGGGTCACGGTCTACTCGTATTTCGCCAAGTGGAGCGCAACCGATCGGGACGGAGTGAGCGCCCTGGAGCGGGCCTTAAAAAAATCCGTTGGCGCGGCCCGCGAGAAACTGGGGCGCAACGCCATGACCAGCTTCATCATTGCTGACGCGCAAAGCGTGAAGAACACCGACAGCGCTGAGCAGAAGGGCTACGACGCGGGCAAGAAAGTCTCCGGCATCAAGCGTCACATCGCCGTGGACACACAGGGATTGCCCCATGCCATTGCCGTAACTACGGCCGAGGTGACCGACCGCAGCGGCGCCCTGGTCGCCATCGACCGGTGCAGGCCGAATCTGGAGTTGGTGGAGAGCGTGCTGGTCGACGGCGGTTAGCTGCCGTCGAAGACTGTCGTCCACTTTAGCCGTAGGATCCGTGGCCCGATCCAAGCTCTCATCAATCACCGACTCGCTCGCGATTGTAGTTCCGAAGAGCCGCGACGCGACGCCAGCAACAGCGGCCGCTCGAGCATCTGAGCCACCCTCGCTCGCCATCGTCGCAGAAGTCCCAATGCAGATAGGATTCCTCTCCCTGCACAACCGATCGCGAAGCCTACGGATGAGCATCGCAACGTCAGCTCCCTGGCGGCCGCGGTACGTATGCAGTTCGTCAAGCACGATGAAATCGAGACCCTCAGCATTGGCAATTACTTGACGGTCCCTCTCGCTCTGGCGTGTCATCAGCAACTCGAGCATCATGAAGTTCGTGAGCAGGATGTCAGGCTTGCGATGTCGGATAAGGTCGCGTTCGTCTTGACTCTCTTGGCCCGTATAACGTGCAAATGTGGGACGTAGCCCTTCAGGCAGATCTGCCTGATCGATGAACTTTTCAAGCTCGTTCATCTGGCTGTTCGCCAGTGCGTTCATGGGGTAGACGACGACGGCCCGCGTGCGGGCGTTCTCACCGGCGGCGCGGGCACGAATTGCCGAGTCAATTATTGGTATAAAGAAGCAGAGTGATTTGCCGGACCCCGTCCCGGTCGTAACCACGAAGCTTTTTCGCTGTTTGGCTTTAGCGATCGCCTGGGCCTGATGGCGGAATAGGGTCAGAGGATCGCCGTCAATCCGGAATACCCTTTCGGTGCGCTCGTCGAGCGTTCCTTCAACCACTAGTTTGGATAGAGAATCGCCGAGCTGGAAGTGGGGATTAATGCTAACGATTGGATCAGGCCAGAACTTTCCGGTCGAGTAGATTCGGTTGACCTGTTCTCGGATATCGCCAGCTCGAATTGTGGTGAATGAGCGAGCAAACCGTTGGTAATCCTCAACCAGGCAACGATCTAAATCAAAAATGTCCATGGCGTCCCCAGGCCCCGGAAACGGCTGTCCCCATGAAAGGTTTGGTCGGGCACCTTGCAGGGGAACCCTTTGGCAGCGGCCGATTCTCAAAAGAAATTTCCTGTCAATCATCTGACATCGACCTTGGAATGTCCAAGGCTTCTTACATTTGCTCAGGGTGAGAAGACCCTACAGATCGCCGGTTCGTTAGAACGTCGACATTGAGGGCATAGCGCGACGAGACGGCACGCTCTTTTATTTGATCGCTTCAGCCTGAGGCAGTGTCTTGTGACGTTAAACCCACAAAGAGGACAGATTTTTCCGTCCATTTTGAGTACTCGTGCCGGCCAGTCGGCAGTTTGAATGGTGATGGCATAACCATCGAGGTTCGCCGAGAGTTATCGGCATTGATCTTCAGATAAGCCTCTTCGCGGCGGCACGTTCGCCATGTTCGAAGGCGTCTGCGAATGGCTCAAGCTCTTCTCTACTCATGCCAATATTTTGTCCAGTCTTCCGCCAACCCTTCACGGCTTGCGTAACCTCGCTCAAGATACCCTTGGCCCGCGAGGCCGTGATACGGAAATAAGCAGTCACGGACATGAGGGCATCGATGGTCATGTCAGGGCCAGCATCTTCGGATATCCACGTCTTCAATTCACGCACGCGCTCGGGCGACGGGTTGATGTCGAAAGCGGGCGACAACCGCCAGAATTCCCGATCTACATGCAGGAAGCCGTGATTGCGCAAGTGGTCGTCCACATTCGTAATCAAAATCGAGAAGGCAATGCGCCTCCACAACTCTTCGATATCGGCTTGTGCGTCGGCCCCGTGTACGCGGATTGCGTCCACGATCTCGGTGTAGGTATGTTCCTCGAGTTCCGTCGCCTCAACGCCCAGCATGGTCGCGGCGGAGACATACATTACGCGATGGCCGTTGTTTTGGCGGTCGAAGCGGCGGACGAGTGCGACCGGCAAATCTTCGCTCTGGACGATACGCGCCGTGGCTGCATCGATCCCGGCCTTTCTGGCAAGCGTCAGAGCGAGCACTTCTCCCTTGGTAACGGCGCGCTCGTCTGAGATGCTCGGAAACTTGCCAATCGAGAGCGAGCCGTCTTCGTCAATGACCGTGCATTTCGGGCGCATGCCGCCAAGCGACGTGCCCCGGCCGCGTAAGTATGCAAGGTCCGCTGCCGTCTCTTTGTTCGCCTCGACAGCGCGCGACGCGCTCAGCAAATGTCCAAGTTCGATGAGTGGCGGAGCGGTCCGGCGCCCTTCTTCCTGCGTGCGCTGAAACACGCCCTCTTCGTCGCGAAAACGAAGCGCGCCCACACGGCTGAAATCATCCACCGCCAGTAGATAATCAAGCGCGTTGAGCGGCTGCGCTTCTTCTTTTCCTTCACGGCGGAATTCCTGTCTGCGCTTGATGTGGTCGCGCATGATCACGCGCTTTGCCCACCCATCGGGCTCAGTGTCGGCAATCGCGGCATGAAATATAGAACCGTCTTTGGACTTGCGATGAAACTGTGGTCCCGCCTGAAGCGGAAGCGTCGGCCCCAGGGCGAAACGCGCGGGGGTGCCGAGCCAGCCTGCACCATACTCGAAAGCTGCGCTCTCGCGACGCCCTTGCAGGTCGTAGCGCAGAGTGCCGACTCCAACCCCGTCCCCGCCCCCATCGCCCAGCATCACGTCGATCATCCGTTTCATGATTGCGGTACCTGTGCCTTCTTCATGCGCACGCGCTTGGGCAGACGTTCTTCATCGAGCAGGAGGCCGGTATCGTCGCGGCTCACGTCGATAAGAGCGCCAAGAGGATCGCCAAAGCCCAAGACGAAAAGCGCCATCGCATACACGCCAAGGCCGACTTTGGGGTCTCCCTTCTCCGCGCGGAGGTAAGTATTCTTGGCAACGCCCATCCGCTCGGAGACGGCAAGGATTGTGAGCCCACGCTTTCGCCGGGCGGTGGCCAGGTCGCTGCCGAATTTGGTCAGCGACCGCTTGACGGCGGGTGGCAGAACATCTGACACATTCGATCGCACTTAAAACGCTCCATGCATAAAGCCTTATGTGCTTATATGGTGCAATATATAGGACGTTGACGAAACTGTCCAGATCAAATGAATTCAGGTAGAAATGTTTTGCGTGCCGATCGAGCGCCACGGAGTCGCAGCTCGGAGACTTGGCGGCATCTGTTCCCAGCCCTGTCGAGCGGGTCTCCCTGGTCTTTTCTTGTCCATTGCCGAGGTGCGAGATTGAATGAAATGCGGGAAGTTGTCGAGTTGATCCAGCAACCGGGCCATGCGGACAGCTCCCCAAGCAATTCTTGCCGCTTTCACGGGATCAATCGCGCCCGGGTTGCTTGCGGTAGACTGGCTTGCCATCAGCGGACACCGCTCCGGAATGGCGCATCGGTGCGCTCGACTGAATTACCTGGTGTGCAATGAGTGTACCGGAGCCAGGATTATCAAGCGCCGTCCACACTGCTTAGAGAAACCTGGCGACAAGCCGACTTCCCCGGAGTAATACTTCGCCGGCAGAAGCTTTGGTGACTCTCTGGTCTCATAACGACATTAGGGGCATGCCTTCTTGCCTTTGCTTCCCTCTTTTCTAAGTAGCGGAGTTGTACGCTCTTGGCATTTTCTCTCGATTGAACCCCTCTGGCGTGCGGTCCCCGCCTTGTGGAACGAAATAGAGATACCCAAACCGGGTTTCGTGTGCCTTCCCGTACACGTCTTTGTAGTTAACGGCTCCGAAGGCGTACAAAATCAATCTTTGGGCATGAACCGCATCCCATTCAGTCTTCGTCAAGATTGGGCTTGGTTCAAGCACAGTCTCAAATCCTACTGAGTCCCCCTTGACTAGTAGCAACCCATTTAGATCGTTCTTCTCACGGTATTCGGGGGGAGACAGAATCTCGCTGATGCTGTTCACAGCACGATACGCAATGGCGAGCTTGAGAAGTTGAGCTGGAGTGTTTCCCGTGTTCTTTATAGCGCAAGAAAACACGTTTTGTTGATTTACGCCGACTAAGTGGGTCTCGATATTTCCTGCATTTGCGCTGGGAACGAATCCGATGGGAGGGGCGACTTCAAGCGGAGAAACAATAATCCACGCCCGCTCAGTGCTCTTGCTCGCTGTTATCTGCATCCAGATGCACACGAACATGCCGCAAGTAAAGACGGCAATGACAACGGTGGATGCCGCATTTAGCTTGTCCACCAAATCGTGCTTTGAGGCATCTAAGCTATTCGTGTCTGCGAGACTTCGCTGCTGCACAACTGCAGGCGCAATCACTTGGGGCGCCGCCTCTTGGCGCGCAGGATTCTGCTCACCCGTTTGGGTTCGGCCACTCTTTAAAACTGGCGTTTGTCCGATACAAAGGACACTAATGCTGAGCGTAAATAGCAAGAAAAGACACAAGCGGAACATGATGCCAGAGTATAGCGCAAGCTCACCAGTCTACCCAGTCATGCAGACGGCCGCGATCCCGGCGGCGACTCCACACCCGCCGAGAGTGGCTCCGGTCCCTTTCAGTTGCGGACCACGAAGACTCGTAAAGTTCCGTCGGATGAATATCACTCACGTCAATCGCCGATGGATACTTTTATCCAGAGGTGCGGCTCCAAGCCCGAATCCATAGCGCAATGCCAACGTAAATTCACACAAGGCAGCAGGTTATGAGTTGAGGGTTTCGTGAAACTGCAAATAAATGTTCCCTGTCTGTGCCGCGTGTCGCTTCTTCCGCAAGAGGAGGCTGACAAAGTCAATTCGTTCCTCCAAGACCGCCATAAGATCGGCGCCGTCCATCAGGATAAGGACAGCACCTCCAGAAGAATGGGCCGCAACGCCATCTGGCGAGAATCCGTTTATCGATAGAAAGACGCCAAGAGTGTTTTCAAGCTTTCTTCGGACCTTGGCGCCAAAGGCATCCAAGTCACTCGAGTTCGATTGTTCCTTCCGCCATTTTGCTTCGAAGAGGAAATCTGTTCCCGAAAGGGAAAATGCTCCATCTATCTGTTCCCCAGTATTTCGAAATGAAGCCTTGGGGTCCAAATCGAAGAGTTCGAATAGGTCGTACATTACTCTTTCAAGTTCAAATCCACGAGATTGCGTCTCGGAGGAAATTACCAGTGACATGTATCGGTTCCTAATATCCTCAAGCTTTTGGCGGACTGCAGCATTGGATCGCAGCTTATCCGCAGCGCGGCGCTGCCTTTCCAGAATTTCGTCCTTTTCCTTCTTGAGTTCCTCGTGCGGCTCTACCAATCTCTTCAATTGCGCAACAGCCGTACGTGCTCGTTTAACTTTTTCCGCACCACCATCAAGTTGTTCTAGGTGTGAAAAAGTGTCTATGCGGCAGACCTCATGACATAACCGTGTCAGATCTCCCAGATGCTCATCCTGCCGGTGAGTGAGGCTGTCGACGAGATCAGAGACAATCTGGCGCTTGTAGTTGTCCCAGTTCAACGAGGAGACCAAGGATGAGTCATTCAAGCACTGTTGAAGAAAACTGCGGAGATCAGCCTTGTACCAATAGACTGCGCACAAAGCTTCTTTCAATGCAACAATAGCCGCGGGCGTCAGTCGTTTCGCCATTTGCCTCCCCTACTATTTGCTAAGGCTTGCGAGCTATTGTAGATCGCGATGAGAAATGCTGCACAGGTCACCGGTACGGTATGGACCAGGTCCTGATCCTGTAGCCCCGTTCAGTTTCAATAAGTCCTGAGAACGCCCATTGCACCGGTAATCCGCAATCCGATATCGGCTAAAGGAAGTCTGACACGGTTCAGACTATGTGCTACTGATCCGGCATTAACCTATCTTGCCACTCTGAGTGCGAATCACGCGCACTGCGACTTCGCGGGTGGACAAGAGGTGTGCTGCGAAATGCTGCGAGCCCACGACGAAAGCGCCTTCTGGTCGTTGCTGAGTGACATCGGTCCGTGCCGAGTGTCCGCAGTGGATCTCGATCCACAACACCGCGCGAAATCGCGTGATAGGCTGTGTGGGTGC
>Ga0302320_10011797_pt1 | contig 18440 bp, 21 predicted proteins | sample Bog_T0_3_FD_202130 | JGI IMG/M metagenome (GOLD analysis project Ga0302320, IMG submission 202130) | Peat permafrost microbial communities from Stordalen Mire near Abisko, Sweden - Bog_T0_3 | ecosystem: Environmental > Terrestrial > Soil > Wetlands > Peat | place: Sweden: Abisko, Stordalen Mire...
ACCAAAAGGAAAAAACGCAAATTTTTTACATTAATTTCGCCCCATTTTAAAAAAAAAAAAAAAAAAAATAATTTCATTTCAAAATTTCTTATTTATATAATTTTTCCAAATTTCATATTTTAATAAAATAAAATAATTAATCTTAAAACCCAAAAACATATTCAAATCGATCATGGTTTTTGCAGTGGATAGTGATGCCTCATTCACAACAGGACCAGAGGCCTTTTTCGGCCAAATGGGTGTGACATGTGCTTTAATTTTCGCAAGTACATATAATAAATCCATCATAATTTAATGAATTCCTTACCCACATTTTTTCATTGAGATATGGGAGCTGCTTATGGAACAGCCAAGGCAGGAGCCGGTATAGCCAGTATGGGAGTCTTGAAACCAGAATTGATAATGAAATCACTGATTCCAGTTGTTATGGCTGGTATTTTGGGCATTTATGGTATGATCGTTTCTGTGATTCTGATTCAAAAAAGTACACTAAACTTACATCAAAACTAAAATTTTTTGGTTATTTTAAAAAAAATTGAGTCGAGGCAAATGATTACCATTTCTTCACTGGTTTCTCACATATGTCTGCGGGACTTTGTTGCGGTTTGAGTTCTTTGGTAAATTTATCTATGAATAATTTTTAGGATATTTTTACATTTAATATATTTTTTTACGTCATAACATTTAACAGGCTGCGGGTTATGCTATCGGAATAGTGGGAGATGTAGGTGTTAGGTGCAATGCTCAACAACCAAGTCTTTTTGTTGGGATGATTTTGATTTTGATTTTTGCAGAAGCGTTGGGACTTTATGGCTTGATCGTTGCTTTGATTTTATCCCAAGGATAAATAATTAAAATGAAGGTCGCTAATTAAAAAAATAAAAAATAGGATATTGGAAAAAATCGCACATTTGAATTGAAAAAAAAAATCACCCATTTTACAAAAGAAAAAAAATCGTCCATTTTACGTTTAAAAAAAAAGAATCAACCATTTCCAAATGAAAAAAACATTAAATTTAAAACTTTGTCAAATAGAAAAAAATCTAAAATATTTTAAAGAAAATAAAAAAAAATCAGTTTAACTTATGTCGCGCCATAAAAAAACTCCTCAACTTTGCATGAAAAAAAACCTTTCAGATTTTATTGATATTAACAGAGAAACTGAAGTGTCCGAAACTCAGGAGTATCAATACCAATACCGGCCTGTAGATAAACTTCCGACCATGGGTGAATTATTATCTATCGGATATAAGTTTCTTTTTTTCTTTATGGAAAGCTATTAATAAACACTAAAAAAGGTTCGAGCCACATTATATTTTGTCTTGTTTGATACAGTCTATGAAAGAAAATGAACTTTTGAAAATGGAAAACTTGAAAAATTTGAAGCAAATAATGAAATTGGAACAAATCAATAATTACATTGTGACCGCACAACAAAATAGAGATAATTTGATTGAAGAACTGACACGGGAAAACAAAGGCTTAAAAAATTCGATGCATTCTTATCAAAATATTTCGAAATCACAAAAAAAAGTGGTGGTAAACACAAAAAGCCATAATACATCAGTTCAATGGATCACCCCCAGTAAACCTCCAAATTTTCAAGAAAAATTGGCTGAAGTATCAACTCTTCCCTATCTTCCGAATGGAAAAAACACAAATCAAAAAAGGGGGTCTATGATGAGTATTTATGATAATATTAAAACAAATTAATTGTTACAAATTTAGCTCATGCTAAGAAAATATCACCTATTTTTAATATGGAAGGATCTCTAATTAAAGATGATAACTATGGGAAGAATAACTTTGCAGGTGTTTGATTTATTTTATTTTGAGTTCGAATTTAATTTCATTTATTATAATCTTGAAAAATAACTCATTTTTTATTTTGTATAATTTATTTTTATAGGTGCATCTCCAATCAATAAAAGCATTATTCAAAATCTGGGCCAAGGTAAATCATTAGGCCGCATTCGGGAAGAAAAAATGACCCATGAATTTATCCTTAATATGAATGTTATAAGTACCATTTATTTCATTTTAGAAAATAATTATGTGCCCCAATTAACTTTCAAGATCAGAAAGACTCATTTAAGTCTTATCAAGAAATCAAGACCATCAAATTTCTTCAACCAATTTTAGACGAGGAGGATTTTTTTATCACATATGTGACAGGATCTGATTTCTCATCTTTGATAACACTTTACGACAATCTTTACCACTTATATAACGATCACAAAACTTTATATTCATTAGTCTTTCGACTGAAAAAAATCATCAAAGCGTGTAATTCGATGACTGAGACATTAGTTTTAACAGAGGCGATGGAACGAATTGTAGATGAAACATGCGAATGTCTTGAATGTGATAGAGCTTCAGTTTTTATGTTAGATGAACAAAATGAAGAGTTATGGACGAAGGCAGCCAAAGGCACTAAAAATACTATTAGAATCCCAATGAATAAAGGGATCGTTGGCTCTGCTTTAACAAACGGCAAACCTGTCAATATTATGAACGCTTATAGTGATGATAGATTTAATAAAGAAGTTGATTTGAAGACAAATTATAAAACAAATACAATTTTATGCATTCCAATAATAGATTCACATGGAAGAAACATTGGTACATCAACTTTTTAATTAAAGGACTATTTTTAATTAAAAATGATTTTATTAGGTGTCATACAAGCAATTAATAAATTAAATGGATATTTCACCAAAGATGATGAAGGTCTTCTGACCATTTTAGGGAATTTGGCAGGGATTGTCTTGAGAAATTCAATTTCTTACGATGAACAACTGCTGTTTCATAACAGTTTACGTCATATTTTGAAGGCAAACATTCTTTTTATCTAATTTTTATAATTTTCTTATTAATACAAACAGGCAGGAATCGAATTGAACTCTTTATTTTCATTTGAGAACATTCTACCTCAAGCTGAAATAATTTTAAAAAATGCCTTGAATGTTGACAAAGCAAAATTATTCTTATTGAAAAAGTTAGAAAACAATAAGACACAATTAATTCAATATAAAGAAGATTCAACTTTTGAAACTTTCGAAGGCACTATCGGGATAGCCGGCTATACCGCAAAAACAGCAAACATTCAAAATCTGTCAAATGCCTATAATAATCCTCTTTATAACGGACAAATTGATATAGAAACTTCAATGCCTATGATTTGTGTCCCTATAACTCATCCTAATATTCCAAATGAAGTGTTGGGAGTTATAGAAGTATTAAACACCAAAGGCATACAAGGACTATCTGCCTTTCATAAATCGAGAATAAACCATCAAGATTATGAAATTTTGGATTTTTTCGCTCAACAATTAGCCCAGACCATCTTAAATAATCACAAATGGGACCAAATAGTAAAAGTGACAAAATAAAAAAAATTAAAAATGGATGATTATATAATAATTTTTTTTTCAATGTGTATAAACAAAGATTCTAATATAAGTTTAAGAAAAGACAAAATTTGAAAAATATTATTTTAAACAACATTTTTCTTTTTTTTTAGCGCTAAAGCTCTCAATTTGCAATTTTTTTTCATAATTATCCATTATTTTCGATTCGGAATATTTTTGCAAATATGTTTCTGCGATTTTTTCGAATAGTTCCTATTTTCATTAAAAAAATTAAAATTATTAAAAAATTACATTGATTCCAATTTTATTTTTTGCGCTAGTAAGTTTAAAAACCGCCCCGATTTCCTAGAAATATATAAAAGTGGATTTTTTTTCAAATACTTGGCAAAAGGTCACCCCTTCATCAAAGCTCACTGATTCCTGTTCTAATAAATCAATTTTGTTCCCAACAACCACTGTCACTTCATTGATAATAATTAATGAATGTCAAATTTTAAATTTTTTAAGCCTAAACCTAAGTTATCAGGCCCATTTTTCTCTAATTCCTCCACCCATTTTTTCAAGCCATCAAAACTTTCTTTTTTGGTTATATCATATACAACGATTGCGGCATGAGATCCTGTTCTTCATGAAGATATTTCTGCTTTTTTGAATAAAAAAAAACCTTTGTAAAAGACTGAAGCCAAAGAATGAAAGCGTTCTTGTCCTGCCGTATCCCAGATCTTGTTCAAGAAATTGGATTTATAAGATATAAGTTATTCACTTAACTTGAAAACTTATCAACTTTTTACGATATTGGATAGATTTCGAAAGAAATGAGGCTCCTGTTGTGGATTGCATTGTGGCATTATACTCGTTTTTAATAAAGGAATTTAAAATGCTTGTTTTCCCTACTCCTATTAACGTTATTTAGAATATTAATCTCAGAGTTTAATCATTTAGAATTGACACCTGAGTTCCCTATAACCACCACTTTCAATAAAATTTCGTTCATCATTTTATTCAATTTTCAATTTTATTTTATATTATATAGTTTTTTTCTAGAATTAAGAAATTTCTTTGTTTTTTTCCAATAAAATTACTCAAAAAGAGGACACTTTTTGAAAATTAATGTTTACAATAGCTTTAATTACTGTATATCATAACTAAAACTTTACTTTTTTATTAGGAATTATTAAGACTTAAATTGTCTTTCCCTCATTTATCCGACCTTAACCTTTTCATCATTTGTTAGCATAAGATTTAAAAATAAAATAATGAAAATAGAAAAAGAAAATATCATTAAAATACATCCAAAATTTTATTCAAAACGCTATATTATTCTGGATTTTTTAGAGTTTGTCCTCTATACCGAACATGAAGAAAGTATTTTTTACCGTATCTAAATTTTAATACTTGATTTTTTTTTTTTAGCATTCCCGAAGTATTAAAATTAAAAAAAAATCAAAAATTAAAAAAGTATTAGTAAGAAAAACTTAATTTTTTTGTTTTAAATTTATTTTTTAATTTTAAGCAAAAAATATGAGCTTAATCTAAAGAAAATTATTTAATATATTTTTTTGGGTCCCAAAAATTTTGCTGCTACAATGAAAAATTTTTTTAATTATAAAATATATTTTGAGATCTTTTGTTTCGTTAAAAATTGGAAAAATTGTGATTGTACATATAAAAAGGGCCCATAAACCATTCGTTTTTAAATAATGTTAGATCCTTGTGTTTTTTTGATATTTCGTAAATATCATCAAACAATTCCATACTCTCTGCCACCATCATCACTCTCTTTTTCCTCAGATCTGCCAGTTCCTTTGGCTTGCAAAATTTATACTCACTGTTAACGAAACGATTAATATCCCTTGTTTTTCTTGCATTTAAAATGTTCGACTTGATTTCCTTGCGTTTGGCAATTTCATTTGGAGAGTTTTTGTTTTCAGTGAAGATTTTCAACGCAATTTCGCTGAGACTCAATCCTTTGACTTTTGGTAAATTTTGAACTTGGTAACGTTTTTTGTTCAAAATATCATCCAAACTTTCATTTTCATCATGTAAAGTTGATGCATGTATATTTTGGGTATATAGTTCATCATTATCCCTTAGAATAAATGTGAATTTATATAAAGTTTCAGGCTCTAACTCATCTAGTTTTAAATGTTGCGGAAAGGGGTATTTGATCTGGATTTTGTCTATTTTTTGCAATGCCTCACTTTCATTCAAACTGCTTCTTTGGAAACGATGGTTTTTATAAATGGTGATCTCAATTTGAGAGTTTTCGGAAGGGGACACGTCAAAGTTTAATTCAAAAATTAACGACGTTGCCGTATTTAAAGTTTTTTTAACGAGAAAATTCATAAATCGAGAAAAAAATTAAAATCATAATTAAAATGTCTATTTTTTTTATTGTATTTTTGTTAAAAATCATCATAGCACAAAAATCCATATTTGACGACTTGAACGATACCCAAATTATTACCTTAAATGAGACAAATTTTGATGCCTATATGCAAAAAAATGCTGAATACAAATGGTTTATCATGTTTTATTCTGCATGGTGTCCACACTGCCAAAAAATGCTTCCAATTTTACAAGAACTCTCCCAAAATCTTACCCAAGAACACATAAAATTTGCTTTAATAGATTGGTATTTGTTTTTTAGTAGAAAATTTCTATAAATTTTAAAGATTTTTCAAAAAGCGAAGAAAACACTTTGTTAAAAGATCGATTCTCAATAATGTTTTATCCCACTTTTATTCTCTTTTATGAGAAATACCAATATGAATATATCGAAAAAAATTTTGATTATCCTTCATTCAACATATACATTGTTGAAGGGTATAAAGATCTGGAAAAGGAAGAAATACCTTTGACACCACAAAAATGGAGAAATTTTCTAAAATACATTGGGAAAATTCTGAGGAGAGCTTATGATGTGATATGTGTTGACGGGAAACAAGGAATGCTCATAATAGGAATTTTGCTACTTTTGGTTTTACTTTGTTATCTTGCGCAAGGCTTCTTCAAAAGGAAACTGGATGAGTACTTAAAGCAAAAGAAAATTAATGACCTCAAAAAGAAAGAAAAAAAGAAATAATAAAAACAAAATTAATATTTTGCTTAATAAACAAAAATTTTAAAATATTGTTTTCAAAAAAAAAAGGTTTAATTATAACTGTTTCCAAGAATATTCTGTGTAAAAAAATTTGTTTTCTAAAATTGCACTTGACCTTAATGGATCCAAAAAACAACGACCCGAATCAAATTGAGGATGATGCAGGTAGAAAAACTTACTTGTGATTGAACTGAAATTTTGTAGAGTTCCGCAAAATACACGCTGGCGTTTTTTTCAGAACCACCAATAAATCTTATGGGGGAAAAAATTCATCAAGTTTTTTACAATTTTTTCTTTTTGTCTGTAATTTAAAAAATCTGTGAATGTATGTAGTTAAACCTGATGCCACTAATGGGATTGACGGAAGATTCACATATGTATAAAAAAAAATTTAAGAATAAAAACTAAGAGGAATTCTTAAATAGCACTTGCTAAATGCTACTATGTATAGGAATTTTAGCTTGAACACAACCGCGGATAAGGAGAGATACATAAATGGTTCGAAGGATTGGATGGAGCATTTAAATTAAAAAATGGTTCTTATTCTAAGCTATCCATTCATTTTGAATTTAAAAAGACTAGAAATAACTTGAAAATGAGAAGAATCTGAATAAAATGTATTTGAATATGTTTTCATATATGCAAAAAATATTTTCTTCTTCTTTTCTTAAAAAACCATTTTTTTTTTGTTAATATTTAATTAAGATGAAATTTGAAATTTATTTATATTTTTGTATATAATTATATATACATATTTATATAAAAATTTATGTATTATTCATAAATTATATTTGTTAATTATAAATCTTGAACTAATGAAAATTTCAGAAAATAAAAGTTTTTTAAATTCCTCAGAAACTATTACTTATTAAATCTTGAGACAGTCTTGATTTGAATTTCAAACTAAAAAAAAAAAAGAACTAAATAAAATTTTTTCCTCCTCTTAACCATGGATGAAGAATATGACGTTGTCGTTTGCGGCACTGGCTTAACAGAATGCATCTTGTCTGGGCTTCTATCTCAAGAAAGTCAATAATCTTTTTCTATATCATTTCTTATTTCTTGACTTTTTTTCATTCCTTCCAGAAAAAAAGGTCTTACATATTGATAGAAACCCTTTCTATGGAGCAGAAGGTGCTTCTTTGAACCTAACCACCCTCTGGAAATTATTCAGACCTGGAGTTGAGCCACCTCAGGCACTTGGAGCAAATAGAGATTGGAACATTGATCTGATCCCTAAATTTGTCATGTCCAATGGTAAATTTCTAAAGAGCCAAACATTTTTTTTAAAAATTGCAAATTTTTAATTTAGGAAAATTGGTGAAAGTCTTGCTCAAAACCCGAGTGTCCAAATATCTTGAATGGAAATCAATTGATGGAACTTATGTTTACCAATACCAAAAGCCAGGGTTTATCTCCAAAGGAGGACATACCATTTGCAAAGTTTCCCTAAATTTTTTTTTTTCATTAATTTTCTAATTTTTTTGTCAATGTCAGGTTCCTGCTAATGATGTAGAAGCTCTGAAATCCGATTTGATGGGTTTGCTAGAAAAGAGAAGATGCAAGAATTTCTTCGTTTATGTCCAAAACTACAACCCTGCTGAACCAAAAACCCACCAAAGTACTAAAATTGCATTTTTTAAATTCATAAATTTTCTTTTTTTTCTTATATATAATTATTCCAATTAAAACCAAAATTTTCTGTTTAATTTGCCTTCCTAGACCTGAATCTCTTTGAACAGCCCTTCCAAGTTCTGGTCAAAAAATTCGATCTTGAACCTAACACCGTGGATTTCATTGGGCACGCAGTTGGCTTGTTCACGAATGATGATTTCCTTAATCGTCCTGCCATTGAAACCATCGAAAAAATCAAGCTCTACATGGATAGTGTGGGTAGATATGGTGACTCTCCCTTCATTTATCCGATCTATGGTTTGGGTGGTATTCCTGAAGGATTTTCCAGAATGTGTGCTATCTTCGGTGGCACCTTCATGCTTAATAAAGACATTGATAAGATTGAGTATGATGAGGATGGCATGGTGAAGGCTGTGGTATCTGGTTCAGAGGTTTGTAAGACAAAGATGGTGATTTGTAGTCCATCTTATGTGTTGAAGACAGGAAATCCTGGCAAAGTGAAATCCATTGGCAAAGTCATCAGAACCATTTGTATCATGGATCATCCTATTCCCAACACCAACAAATTCGCTTCAGTGCAAATCATCATTCCTCAACGACAAACTGGAAGAAATTCTGGTGAGAAACAATTAATAAAAGAAATTTTCATCATTTTACTATTTAGATATCTATATCATGATGGTTTCTGGAGTTCATTGCGTTTGCAAAAAAGGATATTATGTTTGCATTATCAGCGGAAACGTTGAAACCAAAAACCCGGAAACAGAACTAGATGTGGCCTTTGATCTTATTGGCCCGGTTCTTGAGAAGTTCACTACTGTATTTATTAAAATTTGTTGGAGTTTTAAGAAAAATTAAATTTGTTTTTTGTAGATCTCAGATATGTATATCCCATCTTCAGATGTTGTCAAAGATAATGTGTATGTGACAAAATCCTTGGATCCTCAAAGTCATTTCGAATCAGCGACTGATGATGTATTGAGCCTTTATAAGAAAATTACAGGCAAAGATCTGGATTTGGTGAATATACCAGAAGATACTGATGACGGTTGAACAATGAAAGGAATTAAATAAGTGAAATTTAAAAAGACAAAAGGAAAAACAATCGAATTAGAAAAATGAGATATTTTTAAAAATGAAAAGAAATTCAAATTAAAAGAAAAAATAAATTATCCTAACTCAAAAAAAAACATGATTTTCTGGACCATTTTTATAGCAGTTGCCATTTCGCTGGTTTTTTTCGTTTTTAAAGGATTCAACAGAGGCAACAACCAAATCAACCCTTCTTCTGAAAACAAAAATAATCTGCTAGGGCACACAATCAATTCCAAAGTTAACAAGTATACAACCTTAAAAGCATTTTTGGAGAAATCTTTCGCCAATAAAAGAGAAAAAAAATCCAAGTTTCATTTATATCATTCATATTTTTAAGTTATGATAATATATAATAGGCCCAAACTTTCAATAACGCTCAATACCGTCTTTTTAAAAAAAAAAAATCTGAGACAATAATATTTTACTTTTATATAGCTATTTTTTGACCAAATGCACAATGAAATCAAGAGACCTTTTAGTTTGGAGACTGTTTTTTATCGATTTTCATTAAATTTTGATGTATTTTGCATCTATATGGTAAAAAAACAATGTTCTTTAAATTCTCATTATTTAAGTTTGAGGAAGAAAATCCAGATAAAGAAAAAATGGCTGTTCATTTCGAACTGATAAAAAATATCATCGGGCCTCATGTAAAATTAATTTATCTTTTAAAGAATAAATAAAATTCAGAGACTTATGACTTGCAGAACTAAAGAGGGACTTTATGCAATGATTCGGCAATTGAATGCGAAATTTCATTTAGAAAGTATGGATAATTTTTTGAAAAAAAAAACATTAGTTTTTGAAAAAAGGCAATTTGCATGTGATTTCAAATTTGAAGCAATTTTTAAACAGATTCTTGTTTTTTTCGGATAAAATCGAAGACCAAAAAAACGCGCTGTACGAAAACCAAAAAAACAACATTGAAATTTTTGAAAACATTGAAGTTAAATTTTATATTTTTTTTTTTTGTGTCTTTAACTTTTTCTTAGGACTTATTTAAAAGACTGGACAATCATTTTTTGGCCTAACCATAAAAAATGTAAATAATGTTTGTTATTTTGAAATATAAAATAAGATGACTGATATTTTTTTAAAAGATGTTATTTCTAAAAGAAAAAGATTCAATTGATAATAAATTTTTTATGTGATTTTGTGAAGATCAAAGAAATTTAATTCGCAGCATAAACATAAAGAAATATTTTTTTTCAAAATTTCTTCTCAAGAAAAAATTTAACCCCTAATAAAAAATATAACTTCAAATATTCAAATCAGAATTATCGCCTGCTATAATAATTTAAATCCCAAATAAACATCCTTTAACAAATTCGTTTCCATGAGTAAAAGCGAAGAATGTGTTCGTGTGGCCATGAGATGTCGTCCGTTATCCTCCCAAGAAGTAGCTGACAATCGTAAAATCACTGTCCAAATCGCGCCCCAACGTAAAGAAATCCTCGTGAACAATCCGAAGCCCGATTCAATGGAATCAGAAAAAACTTTTACCTTTGATTTTGTCTATGATTGGACATCTTCCCAGGAGGAAATCTACAAACAGACTGCTTTTCCCATAGTGGAAAGTGTTTTGGAAGGATTCAATGGGACTATTTTTGCATATGGCCAGACTGGCACTGGTAAAACTTTCACTATGGAAGGAAAGCCTGACCCACCAGAACAACGTGGTATTATACCAAGAGCCTTCCAACAGATTTTCCAAATAATTGAACTAACCTCAAAAAACAGGCAATTTTTGGTGCGGTGCAGTTTTTTGGAGCTTTATAATGAAGAAATCAGAGACTTGTTATCAAAAAATGTCAAAAACAAGCTGGATATTCGAGAAAACAAGGACCAAGGCGTTTTTGTGAAGGATTTGACGGCTTTCATGGTACATGACATGAATGATTTATTAGTGAAATTGCAGGTGGGTCGGGAAAATCGAGTGACTGGTGAAACCAAAATGAACAGAGATTCATCACGATCGCATTCATTATTCACTGTAACAGTGGAAATGAGCGAGGTACAAGAAGGTCAGAATAAAATCAGGGTCGGAAAATTGAATCTCGTGGATTTGGCAGGCTCTGAAAGACAAAGCAAAACACAAGCGACCGGAGATCGATTTAAAGAAGCTATTAACATTAATCAATCTTTAACCACTTTAGGTAACGTTATTTCAGCATTGGTCGATCCCAAATCAAGTCATATCCCATATAGAGATTCTAAACTCACGAGACTTTTGCAGGATTCCTTAGGAGGAAACACTAAAACTGTGATGATTGCGAATATTGGCCCTGCAGATTATAATTATGATGAAACTTTAAGCACTTTAAGATATGCTAATCGAGCAAAAAACATTAAGAACAAGCCAAGGATCAATGAAGACCCTAAAGATGCGATGATTAGGCAGTTTCAAGAGGAAATAGAGAAATTAAAGCATCAATTGTCTCAAACAGCAGGAGGAGAGGATTTTGGTGATGGAGGGGATGGAACGGTGAGGAAAGTGGAGAAGATAATAAAGATTTTTGATGAGAAGAAATTGAAGGAATTGCAGGAAAAAACACATAAAGAGAAAGAGGAAATTCGGCTGAAGGCAGAAAAAGAGAGACAGGAGATAGAAAATATAAAGATGAAGAATGAGGAGGAAAAGAAGAAATTATTGGATAAATTGAAGGAGAAGGAAGAGGAACAACAAAAGGCGTTGGATGCCAAAGATAAATTGTTGAAACAGATTCAGAAAATGGAGAAGAAAGTGGTTCGAGGCTCGGCAATTATTGAAGAAGTAGCTTTGAAAGAAAGAGAGTTGAATGAAGCTAGGAAGAAATTAGAGGAAAGGAAAGAATTAGATGAGAAATATAAAGAGAAATTAAAGGAAACTGATGATTTGATCGTGGATTTAGACATGAAGTATCATTCTCAGAAGGAGGAAGTGGAAGACAAAACCAAGAAAATCAAGACTCTTTGGAGCAAATTGAAGGCCACTGAAGCTGAAAATAAAGAACTCGATGAGTTCTATCTTGAGGAAATCACGAGTCTACAAGAAAGAAGAAGATTATTGCAAAAGGAGATGAAATTAAAGCAAATGATTGTGGAATACTTCATTCCTGAAAAAGAGTTAAGAAAGTTAGAGCTTAGAGCTGCTTATAATGAAGGCATTGATGATTGGACTCTCCCAAATCTTGAATTAGCAGGCAATCTTCGCAAAAGAGATAATGAAATCATAGACAAAGAAGACTTTAATAACCAAGATTATGATGAAATAAATATCTTGGAACTTGAAAATCATCCGAATGTCTATTTCGCATATAATGAGGATGGATTAATCAGAGAAGAGGAATTAGCACCGAAAGAGAAAAAAGTTAAACAGAAAAGAGGAAACTCAGCCAGGAAAAAAGGATCAGCGAAAAACGAGATGAGAGGAGAAAGTGCCAAAAAAACGATCAATGTTGTAAAAGAAAAGAAAGAAGTTGTTGAAGAATTGTTTCCTAAAGCCAAAGGACTTGTTCCAAAACGATGAAGAGAAGAAATGAAACTGCTCATTGCTAACTAATTTGATATTTAAAATTTAACAAAGAAAAATTTGAAAAATTAAAAAAATAATTTTTTTTTGGAAATACAAATGATAAAACAATGATGAATGTGCCAAAATTCCAATTTTATCAAAAAAAAGCCAAAAAATATTTTAAGTTGATTTGTGATTTTTGATGTTTCAGAAATAAAATTAAAAAAAATATGATATTTAGAGTTTCTTAAGAAAAAACAAAAGAAAATAATTTCCTATTTTAAAATTACTTTCTTAAATTATTGTTAATATTCTTGAGCCAAAAGTTTAAAGAATTGAAAGGAACATTCGGAAAGGCGTTTGGACAAAAGTTCAACAAATTGTTCCCAGGAAAAGGCCCATTATTGATGCATCGACGATAATTGTTCAAAAAGCTATTTAAATTGCCCATTTTGAGATTTTCTAGTACATTTTGATTTCCCAGCCCATTTTCCATGGAGCTAACTTCTTTTTTAATGTGACTTTGTAGATCAACTTTAAGGTTTTTCCTGCTTTGCGATTGTCTGAGGTTTTCAAGCAATGCCAAAGCCTCTTCTTTATAACTGCTCTTGCTTTTGATTACTTCACGATTGGTCACATTGAGATGTTTGGCCATTAGATGATAGAAACGGTTTTTGATGGCATGTTGTGACCTTTTGGATAGATCTTGTGCAATCAGAGCCCACTTTTTGCTGAACTTGATGAAGGATTTTATCAGATTTAAATCTTCTTCATCAGACCATTGTCCCCTAAAAAATATTAATTAATGAGGTTCCGGAAATTAAAAAAAAATTTCTTTAAAAAACTTTGAATAGTGTTAATTTAATCCTAAAAAAGATGAGCTGAAAAAAAAAATAAACTCATGTCCAAAAGCAGAATTTTAAAAAAAAAAAGCTTGTTTTTTACTTGTTCATTCTAGGATTTAAGTGATTTATCCATCTTTCTCTACAATGTTTGCCTAATTTCTTCGCATTTTTATCTATCTGAACCAGTGAATTCAGTTCGTTGGCGATTTTGCTCCATTTGACCTTTAATCGTTTGCCATTATTCTCGGCAAAGGTTTCAGGATACTTGCAACTATAAAAGTAGCTTGTAATCGAACAAAGAATTAAAAAATCAATACCATATTATTTGATATAACAGGGCATCCTCTATTTCTGACCAAGACATACCTTTTTTATCAGGGTCAGAGTGGAGGCTTTGAGTTGTTTCCTCTTCTTTCAGAAGAGGACTGGTAGGTGTGAGATTTAGCGATGGATGGAGAAATGGAGGTTTTTGGAAACTAAAAATAGGAATTTTTCAATAATTTAAAGAATCTAATTGCTTACGAGAAGGAATTGGAGTTAAAAGCGAAAGAGGAAGGCAGATTTACTTGGAAAGGGTTGAAAAATGAGAACATTTTTGATTTTATAAACCTTAAGTTTATATATTTGTATTATATGGAACTAGGATGGAAATTCAATAAAAGGACGAGATTGAATCTTGTTAATGATTTGAGAAGAAAAAAAAATCCGATCTGAAAACTTTAATTTTTGCTTATCAATTCCGTTTCTTTAGTAAAAAAAGTAGCTATTAAAAGATTCATTGCCATCAAATTAAACTCCTTTCAAATTAAGGAAATTAATATTTTGAATTTGGAAATTTTTATATAGTATTTATTTGAAAGTCGTCATTTATTTTATCAAATATCAATCCTATTTTTTATGGCTTTTTTTTTAACTGCCGATTAAATTTTTATATAAACGAAAAATTGTTTTTTTGTGAAAGATCCTCATAGATTCCATTTTTTTTAAATAATATTAAGCAGAAAAACATTTCGTTTTGATCATCATAATTTTCCAAAAAATATTTTTTCAAATAAATGACACTTATAAAAAAAAAATGTCAAAAAACACAGAATCTTTCCAAATTTAAGACATATTTCGTTTTATGTGATTTTTTTAATGAAAGACTCAGTTAAATATTGTCTATATATATATATATGTAATGTTAACAATAGGTGCAAAACTTGTGATTTTCTCAAAAGAATCTGTGTGTTTCAAATATTTTTCCCATAAATAATACAAGTTTAAAATGAGAAAAAATAAGGATTTTGCGTTTTCTAAATTTTCAAGACGAAATTAGAAGGAATACGTCAATACAATCATTATTTATTTAATAAGCTTCCAAAAACCAAACTTTAAAAAAACTCCTAATTTCAAAATCGCAATCTTTCCCCTAAGTCCTTTCCAATGACCAAGAAAGCTTCACCATCAGGTGGTTTAGATGGTATAATTGCCGGTGAATCCAAGATTTCAACAGTAGGTCTTGGTTTCGGTTTGAATTACCGAGGCTATAACATTGAAGATTTGGCTAAATATGCTTGTTTCGAAGAAGTGGCCTATCTTTTATTAATAGGTGAGTTGCCAAATCCTGAAGAATTGGCTGCCTTCCGTAAAAGGGTCAATTCCAATAGAACTATCCCCCCTGCCTTAAAGGCTGTGATTGAGTTGATGCCAAAGAGTTCTCATCCAATGGAAGTCACCAGAACTATTACTTCATTTTTGGGAGTTATTGAGCCTGAAAGTGCTGAAAACGACCAATTGAAAATCGCCATCAGATTGATCGCGGTGTTGGGACCGTCCATTTGTTATTGGTATCATTTTTCCAATTTTGGGCGAAGAATTGTAGAAAACACGCTGCCAACTGATTCGATCGCAGCGAATTTCATGAAACTCCTTTTACAGAAGGACGAAATCGATCCGATCGCTGAAAGAACCATGGATGTTAGCTTGATACTCTATGCAGAACATGATTTCAATGCCTCGACTTTCGCTGCCAGAGTCACTGTTTCCACCAAATCTGATTTCTATTCTGCCATTGTTTCAGGAATCGGCGCTTTAAGAGGCAATCTTCACGGAGGAGCCAATGAAGCTGCTCAACAGTTCTTGGAAAAAATCCAAAGCGTGGAAGAAGCTGAGAAAATCCTCGACGAAAGCTATGCCAAAAAGAAACTCATCATGGGGTTCGGACATAGAATCTATAAGAAACAAGACCCAAGAAGTGGTATTATTAAGGAATACTCTAAAAAATTGACAGAACATGGACCTTTCCCTAACAAATTACTATTCCAGGTCAGTGAATACATCGAAAATAGGATGATTAAGGAGAAAAATAAACACACCAACCTCGATTTCTATAGCGCTAGTGCCTACCATCAATTGGGCATCCCCACCTATTTATTCACTCCAATTTTCGTCATCTCCAGAACCACTGGATGGGCCGCCCATATCTTCGAACAGAGGGAATATAAAAAGATCATCAGACCGGTGAGCGAGTATGTCGGACCTCAACCTAGAGAATATGTGCCATTGAACAAGAGGAAAAAGCCTGAGGCCAGACTTTAATTATTAAGTTAAAACACTTAAATATTAAAATTTGATGAAAAAATGAATTAGGAACTGAGATTTAAATGAAAAAATACATAATTAAATATTTTTGATTTTTTTATCTAATGAATTTTACAAACTTAATTTAGCATAATTCTTATATTACATATGTTTCTTAGTATAATAAATTAAAGAATTTGGAAATGGAAATTAGACCACACTTCTATTTTCTAATAACATTTTTTGTTTTGTGGATTTTTATTTTAAAAAACCCCTTTAAAATAAAGAATTTTGATAAGAAAAACTATATAAAAGACTCTGGAATTAATTTCCGATTACAGTAAATGAAAAAGTTTCTTATAGAAAAAAAATCTATAGAAGTTTTATAAAATGAGAAGGGAAATTTGTTTTTTTCATTATTATTTTCAATGGAAACTAACATTCCCACTGATTGGGAACCTAGACTTTCTTTTTTTCGATTTTTAACAGCTGATTGGATGAAGTATGTTATTGATGACATTTATATCTCAAATATGTCTATCCCTGGCACACATGAATCTTGGTTTTTAGAAGAACATCCAACTGAGGCAATTCTTATGTGTATTAATCAAGAAAAGAGTGATTGTTCGGGTGATGAATTTTTCAACTGTTTTAAAAATGAACTAGAGAAGAATGAAGGTGGCCGTCGTTTTCAATCTAGGATATTTCAGAACAATCAAATTCCAAAGTTAAGAGATATCCGAGGAAAAATTCTTATTTTCAAAAGAAAAGGAGCTATAAAGTTGCCATGCAGTGGCATTAGATTGGATGAATTCGATAACAACAAAGAACATACTAACGCTGATGGAGTCAGTTATGGCGTTCAAGATTGGTATGATCTCAACACTTTGGGAGATAAAGACTTAATTCAGAAAAAATGAACAAAGTTAGTAGTCATTATGAATGGTGCGAAAATTGGAATGGATTTTCGTTCAACTTTCTTAGTTGTTATAAATCATCGTTTTTGGATTGGTGGAATCCAATGAAAGTTTCTGGACCTATAAATAAGTGGACCTCTAATCATATCGGACAACAAAATTGGATTGGAAGAAAATGGGGAATTACAATCATGGATTTTTACGGAAGCCCTGTTAGCAAAGAAATAGTTATTCAGCATTTAGCTTCAAATAAAACAAAATTATAATTAAGAGTTTGTTTTCTAAAAAAATGAGGATTGAAAATTTTATTCCGTAGACATATAAAAAATTTATTTTTTTAAAAAAATCATTGTTATTTTCAAAAATAAAATTAAAGAAATAATACTGTTTCTATGTTTGGGTATATTGGCTTTCTCAAAAATTCTCCTAACAGAAATTGAATCTTCTTTTCAATGAGGAATTCTTGCTAAATGAGGCGAATGTTGGCAGATGGAGAGAATCCAATAATGAATTTCTGGATGATTATTTGAGTCCATACTATTTAAAATAAAAAAAATTATTATTACTCATTTTTTTATAGCTTATAATATAATATAGACTTATCGGTTCCGCAAATCTCTCCATTCTACGCCATTCAAATGTTTTATGGATAAAAAGAAATTAGAGATAGAGAAAAAAAAGGGTACTTCAACGAGTTTGAAAAGCAGGCCTTTTATGATTTTTAAATAAATTCTCATTCTAAAAAAAAAAATGACAATTTTTGAAAATTAATGAATTCTTTTTTTTTCCATTTTAATCAGGTAAATATTTAAAGATTTAAAAATTGGCTAATTTGAATTTCTTTGAAAGCTTTTAATTAAATTTTTTTAAAACACAGAGGTATTTTTTTTTAAGTAAAAAAATTAAAATAAATTCTTTAGAATGAAGTTTCTCAATCAGAAGATAGAAGCAAATTGATCCCAGAAAAACCAAAGGTCTTTAGATTATTAATTTATTTAAAAAAAAAGTTCTTGAAAATAAATGAAAAAATCCTTGAAAAGAATGAAGAATTACAGGACAAGCCTGGTGATTCTTTCAAAGCGAAGCAGTCACACTGAAATGACAAAGGTTGTATGGAAAAAAAGAGAAGATGGAAAGAAAAAAGTTTAATTCCTTTTTTTTACTTAGATTTTAGAAGCCAATTATAATATTTTATTAAAATAAAAATGAAGAACCTGGTTAATTACGATTCCAATTCTGACCCAGAAGAAAATCCTACAAATAAAATGAAGAACCTTTTTGATTACGATTCCACTTCTGATCGAGAAGAAAATCCTAAAAACGAAATGAAGAAATTGGATTATTATCCCACTTTTCACCCTGAAGAAAATCCATCCTTGGTCCCTCCAAATAAAAAGAGGAAAGACACAGCTGATTGCA
>Ga0302320_10011798_pt1 | contig 18439 bp, 9 predicted proteins | sample Bog_T0_3_FD_202130 | JGI IMG/M metagenome (GOLD analysis project Ga0302320, IMG submission 202130) | Peat permafrost microbial communities from Stordalen Mire near Abisko, Sweden - Bog_T0_3 | ecosystem: Environmental > Terrestrial > Soil > Wetlands > Peat | place: Sweden: Abisko, Stordalen Mire...
GGGGCTGCGATCGGCGTTCTCATCAGCGGTTTCGTATTGATTAAATGGGTCGGACTGCCAGGCACCATCCTGACAGCCGCAATGCTCAACATAGTGTTGGCTTTGCTGATCTTTGCAGCAATTCGCGGGCAGCAGGAACCGACCTCCGGGCTGAATGCGGCGTCCGGAGCGTCCCGCCGAGCGGACAAGTTGGCCCTATGGTTCGTGATCGCAGCATTCCTGAGCGGTGCGGCATCCTTCATGTACGAGCTCGGCTGGATTCGGATGCTCAGCCTGGTGCTCGGTAGCTCGACGCATTCGTTTGAGCTTATGCTCAGCGCGTTCATCTTCGGCCTGGCATTCGGCGGATTGTATGTGAGCCGCCGAATCGAGCACATCGCCGATCCATTGGCATACGTCGCCTACGTCATGATTGCCATGGGGACCCTGGCCGCGCTCACCTTGCCTGCTTACAACCTGACCTTCCATCTCATGGCGTGGTTTTTGGAGACCTTTGCGCGCACCGCGAGCGGCTACGTGGGTTTCAACCTGCTGAGCCAACTGATCGCCGCGCTTATAATGATTCCCGCGACCTTTTGCGCGGGCATGACGCTGCCGCTGCTGACGAATGAGCTCATGCGTCGCGGCGCGGGTGAACGCGCCATCGGCACGATATATTCCGCAAATACTCTCGGCGCCATCGTTGGCGTACTGCTGACGATCCACCTGCTCATGCCACTCATTGGGATAAAGGGCGTCATCCTCGCCGGTGCTGGAACTCACCTAACCGTAGGCCTGTCGCGCCTGCTGGCGAGGCCTCGCTACCCGTCGCGGCGCTCGGCTTTGACGATAGCGGCATGTATCGGCGCTTTCGGCTTTGCCGTGTTAGTCGTGAAGCTGGATCCCGCGCAGATGACATCCGGTGTGTACCGCACCGGATCTGCAACGCTGCCGGTAGGCGCGACTGTCGCATATCTGCGTGACGGGAAAACAGCAACCATCAGCCTGGTCGAGCAGAAGGGCAGCGTAACCATAGCCACCAACGGCAAACCGGACGCCAGCATTCAAATGGGTCCCGGGTTGGCCTCGCCCGACGAAGTCACCGCGGTGTTGGCGGCCGCAATTCCGCTCAGCATGCACCCGCACCCGGCGCGCGTCGCAAACATTGGATTCGGATCAGGACTCACGACGCATACGCTGCTAACGAGCGCGCTCATCGAGCGGCTCGATTCCATCGAGATCGAGCCGCTCGTGGTGGAAGCCGCGCGCAAGGGCTTTGGTCCTCGCATCAGCAATGTGTTCGAGGATCCGCGAAGCCATATCATTTACGAGGATGCGAGGACATTCTTTGCAAGCTCACAGGAACCGTACGATCTGATTATTTCCGAACCATCGAACCCTTGGGTTAGCGGAGTCGCCACCCTGTTTTCCGATGAATTCTACGGCCGAATTGCACACTACCTCGCCGCCGATGGGTACTTCGCACAGTGGATCCAGGTTTATGAAACGAACATCGGAATCGTCGCATCGGTGGTCAAGGCGCTCGCCCCACACTTCGGCGCATATGCGCTCTATAATCTTAACGATGTCGATATGCTGATCGTTGCGACCCGCGGCGCGGGCCTCGGGATACCCGATGACCGGTTGCTCCAGTCGCCGCGGCTGCGCGCGGAGTTGGAGCGAGTCGGCGTACAATCGGTCGCGGATTTATTGTCACGACAAATGGGCGATAATCTGACGATTGGCCCGTTGCTTGAGACAATACCGGTTCCGGCGAATTCGGATTTCTATCCCTTTGTCGATCTCAATGCACCACGCTTGCGCTACCTGAGGGAGACCGCGATTGAGCTGCCGGCACTGACGGTCCTGCCAATTCCGTTCTTTGAGTTGCTTGGCGGCGCTGCCCCACGAATTCCAACCGTAGAGCCCGCGGCCAACAGCGCACTGTTTCGGGATCGATTGGTGGATCAGGCGCTCGAGATTCGCCGTGCTGCATCCAGTGGCAGCCTGGACGACTTGGATCCACTCACGGCGAGATACCTGTCGCTCATCGACATGAGTCCGGGACGATGCGCCACGGAGCCAGGCCAGAATGAATGGCAAAGTGCGGTAAGAACCATCAGCGACGATACGACGGCTTTCCTGAATTCGGCCGAGGTCGACGAGATCTGGAGTGGGATTGTCTCCAGCCCCTGCTATCGCGTGGCGGCGGATGAGCACAAAGCGTGGGCGGATTTGTTGGCGGCAATTGCGCATCGAGATGCACCGCAGATCGTGAAGCTTGGTTCGGAGTTGCTCGGATCGCCGTCCACCATGTCGGAAGACGAGCTCGCATATCTGACGACTGGCACTGTTACAGCAGCTGTCCGCATGGGCGACATTGCGCAGGCACGCCGCCTGCTGCGGGTACAGTGGTCTCGGTTCAATCACGCCGGCAACCGGTTCGAGCTCGCGCTGCGCGACCTGCGCGCACTGACCGGTTCAGCGGACGCCGACCGGCGCCCTTGACGGCATCGCCAAACGTCCCGGAGCTGGTCTCGGTCTCAGCCTTATGATGATTCCGGCCATGTCCAATGTGACCAGCCGCTCATTACCGGATTTCGGGCGCTCCGTGGGTACGGTGGGGTACAGACCGCAAGACTGCGCCTACCTAGGCTCCTAGGAGCAGCACCTGTAGCTGCCAACGAGCCACGTCAAATGAATAAGACCCCGCAGGAGCGGCTACTCGGCGCCTTCATGCTTTGCCTGATGGTAGCCTTCGCCATTGCGGCCGCCTCTTATTCCTGGCGCATCAATCAGCAGCTGGCAAGCGATTACGCGGCCGCGACGCACGCCTATGCCGTCGCCGGTCAAGTTGAAGGGTTGATGAATCGTGTCACCGACGGTGAAACGGGCGAGCGTGGATATCTGATCACTGGGCGAGAGGACTACCTCGAACCGTACAATACCTTTAAGAGCACCATCGACCGGCTATACGCGGGTCTGGCGACGATGACCGCCAACGAGCCTGTTCAACGTCGGCTAGTCGCTCTCCTGCAACCATTACTGCTTGCTAGGAAGACTGAACTGCAGTCGATCATCGACTTGCGGCGATCGAGCGGCCTGGACATTGCGCGCACCTCCGCTTCGTTCGACCTCGGCAAATCCCTGCATGATCAAATTCGCGTCGTCGTCACCCAATTGAACACCAACGAAACACAAACCATACAGCAGCGCAACGCGGACGTCGCCACTGCCACGCGAGGTGCGCAATCCGGCGCTGCGTTGGTGGCCTTTGCCATGGCAATTCTGGCAGCCGCAATTCTAATGGTGGGATGGCGGAGCAAGAAGGGAATCGCAGCGGCGCAGCACGCAATCGACCAGGCTGACGCCGACAAGCAGCGCTTGCAACATGAGCTGGCGCGTAACTTTGCCCTATTGGCGCGAGTGGGTGAGCTGGCAAAAATCGGCGGCTGGGAAGTTGAACTTCCGGGAAACCTGGTTCATTGGTCCCGCGAGGTCTTCCGCATCCACGAAATCGATTCCGATGTCACCCCGCTCATTGGTCAGGCTCTCGACTTCTACGCGCCCGAAAGCCGGCGCCAAATTCAGGAAGCGATCGAATCCGCCAGCAAGAATGGGGGCAAATGGGACTTGGAGCTGCCGCTTACTACGGCCAAGGGACGGAGTATCTGGGTGCGATCCCTAGGGCTCGCGGTGGTATCCAGTGGCGCGATTACGAAATTAGAGGGCGCCTTCCAGGATATTACCGAGCGCAAGCTGGCCGACGAGTCTATGCAACTCCTCAACTTGGAACTGGTCTCGGCGCGAGATCGGGCCGAGGCGGCCAGCAAGGCCAAGAGCCAGTTCCTGGCGAACATGAGCCATGAGATTCGAACACCGATGAATGCCGTCCTTGGCATGTTGCAGCTACTGTCACAGACTGACCTGGTACGACGTCAGCATGACTACATCGACAAGGCGCAAACAGCGGCCAAGTCGCTGCTCGCCATTCTCAACGACATCCTCGATTTCTCGAAAATCGAGGCGGACAAAATGGCCTTGGAAATTCGGCCGTTCTCATTGGATGTGCTGCTGCGTTATCTGGCGGCGATTCTGTCCACCAGCGTCGGCGAGAAAGATATCGAGGTGGTGCTCGATCTCGACACGCATCTACCCCTCGATCTTAATGGTGACTTGCTGCGCCTGCAGCAGGTACTCATCAACCTGTCAGGAAATTCAGTGAAATTTACTGAAGCGGGCGAAATCGTGGTATCGATGGAAATGATAGGAATGAATAAATCGACCATTGAAGTCGAATTCGCGGTGCGCGACACCGGTATCGGTATCGCGCCGGAGCATCTGAACGACATCTTCGAGGGTTTCTCTCAGGCGGAATCGTCAACTGTGCGACGCTATGGCGGCACCGGGCTCGGTTTGGCGATCAGTCGAAAGCTGGTCAAGTTGATGGGCGGTGAACTCAAGGTGCAGAGTGAATTGGGCGTCGGCAGCCGATTTTCCTTCACTCTGTCGTTCGAGCGGTCGGCGACCCAGCGGATAAAGCCGAATCGATATGCAGCAGCAGCGATTCCCGGCATGGCGGACGGCAAACAGGTTCACACGTTGGTTGTCGATGACAACGAGTCAACCCGCGAGGTTCTGCACTCACTGATATCCGCCATGGGTTGGCACTGCGACACCGCTAGTGGCGGCCGGCAGGCATTGCAGATGCTCCAGGAAAACGTGCCGCCCAGCCCCAAATACGATGTTGTATTCATGGATTGGAAGATGCCCGACCTGGATGGCTGGCAAACCACGCAGCTTATTCACGAACGCGATACTGTAGTCGGCGCGCCCATCATCATCATGGTATCCGCCCATGGAAGAGAAGCGCTGTCCGTGCGTTTGCGGGACCAGCCCGCCTTTCTGGACGGGTTCCTAGTTAAACCGGTGACCTCTTCCATGCTGTTCGATGCGGTGTCAGACGCCATGGCCGGCGGCGCAGCTGCGAACACAGGCGCGCGAAAGACATCCGCTTCGAATCGGCTCAAGGGACTGCGCCTGCTGGTGGTGGAAGACAACGTCATAAATCAACAGGTGGCTTTCGAGCTGCTGCGCAACGAAGGCGCTCACGTCACTGTGGCAGGCAACGGCCGGTTAGGGGTGAGCGCGGCGCTGTCCGCCAAGCCTCCATTCGACGCGGTTCTCATGGACATTCAAATGCCCGATATCGATGGCTACGAGGCAACCGCCAGGATTCGAAGCCATCAATCCTTGGAATCGATGCCCATCATTGCCATGACCGCCAATGCATTGCCCGAGGATAAGGCCGCCTGCTTGGCCGCCCGCATGAACGATCACATCGGCAAGCCCATTGACCTGGACATCCTGGTCATGACCGTGTTGAAGAATTGCCGGCGCAAGGGCGGTGAAGCACGCCATTGCGAATCCGAATCGGCACCCTATTCTGCTGCGGACACAACCCAGGACTTCCGCGACGCATTGCGTCGGATCGGAGAGAACTATGCGCTTTATGAGGAAATGTCCAAACAATTCTGCCGTAGCTGCACGACCCTTGCCGCCGATTTGCAGCGCCATATCCTGCGCGAGGACACAGCCGCCGCAGCTGCTCTCCTGCATACATTGCAAGGCACAGCCGGCACGGTGGGCGCCATGTCGCTGGTAAACTATGCTGCAGGACTGGAAAGGCGAATTCTATTGGCCGGCAATACTGCCTCAGTGGTGTTTTCAGCGGACGAATTCGACGCTGCAATCCGGCACAGTTGCAACGAGTTGCGCATTTTTTGCGAAAAGCTCAACTCCGACTCCACGACCTCGATCATGCGCTTGACGGTGCTCGACAAACCGCGGCTGGCAAGCCTTTTGGATGAACTCGATGAATTGATGCGCGTTAAGAATATGCGGGCTACCAATGTTTTTGACGAATTGAGGTTCACATGCGGAATAGCGCTGGGGGACAAACTGACAGGTTTGGAACAGGCAATGAACGACCTTGATTTCCCCTTGTCGCTCGAGAAAACGCGCTCCTTGCGGGAATCGCTCAAATGAGCGCGCGCGAGGCCGAATTGGCTGCGCAGGAACCGGATCTGCGGCCGCAGCTGCTGATCGTGGACGATCAGCCTCTGAACATCCGCTTGTTCCACGAGATCTTCCACGCCGACCACGAGGTGTTTTTCGCCACCAGCGGCGAGGACGCATTGAACTTTTGCCAGACCAACCGTCCTGACCTAATCCTCCTCGATGTGATCATGCCGGGACTCAATGGGTATGAAGTCTGTCGCATGCTGAAGGAGGATGAGCGAACGCGCGAGATTCCAGTGATCTTTGTGACCGCGCAAAGCGACGCTACAGAAGAGGAGGACGGCTTGGCTGCCGGCGCGGTCGATTTCATCGCGAAGTCGGCCAGCGCAAATGTGATGCGCGCACGCGTCGGCACGCTGATCACTTTGAAGCGTCAGTCCGACTTGTTGCGCCAAATGGCGCGTGTCGACTCCTTAACCGGCCTGGCCAATCGCCGACACTTCGATGAAACGTTAAGTTCAGAGTGGCGTCGCTGCACGCGCTCGGGCAAGCCGCTGTCCCTGATGCTCATCGACATTGATCATTTCAAGCTTTTTAACGATCACTACGGACACCTCGTCGGCGACTCCTGCCTTCAACAAATAGCCGCGTGCCTAAAGGCGGGGTTTGCACGCTCCCATGACCTGGTCGCGCGCTATGGAGGGGAGGAATTCGTGTGCGTAATGCCGGAGACACCCCTGGATGGCGCCGAGGCCAAAGCGAAAGCGCTGGAAAAGGCCGTGCGCGCCTTGCGGATTCCGCACGATAAATCCGCCGTTGCGGGCGGCATCGTCACTATCAGCCTCGGAGTTGCGGTTGCAATGCCGACTGTGGGGGAGGAAAGTTCCGCCCTCATTCTTTGCGCGGATCGATCGCTGTATCTGGCAAAAGACGCAGGGCGCGGTCAAGTACGGGCACTGCAAACCCAGAGTGCCGAGGGCGGCGAATTGCAAAAAACTGCTTAATACGGCATTAATCATCAGTTGGTAGCGGGGGTGCGCTTTGCAAATTCCGACCGCATGATGAGCGCGGCGGATAACAATGTAGCGCGACAGCCGCGAGCGATGACGCCGCATCCGGCGCATCGAAGGCAAGTGGTGGATCAGCCAACGCTGCTCCCGACGCGACGAAACTAACGCTCGAATCCATTGCATCGTTGCCACCGTCATTTGCGCGGGCACCTGGCGCCACGCCAATGTTCTCTGTGCAAGTCCTACACACTTTGTCGGGCGGCACGGGAGCCAGCGTCTATGGCATCAGCGATAGCGGAGATGCAGTCGGTTCGGCTGGCGGAAGCTCCTCGGTCTGCCACAACGGATGCGCAGTCATTTGGAGCGCCGGCATGCCGACTGCCCTCGGTGCGGTGCAAGGCGCATACGCCAGCGGAGCGAGCAGCATCAACGACGCCGGTCAGGTGGTTGGCAACGTTTATCTCAATGATGCATATACGGAAGAGGTGGCGGTCATTTGGAACAACGGGGCCACAAGTCGTAACCCGCAGTGGGCGAAAGTCCGTGGTCGTCGTTTCCGCAGAAGAATGGAAACGCAAAACCAAGCGCGTCGGCAATCTGGCGGAGTTCTTCGCCTCCTCTCCGTTGCGCGGATCCGGGTTGCGAGTAAAGCGCTCCAAAGACGGCCCGCGCAAGGTTGACTTGTGAATTTTCTGCTTGATACGAAATCATCGCCCCAGCGGCAATACCCGGGTAATGCCTCGAGTCCAACGCTGCGGAACTGCAACTTACAGTCTGCATCTGTGTTTTGTTCAGTACAGACCAGCGGGGCGCAGGAAAGACCTAGGCTGCTAACGCTGAGGAATTGGTCGAGAAAACGTCGCTGTAGTGGCAGACTGGGAGGTAAAACAATGAACATCAACGATTTACCGGCAATTATGGGAACAGTTCTGATTGTTGCCGGGCTCGCCCTAGTGGGCGTTTCCACATGGTCCCGTGCCGAGGGGAGTGAAAAGACGACTCAGGCCGGGGCGCTCATCATTGTGGTCGGTGCATTCCTCTTGGGTCTGTCGATATTCGTGTCACATGGAAAATAGGTCTAAGGTCCGCGCGCCAGGATGCATCTAGCCCGACGATTGCCAATTTAATGCGGGCATTAGTATGCGCCCCAATATGTAAAAACCCCGGTGTTCAGCCCGCCCAACATCGCACTGCAAAATTGAGCTAATGGCCAGCGTGTTGTATAACTTAGATTAGGCGCGCAAGAAAAAGCCTGCAGGGTCACCCCGACTGCGCGGCGAGACAGGATGTCTTCAGGGAAGGGCCATCACATGATTTCTCGGATATTCACTTCCGGTCTGGCGACCGTGCTGTTCTCCGTAGCGGCGTACGCGCAGAGTCCTCCCGTCATTGTCGCCAATCCGGCTTCGGGCAGCGCCGATTACGGCATCGCGGGGGGTTCGCAGCCCATTCCCAGTGTCACCGCCACCGACACGATTAACGGCTCCCAGATCGTGCTCGGCCCAGGCGGAAATGCCATCCTCAGCAAGGGCCCGAATTGGCCCACCAGCGATCTGGGCCTGAATCCCAACAATGGCGCAGTGAGTACATTCGCCAGTACGCCGATTGGCACCTACAACACCTCGTACGTATTGTGTGCCGCTGCTGCACCGACCGACTGTCCGAGCGCGCCGATTACCGTTACGGTGGTTGCCAAGCCCGTGCTCGTGCCCAACTCGATATCCGGCACAGGGGATGCTGGTATTCCGTCGAAACCCATCCCCAATGTGACGGCGAATGATACGGTCAATGGCGAACCGGTCGTGCTATCGGGAAGCGGTATCAATGCCCAGATCGAAGAGATCCCACCGTGGCCGAATGGAATCGGCCTCGACCCCACTACCGGTGCGGTCAGTACCAAGATCAGTTCGCAGGACGGCATGTATGGGCTTCAGTACAAGTTCTGCGATTTGAACCGGCCGGCGCAATGCACCACCGGCAATGCGACGGTGTACATCATCAGCGCGAATATCAACGCCAATCCGGTCACCTGCTCGGGCGCGCCGGGCGCGCTGCAATGCAACGTCGTCACCGGCGGCAACGGCAACATCGCGGACACGATAAACGGCGCGACCGTCACTCTGCCTGCGTCGAACAACGGCAATCCCGTGAACGCGCAGCTCACCATCGATGGCAACGCTTGGCCCACCGGTATCGTGCTCAACTCGGGCACCGGTGCGGTTACGGCCTCGAAGGCCGTAGCCCCCGGCACCTACAGCCTTCAATACAAGCTTTGCGATCTGAACCTGCCCGCGAATTGCAGCGCGGGTACGCTGGCACTCGACATCGAGCCCAGCTTGGTAGTCAATGCGCAGTCGGGCACAGCCACTCTCGGTGTGAACTCCACGCCGATCAAGAACGTGGTTTCCGGAGATACCATTAACGGCGTTCAATGCCGCCTGCAAACCTCGCCCAATTGCACGGTGAGCGCGAGCGGCACCTGGCCCACCGGCATTGCACTCAATACGACGACGGGCGCGGTCACGGTTGCGTCCACCGTCAAACTGGGTTTCTACGACACCATGTTTTACACCGTGTGCCCGGTGAGTTCGGCGGCCAATTGCCAGTCGGCGCCCGTCACCATCCAGGTCGATGCGTCGCTCACGGCGCTGCCGGTGGCTGGAAGCGTCGTGGTGAACACCCCGGCCCCGGCCGTGGCCATCGGCAATGTGTTGATCAACGACGTTGTGAACGGCGCGCAAGCGACACTGGCCAATGCCACGGTGACTCAAGAACCGGGGTGGACGCCGGGCATCAACTTGAGCACCAGCACTGGGATAGCTGCGATCACGGTGGCTGCCACCGTCGCGGTCGGTACCTACGGCAGCACCAATTCGCCCCTGAATTTCAAGGTGTGCGAGCGGGCGTACCCGACCGTCTGCGCTACTGCCTCGGCGACGGTGTCGGTTACCAATCAATTCATCGAGGTGTCGGTGTCTCCGTACATGACCGGCGACCTCGAATTCGACTGGGCGCGCGACGGCCGTTATTGCGCTAACTGTAACTTCGGTTCCTCGAACTCGCAGGTGAACTGGACCGATCGCGACAGCAATCTCTGGGTGAATTACGTCGACCCGGTGACCGGCATGTTCACTCCCCCGTCGGGCCGCCAGACCAACGTGACGACCAACGCCTTCTTCTGGCAGGACTGGGGCAACGGGCCGGAGTGGGCCTTCTCTACCCCGGCGGCCGGCCAGGATCCGGTGTCGCAGCTGGTGTACACCGGGTTCGCCGCCGGATCACCGCCCAACGGCACTTACGAGTTTGCGGAATCCGAGTTCGCCGGCGAGACGGCAAACACAGGCGGCGTCAGTGGCACCGCCACCTGGCAGCCCGTCCCGTTCCCAGGCGCCTACGCGCCGCCGCTACAGAATACCGTGCTGCCGCTGGCGAGCCAGTGCGTAACGGATAGCTTCGCCTCCGCGCTGTTCGAGAACCTGCTCACCCCCACGCAGATGTTCACCGAAACCTTGAGCACCGCGACCGGCACGCAGCCCGTGCTCACGCCCTTCGGCGCCCTTGCCAACGGCATCGGCGAGCGCTACGTCGCCTGCGGACACGACGCCAACAGTCCGTACCCGCAGAGCACGCGCTGGCTGATTTTTGAGGGCGACGTCACCATCGGAGACAACGTCCTGCAGCAGGTCTTCTGGTACGACATGGATAACCCTACCCAAGGTGCACAACGATTGACCTTCGATCCGACCACCAAGCAGCGCGCGATCATGTTCAAGGCGCCGGACTTCCCGGATACCAACGGCAACGCCCAGTATGTGCTCATGACGGTGGCCGCGGATCAGCAGATCGAGGTGTTCCTGCAGACCGGCACGAACTCGAACGGTTCGCCGATCATGACCCTGGTCAACACGATTTTTTCCCCGGATCCGGGCGAGTCCTTCATGTTCGATCCGAAGGCGTTCGTCAACTGCACGCCGAAATGCGTGAGCTATGTGGTCATGGGTTTAGGCACGGTCGCGGAATCGCAGCAGACCGAAACCGAGCCCAACGGCATCGGCGTTGCCACTTTGAATCCTGCCAATCCGTTCTTCGAAGTGCTGGTGCCCGCGAATACAATCGATACGGCGACGGGGCAGGTATCGCAACGCTTGGACCCCAAGGTCTATATCACGGACGCAGGACCCGTTGTGTACTACGATCTGCTCAACATTCTGACCACGACCTTGCCGTACAATGACCAAGGCATCTACATGATCAACATGGGACTGGGCTCGCCGCAGGGCAACTGCGTCGGGTGGTCGGCCTACGACGGTCCGAATAACACCTACAATTCGAACAATCCAGCGCCAAATTACTGCACTCAACCCACGTCGAATTATCCCATCAATTGACGCCGCGGGCCGATCGCCGGTCGGATTGATCGCCCCTTGCGAGTGCATCGGCTGCGCCGGGCAGAGCCGGGTGTGCGCCATGTCTAGTTGACGAAATTGAACTGAGATAGAAAGGCGCGCCCATCATCGAGTAGCCGGATATCGCTGATTCCCGCGCGATTGAGATTCTGGCCGCTCGCCACTATGATGGCCCGATAAGACGGGCCACTTTCGGGGAGAGGGGATGAAGCGCTTCGTTTGCCTGACGGCGATGATTTTGGCCGCGCATGGAGTGGCCGAAGCCGCCAATTCGCCTGTTGCCAGGATATTGCATCAATTCGACGGGGCGGATCTGTCTTCTCCGTCCTCCAACCTCTTGCAACTGCCCGACGGCAGCTTCGTCGGCATGACCTCAGCGCCCATCAATACGACGGCCGATGCCGGGACCGTCTTCCTGATGTCGCCGATCCTTCGCGTGAGGACTCTCCTGGCTTTCCCGGCTGACGGCAGCGTGTGCGCTGGCGCGGGCTCCCTAATGCAGGCGAGTGACGGTAATATCTACGGCACCTGCTCGGCGGGCGGACTGCTTCGCATGGGCACCATCTTCCGGCTGGACGCATCAGACCACGTGACAGTCCTCCACACCTTCGACGGTTCCGACGGACAATCCCCGACAGGTCCGCTCGCCGAGGGGATCGACGGCGCCCTGTATGGGGCGACCCAGTTGGGGCGCAGCAATGCCGGAACGCTGTTCAAGATAACGTTGGACGGCACGTTCACCACGCTGATGCAGCTTAGCTCGGAATCTGGTCCCTCGTATCCCGCGGGCGGATTGACACTCGGGCTGGATGGCAATCTGCACGGCGTCTACTCGATCTATTTCGAGCAGGGTTTTCCGGCGCCCGGCGGAGATCTGCAGATCGATACGGCCGGAAGCGTCACGTTCCCGGGTTACTTCCAGCAATCCCCTTGGAGTGGTGCACCGGTAATCGATGATTCGGGCGCCCTCTACGAGGTGGGCCAGGCCGGCGGCGAGTCGGCCTTTAATCAACAGTTGCAGGCGCTCGCGCCGGGTGAGTCGGCGTCTGATGCGATCATGAGATTGCCGTTGTACAACGGCAGCGATTTCGTCAACTATGTCGGCGACCTGATACGGGCGAGCGACGGCAACTTTTACATGAATGCCACCTCGGCGATCCAGGATCCGGTGACTCCCTTTGTGGAGATTCGGCTGGATCCAACCTCGCACTCCACGAGCTTTTTCGCGTTGGACAACTACGGCGAGTCGCCGATGCTGGCCCCGTTACAGGCCTCCGACGGCAAGCTGTACATCGCCAACGGTGGGGGCGGCAAGTATTTCTTGGGCAACCTCATGACTTTGAACTATGGGTTGCCTGCACCGGCTCCGAGAATCTTGGCGCTATCGCCCGCTTCGGGCGCGGTGGGTGACGAGATCACGCTTTGGGGCGCCAGTTTCGTCGGCTCCACAGCCGTGTCGGTCAATGGCGTGTCCGCACAATTCACCGTGACGGCGTCAGGCTTCCTTCGCTTCGCAGTTCCGGCCGGCGCGACCAGCGGGCCTATCTCAGTGACCAATGCGGGCGGAACGAGCGTGAGTCCCGCCAATTTGACGGTGCAATAACCGATCCGGCAAGCCAACGAAACCCTTCTAAGAGCTGCAGTGGGCCGGAAGTTTGTAACTGCGGTGCAGTCGCTCACATTGGAGGGAATGACTGGCGACCGAGAGCGCGCTTCGGCCGCCTCACCTGGTCCATCAAGAGATCAGCATACCGTCGCTGTGAGCACCTTCGGGATTCTGCCGCTTATTTCCTGCTTACATGGGATCGCGGGACAGAGCGACTGCGGATCTCGACATTCGTAAGCGTTTGATTTAATTGGTAGCGGGGGGTCGATTCGGTTCTTACTTGCAACCCTTCCACGGTAGCTCGCTCGCCCGGCCGAGCGCGCTATTCCCGTACCGCAAACGGCTTGTTGCTCGACAACACGCCACTGGACGTGGTCACCGTGACCGTGCCTGTGGTCGCGCCGGTTGGGACGGTGGTGGTTATCGCGGACCCGGTTGAGTTGACGGTGAACGTCGCGGACGTGCCGTTGAATGTGACGCTGGTCGCTCCGGTCAGGTCCGTCCCCAGAATCTCGACGGCTGACCCGACCTTGCCGGAGCTGGTCTGAGTTTCTACAAACGGAGCGAGGCCGACGGATAGCTTGAATACTGTTCCTTTATCCTTGTCTCCCCCGCCCCCCGTCGTCCCGTAGAAATTTCCATCGGTGGCCTGTATCAGCGTCCCATAAGGATAGGCGCCATCCGTGCATTTGGGTTGGGCGCAAAAGCTGTAGAGCGTGGTAAATGTCGCGCCGTCAGTCGTGACTCTAAAGAGCGTGCCGCCTCCTTTATTAGCCCCGCCGTACGCCGTCGTTCCGTACAGATTTCCGTCGCTACCGAGGACCAGTCCCGAGTAAAGTATTTCGCCGTCCGGTCCTTGGAAGGTGTGAAGCGTGGTCAGCACGCCGGCAGCGCTCAATTTGAAAACCGTGCCGCACCCTACAGGACAAACGTTGGCTTTGCCCTTAGCGCCAGCGTACGTGGTCCCGTAAAAATTCCCTGCCGAATCCTGGATCAACGCTGCTTCCGGCGAAGCGCCATCCGTACAATCGGGGAAAGCGCCCAGAGAGCAGAAGCTGTAAATAGACGTCACCGTGCCCGGAGGGGTGGGTGGTGTGATTTCGAAAATGGTGCCCGCGCTGTTACTGTTGGTTCCATCATTTATCGTCGTCCCGTAGAAATTTCCATCGTTGGCCTGCAGCAGTCCTGCCTCAGGGGTCGCGCCGTTTGCCGCATTGGGATAGGGGAAGGAGTACAGCCAGTCCATCGCGCCGGCCTCCGTCATTTCGAAGACTGTACCAATGCCGTACACACCGCCCCCGAGCGCGGTCCCGTAGAATTTTCCATTGGTGGCCTGGATCAATGGCGCTTGGGGCAATGTACCGTCCGCACAATCAGCTTCGGAGCAGAAGCTGTACAACGTGGTTAGTTTGCCAAGAGAAGTGATCTTGAAAACCGAACCACCATTATTGGCAGGATAGTTGGCCCCACCGTCTTGCGTGGTTCCGTAGAAATCCCCGTTGGTGGCTTGGATTAGCCCCGCATAGGGTGCTAGGCCATCCGCACAATTTGTCAGGGAGCAAAACGTATAGAGCCGCGTGAGCTTGCCGCCCGCCGTGATCTTGAATACCGTGCCTCCGCCTAGGTATGAGCTGCCATTGTAGTTGGATCCCCCATAAAACGTAGTTCCGTATAGATCTCCATTGGTGGCCTGCACCAGCGCCCCAATGGGATCGTAGCCGTCCAGTCCGGCGAAGCTGTGCAGCGTAGTTAGGGTCTGCGCCTGCACTGTTTGGGCCGCCAAGAGCCCCGATGCCAGCGTGATAGCGAACACCGTTACAAACATCCACGCTGAGGATCGATACACGTGATGTCTCCCGGTTGTAGTTGATTATTCCTTCGTGATCGGCAAATTCTCTATGATCCTAACTCCGCAAGGCTGTTGTCTGCAAAACCGAAAGATCGCTGGCTGAAAGTGGTCCGAGCCGCGTTCGCAATTTCACGAGAGAGAGGGCGCACGGATTGAGTAGCATCGTGAGCAATTGGTATCTTCTTGAGCGAAGTAACGCTATCTCAGTGTTGGGTCGAACTTGGTAGCGGCTCTCCCGCCGCAATTAGGTAATTGGTAACCCCTAACTTAGTTGTATACCCTTGATATGTATAGCAATGTAGGTTGATTGGTAGCGGGGGGATGATTCGATACTTACTTGCAGCTTTTCCACGGTAGCTCGCTCACCCGGCCGAGCGCGCTACTCCCGCACCGTAAACGGCTTGTTGCTCGACAGCACGCCGCCGGGCGTGGTCACAGTCAGAGTGCCGGTGGTCGCCCCGGTGGGTACGGTGGCTGATATCGCGGATCCGGTCGAATTGACGGTAAAGGTCGCTGGCGTACCGTTGAACGTGACGCTGGTTGCGCCCGCCAGATCAGTTCCCAAAATCCTGACACTGGCGCCCATCTTCCCCGACGTTGTTTGTGTTTCCACAAATGGTCCGAGCCCTACAGACAAACTAAAGACCGTGCCTTCGCCGTAATCCGGCAGACCGTTCCCTGTCCCGTAAAAGTTCCCATTGGTGGCCTGAATAAGCGCCGCATTAGGAGCATCCCCGCCCGCGTCACTGAAGCTGTACAACGTAGTCAGCGCACCGCCGGGAGTGATTTGGAAGACCATACCATTGTTGTTGGCACCGCCCCAAAACGTTATTCCGTATAAGTCGCCATTGGTCGCCTGGATCAGTCCCGTTGTGGGGTTTTCGCCGTCCGTGCAATTATTGCCGTCGGTCGCAGTGCAAAAGGTGTACAGCGTGGTCAGCATACCGCTAGAGGTGATTTCGAAGACCGAACCTCTGCCAGGATCCAAATTGCTATACTGTGTTGTGCCGTAGAACTTGCCATTCGTGGCCTGGATTAGCCCCCCGCTGGGGTTGACTCCGCCGTTCGGGCAATTAGCCTCGTAGTACGAGGTGCAAAAGCTGTACAGCGTGGTCAAGGTACCGCTCGGGGTGATCTTGAAGACCGTTCCAAAGCCGCCGCCGCCGCCGCCTGTGGAAGTTGTCCCATAGAAATTCCCTTCCGTGGCCTGAATCAGTCCCGCTGCGGGGCCAGCGCCATCCGTGCAACCGAACTGAGAGCAAAAGTTGTACAGCGTGGTCAGGGTACCGTCGAGGGTAATCTTAAAGACCGTTCCTCGGCCGTTGGCCCCGCCGCCCGGTGTCGTCCCGTACAAGGCCCCATTAGTTGCCTGCACCAGGTTACTGGGAGAAATTCCGTCGAGGCAATTCGGGTATTGGCCAAGTGCGCAAAAGCTGTACAGCGTGGTCAAGGTTCCACTGGGGGCGATCTTGAAGACCGTTCCCTCACCGTAGGCCCCGCCGCTCGGTGTCGTCCCGTATAAGTCGCCATTGATGGCTTGGATCAGTGCCGATGTGGGGCCGTTGCCGTCCGTGCAATAACCGGCAGCGTTGGTCGCATCGCAGAAGCTGTGCACCCTAGTCAGGCTACCGCTGGGCGTGATTTGATACACGGTGCCGCAACCTTCCCAGCAATAACTACTTGCCCCGCCCGTGTTCGTTGTCCCGTAAAAGTCTCCATTCGCAGCTTGGACTAGCCCATTTGGTCGGGAACCGTCGGTGCCATCAAAGTTAAATAGATTCGTGAAGGTTTGCGCGTGCGCCGATTGGGTCGTGATGACCGTCGACGTCAACACAATCGCCAGTCCCATCGTCCACTTTGTGAAATTCTTCACTGTTGCTCCCTAATATTGTTCTTTTGTTTGCGTCCTTGACCGAATACGTCTGCCCATTGCACGCCTGAACTCAGACTCAGTCAACATGCGAAATCATGTACCTGATTCGAAGGTAGCACCTGAATGAGCGAACCATACGTAGCCGAGCACAAGTTTCTGATTACAGTCGCCTAGCGCTTCGGGGCCTCCAGTTGCTTCCGGTTGATTCGTCAGAGAGCGGTAGCGTAATGGTAGCAACGTGGCAGCGACTGCGCACAAGTAGCAGCAGCGCATCGTGCCTTGAAAATCGAAAACGCTCTTTCGTTTATGCCTACCATTCGCCAAAGACCTTTTAACAGCAAAGAGCCATTCAAAGCCGAACGCGAAACGCCGCATTGCTCGTCAGGATGCCACTAGGCGTTTCAACTTCAACTGTGCCGGTGGTTGCACCTGTCGGGACCTTCGCGACGATCTCCGAAGCGGAGTTCACCGTAAACGTCGTTGGCGTCCCATTAAAGCTAACAGCTGAAGCCCCTGTAAGATTCGAACCTAAAATCTTAACTGTCATTCCAATTTTTCCCGACGTCGGCAACGTTGTTACAAAGGGACCCAGGCCGATAGACAGACTAAAAACCGTGCCCTTATTGTCAGCGCCTCCTGAATCGGTCGTACCGTAAAAATCACCATTGGTGGCCTGGAGTAAGCCGCCGAGCGGAAGGAAGCCATCCGCGCAGCCGGTACTGCCGCAAAAACTAGCCACAGTTGTCAGCGTGCCGGTCAAGGTGATTTCAAAAATTGTGCCTCTATCCCTGGGTCCGCCATAAGCCGCACCGTAAAGGTTTCCATTAGTTGCCAGAACTAACCGCCCATTCGGACTGAAGCCCGTCGCGCATCCGTCTACTGCACAGAAGGTGTACAGTGTCGTCAGCTGGCCACTCGGAGCGATTGCGAATACGGTACCGTAGCTAGCCGCCTCGTCCCCAGTGGTTGTCCCATAAAGGTTGTTACCGACCTGTACCAGAGTGCTAGCTGGGAAGAGTCCATCGGTACACATGATTCCTGAAGCACAGAAACTATGTTGGGTAGTCAGCGCGCCATTTAGCGTAATTCTGAAGACGGTACCTAAATTCCCTTCCCCGCCGTCGGTGGTCGTTCCATACAAATCTCCGTTCGTAGCTTGAACCAACCCGGCCTGGGGGCTATCGCCGTCCGTGCAATCGCTTTGGGCACAGAAACTGTATAACGTAGTCATATCACCGGCGGGTGTGAGTCGGAAAATAGTACCGCCTCCATTTACTCCGCCCGTGGATGCCGTCCCGTACAAATCACCGTTCGTGGCTTGCACCAAAGCTGCCATTGGACCCGAGCCGTCCGAGCAGTCGCTGAGGGCACAGAAACTGTGAAGCGTTGTCAGCGCACCATTCGGCGTGATTTTGAAAACCGTACCCTGGCCATTGGACCCTCCAGCTACAGTCGTGCCGTACAAGTCCCCACTTGTAGCTTGAACCAAGCCGGCCTGCGGATTCGCGCCGTCAGTGCACGCACTTTGTGCACAAAAACTGTACAGCGTCGTCAACTCGCCAGCTGGTGTAATTCGGAAAACAGTACCGTAACCGTTAACACCGCCCGAATTGGTCGTTCCGTACAGGTCTCCATTCGTAGCTTGAACCAATCCCGCGAATGGATAATCGCCATCTAGGCACCCAGTTTGCGGGC
>Ga0302320_10011800_pt1 | contig 18438 bp, 20 predicted proteins | sample Bog_T0_3_FD_202130 | JGI IMG/M metagenome (GOLD analysis project Ga0302320, IMG submission 202130) | Peat permafrost microbial communities from Stordalen Mire near Abisko, Sweden - Bog_T0_3 | ecosystem: Environmental > Terrestrial > Soil > Wetlands > Peat | place: Sweden: Abisko, Stordalen Mire...
TTCTGTCGGATTCGGAGTGGTTTCACTTCGTGCCCTCCAATCCATGGGTGGCGGTCAATTGGCGGAAGCCGGAAGACATCAAGGTCCACCTCCCCAAGATCTGCAAAAAACTGAAAATTGGCTTCGACGCCACCGGGGCGAAGCATGTGCTGCCAGGCGAGAACGCGATAGAACTCAACGACGGCCGCCGCCTTACTTACGATTATCTCGTCATCGCGACCGGACCGGCGCTGGCGTTCGACGAAATCGATGGGCTTGGTCCGGAGCGAAACACCGTTTCGATTTGCCATGTCGATCACGCAAAAGAGACCGCCGAAAAGTGGGAGCATTTCTGCAAGAACCCCGGTCCGATCGTCATCGGTGCCGTCCAGGGAGCGTCCTGCTTTGGACCGGCCTACGAATTTGCGCTCATCGTCAATGCTGATCTTCGCAAGCGAAAAATACGGGACCGGGTGCCGATCACCTTTGTTACCTCCGAGCCTTATATCGGCCATCTCGGCCTTGGCGGCGTTGGCGACACCAAGGGCGTTCTCGAATCGGCGTTCCGTGACCGCGACATCAAATGGGTAACCAACGCAAAACTCGACCGCGCCAATGCTGAGTCCGTGGACGTCACCGAGGTTGGGGAAGATGGGCAGCCAAAGCGTCAGCACAGCTTTCCATCCAAGTTCACGATGTTCATCCCAGGGTTTCGCGGAGTTTCCTGCATGATGGGAGAGGACGGAAAGGGTCTCGCCGGTCTCGCCAATCCGCGCGGCTTTATCCTCGTCGACAAATGCCAACGCAATCCAACCTTCAAGAATATCTTCGCGGTCGGCGTTGGCATCGCCATTCCACCCTTCGAGCCGACACCCGTCCCTGTCGGTGTTCCGAAAACCGGATATATGATCGAGTCGATGGTCGCCGCCGTCGCCGAAAACATTCGCGACCTGATCGCCGGCAAGCCACCGCGCAGCGAAGCGACTTGGAGCGCCGTCTGCCTGGCCGACTTCGGCAACGGCGGTGTGGCTTTTGTCGCCGTACCGCAAATCCCGCCGCGCAATATCAACTGGACCGGCGAAGGATACTGGGTCCATTTGGCGAAAGTTGCATTCGAGAAATATTTCCTGCGCAAGGTCCGCAAGGGTTTGGCGGAACCAATTTACGAACGCCTGATTTTGAAGGCTATCGGCGTCAACCGGCTGTGCCCCGAACCGCCGCCCGCGTCCGGCGCTGAGTGACCGAGCGAGCACGCGGCACGCCCGCGTGCTCGGATCGCATCCGTCAATCTCCAGAACTAAAGAGAGACACCATGAATAAGAACTGGCTTGGTATCATTACGGAGATGTCGGCGGCTGTCAAGGAGCTCCGCTCGGGATCACCGAATGTGATGAAAGAGTTCTCGGCCCTCGCACGCGCGGCCTTGGAACCGAAGGCGCTGGATATCAAAACCAAGGAATTGATCGCCCTTGCAATTTCTGTCGCAACCAGATGCGACCCTTGCATCGCATTCCATGCACAATCCGCCGTAAAACAAGGGGCAAGCCGCGACGAAGTCATGGAGGCTATGGGAATGGCCATCTATATGGGCGCGGGCCCTTCGGTCATGTATGCCGCGCAAGCGATCGAGGCTTACGACCAATTCAAAGTTCCGGCGACGGTCGATTGACGCCTGACAAGCCATTCCATGCCTTCCAGCGTCACTTTGCGAAGAGGGTGGAGGTTGTGCTTTGAGTGCGAATGCTCCCATTCATGCCTTTTTAAACCCTAACTTGCAAGAATGCGGAGATAAGATGGCTTGTTATTTCAGCAAGACGCAGCCAGTTGGTTTTGATGAAGCAGTACGCCGCACGACGGAGGCCCTCAGCAGGAAGGCTTCGGCATCATCACCGAGATTGACGTCAAAGAAACCTTTAAGAAAAAGCGCGGGATCGACTTTCGTAATTATCGCATCCTTGGGGCTTGTAATCCCGCACTTTCCGCACTTTCCCATGAAGCGCTAAACCTTGAAGACAAGATCGGAAGCATGCTTCCCTGCAATGTCAGCGATATTTCGCTTGCGGCCGACCCGGTCATCAATTTCCGCATCAACGTGGCAGGTAAGGGCAAGCTGGTGATCACGCCGCGCGGCAGCGACAACGCGGTCTTTGAGCGTAGTTTCGACCTCGAACAGCAGGGCAGCTAATGCAATTCCTAAACTCAATTTTCCCGCTTGGGCTTTTTATTGTTTCGGCGTTGGCGTTTGTTGTCCTTGTTGGAAACGATCGGCCGAAGTGACGGAGCCGCCAAGCTATTGGCTGAGAGTGCTGCATGGCGAAGTGCCAGCGACATTGAGCGGCGCCGAGGTCAATCGCACTGAAGTCCTGGCAGAGCTGTTACGGGGAGGCGGGATCATTTCGATCGATGCCGCAAGTGTATCGCTCCGCCCTATAATCTGCCAAACGACGCGATCTGGAAACCGGTGCCGCATGAAAATATAGCTGGAACGATTTGGATTCCCGGAATTGGAGAGGGAAACATCCAACGAGACATGGAGGCTTCTTCCGTGAACGGCTGAAGACGCTGACGGGCAGCGATCTCGGTCGCCCGATCGTATTTTACTGTCACCCGATGTGCTGGGCGAGCTGGAACGCGGCCAAGCGAGCAATGAGCTTCGGCTACCGTAAAGTCATCTGGTATCCGGAGGGAGCCGAGGGGTGGCAGGCGGCCGGCCACCCTCTTGTCATCGCGCATGAGGAAAGGCCATCAACCCGGTGAATAAAACCGAGTACTACCGCGCCAGCGGTCCATTAGCCTTCTTCCAGGCATCGATGCCGCCCTGAATGTGACAGGCGGTCTTGAGGCCGGCGTCCTGCGCGGCTTGTACCGCCATCGCCGAGCGCTCGCCGAAGGCGCAGTAGAACACAATCCGCTTGCCGGTCGCCACCGCCAATTCGTGTAGCATGCCGCCCTCACTGATGTTCTCCTGCAAGTCCAGATAGGGAGCGTGCAGCGAGCCGGGAATGGTTCCGTGTCTTTCGCATTCGCTCTTCTCGCGCAGGTCAACGATCGCGACGTCGGGGCGGCCGCGCAATGTCCCCGCCTCGGCCGCCGAGACCGCCCAGCCTTTGCGCGCGATCTCGTCCTGGTGGAGACCGACATGCATGTTGGCGGGCACCGCCACATCCATCATCTTCGGATCTGGTAGCTTCAGATTATTCATGAGGGCGACATATTCGTCGACCGATCCGACCTTGAGCCGCGGGTTGAACTGCCTCTCCTCCCCGATAGTCGAGACCGTGTCACCTTTGTAGTCGTGCGCCGGATAGACGAGCGTCTCGTTTGGCAGCTTGAGCAGCTTGCCGAAGATCGAGTCGTATTGCGCGCGTGCGCTGCCATTCTGGAAATCGGTGCGGCCGGTGCCGCGAATGAGTAGCGTATCGCCGGTAAACACGCGGTCGCCCATCAGGAATGAATACGAATCATCGGTGTGCCCCGGCGTGTAAAGCACATCGAGGCTCAATCCCTCGATCTCGATGCACTCGCCTTCCGTCACGCGCATGGAGACAACGTCGGCGTGCGTTTGCTCGCCCATCACTGTGATGCAATGAGTACGGTCGCGCAGCGCACCCAGTCCGGTGACATGGTCGGCGTGCAGATGCGTCTCGGCGGCCTTGACCAGCTTGAGATCAAGCTCGCGCACGAGCTGCAGATAGCGGTCCACCTTCTCCAGCACTGGATCGATGATCAGCGCCTCGCCGCCATGCCGACTGGCGATGAGATAGGTGTAGGTGCTGGAAGCGCTATCGAAGAGCTGGCGGAATATCATCGGCGACTCCATTCCGCATTCTGCGACTCTTGCGCCAGGCACCTCGTGGAGTCGTCAGGCGTCGAGCAAGGGTACCGCGTTTCTAGGATGGAAAAATGCTTTGCCCCTCACCCTGCAGGCCAGGGAAAAGGACATCGCGGTTACGCCTTCGGCTGCGGCACGATTCGGATGTAGGGCTTCGGCGCCTTCCAGCCTTGCGGATATTGCTTCTTGGCGTCCTCGTCGGTCACGGAACCGGCGATGATCACGTCCTCGCCATTCTTCCAGTTCACCGGAGTCGCGACCTTGTGTTTGGCGGTGAGCTGGAGCGAGTCGATCACGCGCAGCACCTCGTCGAAATTGCGACCGGTGGTCATCGGATAAATGAGGATCAGCTTGATCTTCTTATCAGGTCCGATCACGAAGACGTTGCGAACCGTCTGGTTGTCGGCGGGAGTGCGCTTGCCTGGATCGCCGGACAAGGCCGCCGGCAGCATGCCGTAGAGCTTCGACACGTTGAAGTCGGTGTCGCCGATCATCGGATAGTTGGGCGCAAAGCCCTGGGTTTCCTTGATGTCGGCCGCCCATCTGGAATGATTCTCGATCGGATCGACGGAGAGGCCGATGATCTTGACGCCACGCTTGTCGAACTCGGGTTTGATCTTGGCCATGTAGCCTAGCTCGGTGGTGCACACCGGCGTGAAATCCTTCGGATGCGAGAACAGTACGGCCCAGGAATTGCCGATCCAGTCGTGGAAGCGGATTTTGCCCTCGGTCGTTTGCGCCTCGAAATCCGGCGCAGTGTCGTTGATTGAAAGTGTCATCACGCAGCTCCGACAGGTGAGAGTAAGGGATCGCCTGGGGACCGGTATCGAGTCTACGACTCAACCGCTCAGGCGACCGTCTCATAAGGGCAGCCTAGTGGTGGTCGTCCTGCCCCTCGCCATGCGGTCCGGGAGGCTCGGTTTTGACCATATTGGACTGCCCCTCTTCCGAGTGGTCAATGAATAGGACCTTGGTCGGCGTCGAGCCGGCATTCATGCCGTGATGCCGGGTCCCGGTCGCCTCGACGAAGATCGTTCCCGCCGGGAATTCCCGCCGGGTGCCGTTCTCCAGTTCAATCGACAGCGTGCCGTCAATCACATAGACATAGCGAATATTCGGATGCTCGTGCCAACCGACATCCACGCCGGGCGGGATCTCCACCATCGTGGCGGTGACTTGCGGATTTTTGCCGGGATATTCCAACTTCTGGCCGGTGATCGTCGTGGTCGTCTTCAGCAACGGGGTTGCCTTCACTGTCGGTTGCTGCTGGGGCCAGGCAGTCGTGGTGCCGAGAAGCAGGACAAGGAACCCGGCATACGGCTTTTGCATCCTCATGGCGCGCTCCACTCCCGATATTCATATATTAATGCCTTAGGACCTCGTCGCCAAGCCAGTCGCCTCAAAAATCATGTCGAGGTGCCATAGCGTGGGCGTTGCGAAGAGCCATGAAGATTCCTACTGCCGCGCAGCGCCGCGCACCGTGTGAACTCGACATCACTTCTTTTAGACGCGGCGTGTTCTCGATCCGAGACGGGTGGGCTGCGGGCAGAGATTTTGGCTGGTATCGGGCGGCCGCCCGCAGGGAGCTTGAACGGCGGATCGGAGCGAAGAAAATACAGGTAGGCAGCGTCCTCATAGCCCCAACTGACACACGCGGGCGCGAAAGATGTCGGCAAGATTGTGCGTCGGATTATTCTGGTCCGGTAACTCTCGCGAGAAAAGAAAGAACCGCCGCAACGACCGCGGCGAAAAGTGGAAGCGGCGCACAGTCGCACGCCAAGTCGGGAAGGCCAAGGTCAAGCACGCCGCATACCGTCGGTGTGAATTGGCAGCTTGTTCAAAATGGCTCTTTGAATGGCCTCAAATCGAGTTCGTGGGTCCAACAAGCAAGCCGTCCTCCCCCTTGGAGCGAACATAGTCGGCGAAGTTCGTTGCGGCATATTCGCCTTGAATCGCACCGTCTATGACGACATGAGCGATATGGAGGCCTTTAGGCGCAAATTCGCGCGCCAGCCCCTGCGCCACAGCGCGCAACGCAGCCTTGGCGGAGGCAAAGGCGATGAAGGGCGGCCGCGCGCGAAGCGACGCAGTCGCGCCGGTAAAGAGAATTGTTCCTTTCTGGTGAGGCGCGAGCCGGCGAGCGGCCTCGCGGCCCACGAGAAATCCTCCCAAGGCATTCTGCCGCCAGAGGCCTTCGAAGAGCTCCGACGTCGTATCGAGCGCGGGCGCGGCGACATTGTTGCCGACGTTATAGACGACGAGTTCGACGTCGGCTTCGACGTCCGCCTCGTCGAACAACGCGACGACATCCTTCTCGCGCGTGGCGTCCGTCACTTTAATCAGAACTTGGCCGCCGGCGTCATCAATGCCGGCGGCTGTCGCGCGCAGCCGCTTTTCGGTGCGCCCCGAAATAACGACACGCATCCCCTCGTGCGCGAAGCGTCGTGCCAAAGCGGCGCCGAGACCAGTCTCGGCGCCCACGCCGACCACCACCGCTGTACCTTTGCTCACGAGGCGTTCCTTGACCCTGGTCTCATCGTATCACCTCCGGAGCAAAATCCGCAGCGTTCATCCGCGTTTCTCTCAGGCTCGACCGAACACGAGAATAAAGTTGTTCGCCGGCATGTCCAATATCTTCTTCAGCGCAATGCCATGTGCGTTGGCGGACCGTTCGAGATCCTTCACGTCTTTCAAGCCCCACTCGGGAACCTTGGGGGCGAGAATTTCCTTGTCGAAGGCCTCGTTGGATTGCGTCGTATATTTTCCGTCGACCTTGAACGGTCCATAGATCGCCACGAAGCCGTCCTTCGTGAGCACGCGCGCCGCGACTTGCGCTATGCCGTCGGCGATAGCGACTGGCGCGACCTGGAACAGGTTGACGACGAAAATCACGTCATAGAGCCGAACCTTAGGGTCGGGCCAAGACGCGGGCGCGGTGAGATCGATCTTGATAGGATCGGCGACATTGACGTTCTTTTGATCCGCGCGATTCTGCTTGATTGTCTCGAACACCTCGACGTTATAATCGGACGGCTGAAACTGTAGTTTTGGGAAATGTGGCGCGAAATGGTTTATGTGGTTGCCCGCGCCGCTCGCCAGTTCGAGAACGTTGCCGCTCTGTGGAAAGATTTCCTTGAAAACGTGCAGAATCGGGTCGCGATTGCGATTGCCCGCCCATGCGACATAGGGGCTAAGCGGATACGGGTCGATCGGCGGCCGGTCTGCGGCTACTGTACTGGACATGGTGAACCTCCCTCGTCTCAAGCGGTGATTTGTTGCTGGTTTTGCGCGGTTCATGCGAAGAGCGGCGATGCCGGTTCACATGACTCTTTGATGGGCGACCGCATCGGCTCCTCCGTCCACGCTCATGGTCTTGGTCGCGAGCCCAAAGCAATGCGTTATTGCTGGTTTTCGCACGCGTTCTGTGAAGCCGTGGCAAACATATAATGATCAAAGCCGCACAAATGGAATTCGTAATTGTTATAGGCGCATTCCCAATTGTTATAGGCGCAGTTCCACAATTGAGTGCGCATCAATTTCGTTTCGGGGTCTTGCATGTTGATCCGTCGATGATAACAACCGTCAGGACGACAAATGACCGAACTGAGAAATTTCGACTTGAATCTTCTGCTCGCGTTCAAGTTGCTCGTGGAAGAGAAGAGCGTTTCGCGAGCCGCAGAAAAGCTGTTCATTAGTCAGCCGGCTATGAGCCATGTCTTGCTCAAGCTTCGTCGCCACCTCGACGATCCCATATTAGTGAAAACATCAATTGGAATGGTCCCAACGCCTCGGGCGCAAGCGCTTCTGGAGCCGGTGATAGATCTCTTGAGGGGCGCCGAACGCATCATTCGGACTCCAGAAGAGTTTTCACCTGCGAGTAGTCAAAGACGATTTGTGATCGCTACGAGCGACTATGTCGAATGCACTCTATTGCCGAAGCTTACAGAATTAATTAATGCGCGATCTCCAAATATTGAAATACATATACGACCACTTTCAAATAAGTTATTGAAGCCCACCAAGAAGACGATATTGATCTGATTATAGGGTTTAATGCGATTATTGATATTCCATCGCATATTTGTCATGAAAAACTCTTCGATGACAAAATTGTTTGCATTCTAAGACAAGAACATTCCAATATTATTGGAAATGAAATATCACTCGAACAATATATTTCGAGCCGTCACATGGTTATATCACGTAGGGGAACGGGCACGGGTTTGATCGATGACTACCTTGTGAGACGGGGGGTGGCTAGAAAAATTTCTCTTATCGTTCCAAATTTCCTATCCGCCCCGTGGATTTTAGCCAACACCGATTTGATTCTGTCGCTCCCGGCGAGGATTGCCGAGAAATTTGTCCATCTGGTGCCACTTAAGATATTGCCACTTCCAATCGACTTGCCAGCATATGATTTGATAATGTTATGGCATCCTCGCCAGGAAAAAGAGCCTGACCATCAATGGCTACGACGTGAAATACTGGAAATCTGCGCCGAGACGACAGTCTGAGAGCAGCGTCGACGATCTGGAAGGTTATCGTTAAACAACCGGGCCCCGCAACGCCCCGTCGGACCAGCGCCAAAGTGGCGTCTTCGCATGCCAACAGACTTTTGTTGACGCGGGACGCAACCGTCTCATGGCAGTGAAGTCCAAGCCCATTTCGCGACACCCGCGCCAATCATGACGCCGCCGAGCGCCCGCGCGACCAATTCTCCTTTCGGGGCAAGTTTTTCTAACGAAACAAGGCCAGTGAGAGCGGCAATCCAAAGAAGATTCATGGCGCCGCCGACGAAGAGCAGGGCCATCAGCGCCCAGCAGCAACCAAGACAATAAAACCCGTGGCGCATCCCCATCCCCCAGGCACCCCAAAGCCCCGGACGCCAATCGCTCAGCAAGAAGCCTAGCGGCGAGCGACACGCACGCAAGCATGCATGCTTGATCCTACTAAACTGAAATAGCCCTGCAATGAGCAGCAATCCGCCACTGAGAACGGACGACCTGCTCACGATCATGGGCGATATCAAGCCGATCGACTGCAGCGCCCATTGGGCGGCAGTCGCCGCAACACTGAACGCAATCCACAATGCGAGGTAGGCCAAAACAAAAAGAAGCGTTCTCGTCCCTTCGTTGCGACTCCGGCTCAGCGCCGCAAAGCACAGAAACATCGGGGCAGCTGAAGGCAGCATCATAGCCGCCATCATGATTACCCACATGATGAACACCGCCAGCCAGTTTTCAATCGACCATGCCGACGTGGGCATCATCAGATGCGCCAGGGGACTTTGCATGTTGGCAGCGCCCCACAGCAGGAGGAGCCAACTCCCAAGCGCCGCCGCCAAAATGCACGACTTCGTCCAGCGACGCGCACAGATCGAGTCTAGCGAAAACATGGTCACGGTTGGATCAGCCTTGGTAGGCGAATTGAGCGAAGAAGCCGTTACGGCCGGAAATATCGCAGGTGATCCCATGATCGTCGATCTTAGTGTGGGACGAACGCGAGACCGTCACGGGATGGTCGGGGGACACGGCAAGCGGGTGTCCTTTGATCTCGGTCGTTTGACCGCCTTGTCCCTGAATCGGCTCTATTTCGGTAGAAGCTACGCCATCAACCTCGAAGCGGAACCGGGCGTTCGCGGTTTTGTCGAACGTGATCCGTGCGGGCCGCACACCCAGAACTTCGGCAATCAGCGGCGCGAGATTGGCGATGTGCCCGCCATCGGCGCCGGAGAAAATCCCCTGCAGGGCGGCCTTTTGCTTGTCGTCGCCGCGATCGTCAAGATAGAGCGCCACTTTCCACCGACCGTCCTTCATGTTGCCGGGCGCATATGCGATCAACGCCGCGTTCAGACCATCGAGAATGGCGTCGCCATGATAACCCTTGTCAATATGCCATCCGACCACGACTTTGCATTCACCCTCCGTTGGTGGTGAGAGGAAAATGCAAGGGCACGCCACCTCACAGTTGCAGGCTTCGATGTAGGTGCCTTCGACGCTCCATGCCACGAGTCCGTCCTTTGCCGACGTCCGCCTGATAGCAGGCCTGTTGGCGGTGATTCTATTTGTTTTGACGGTATTTGGCAACGTCGGAACAGAGCTGGTCAGAGCTGGCGGTATGCCTCGGGCGTCAGATTGACGGGCTTGACGTTTCTGGTGATGAGTCGCTTATCTAGATCTACCATAATCCATCTCACCGCCGGGTTAATTCCCCCCGCCTTCGACGAGCGCCGCAAGGGTACGCGCTGCCGCGCCATTAGTTCCCCCTACGCCAAACGGTCTTTCCAAATAAACGTCGGCACTGGTGACCTTCGCCCAGGAAGTGCAAACCTTTGATGTTGCAAAATACCGGGACCTGCATCCGCAAATGCAAGGCAAGATCGTCGTCACGCCATGAGGCGCTGGGGATAGTCGAAGTCGCATTGGCGCCCTGGCCCGTTTCATTAAACAAACATTTATGCTAGCGGGGCGGAAACGCATCGTAGCGCTCACCATATTGATACGTGTGGGTCTCACCGGCTGGCAGTCATGCGACAGCTAAGCAACGACAAAGGAGACCAGCAATGAAGATTCTCAAGCTCGCGTTTCTCGGTTCTCTCAGGATCGCCTTTTTCCGTGCTCTAAAGGCCGCGCTTTTCGCATATATCCTTTTCCTTCCCAACACGACTCTTGCCAGCTCCGCGTCCGAGGGCGGTAGCCATATAGGCGACACAGCCTCCTATGCGCCGCCGGAAAGCAACGACCACGCGACATCGGGGAAGCGGGACCCAATGCTTTCGGCCACCCGCGCTAGCTGAAGGCAGGAAATCGAGCTTCTGGGGAGACCAAAAACATGACGCCAACGCTTGAAATTCTGCTCGTGTGCCTCATCGCCGACACCTTTTGCGCGAGGGGCTCGACATTCCCGAATGCGCTCTTGTCGCCATTCTTGACGCCGACAAGGAAGGATTTCTGCGCAGCGAAACGTCGCTTGTGCAGACCATTGGCCGCGGCGCCCGCAATGTCGATGGCAAGGTGATCCTCTATGCCGATCACGAGACGGGCTCGATCAAGCGGGCGATGGCGGAGACCAATCGCAGGCATGAAAAACAAGAAGCCTATAATGCCGCCAATGGGATTACACCCGCCTCGATCAAACGCGGGATCGCGGATATTCTGGGCTCCGTCTATGAGCAGGACCATGTCACGGTCGATGCCGGTCTCGCCGCGTCGGAGAGTCTGACAAGGCATAATTTCAAGGCGGCGATCGTCGATCTCGAAAAGCACATGTGGGAGGCCGCGCGCTATCGCGACGAATTGAAACGCTTGCAAGCGGTCGAACTCGCCATTGCGGATGATCCGCTGGCAAGCCAGAGCGATGTCGAAGCACAGGCCGGGGCTTTTGGCGGCGAGCGCAAATATGAACGCGCGGCGAATCTGCCGGCCAATCGCCCGCATAAGCCGACCGCCACGCTTCGGCCGGTCACTAGAGGCGCGGTCGCGGCGGCGGCTAATGCCAGAGGCGCGGTCGCGACGGCCGCTAATCCGGGTCTATTCAGCTTCTTCACTGGTTGCCGATCAACGCCAGGGACCATGCCAGCCACCAACCAGCTAGACTTGCTCGTCTCGATAACGACCACCAATGTGGAATCGTGATCAAATGCAGCGATTGATCGGCCCAGGTCATCAACATGGATCATGGGGTAGCTAGCTCCGTCGGATTTCGTCCGGCGGCAATAGTGCCAGAAACTCTGCCGCTCACCCCATAGCTTCTCGTGGATTTAAAGGGGAAGGTGAAATCATCGCTGCATTCCTTGCCGCCTATCGCTAAGAAAACCCGCGCCTTCTTCTAAAGGGCACACTCAAAGTGCAGTCGGAAGTGTCTATCGACTTATCAAACTGTTTTGACACGCATTTCCTCGGCGATTCGTACTCACCTCATGCGCTTGCTGCCGAGCCGGCGGTTGATTGGATCTCGAGCGTCATCGGTCTTTATTTCTCAATTTGTGAGCTGCTTGCGGATTTCCAGCAATTCTTGGCGGCGTTCGTCGGTCGTCTTTGGATAGCTCATCTGAAGACCTTTGAGTGTATCAAGGATGATTTGGGATACGATCAGCCGAGCGTTCTCTTTGTCGTCGGCCGGAACGACATACCAGGGCGCGTTCCGAGTGCTCGTCGCACTGAGGCATTCCTCATACGCCTTCATATAGTGCTTCCAGAATTTCCGCTCCGCGATGTCCGCGAGACTGAACTTCCAGTTCTTTTCCGGCTCGTCGATACGCGCCAGGAAACGCTTGCGTTGCTCTTCCTTCGAGAGATGGAGGTAGATCTTCACTATGCGAGTTCCGTTGACATGGAGATGTCTCTCCAAATCCGCGATCGAACGATACCGGTCGTGCCAAATCGCCTTGTTGTCGTCCGGGATGGCTTCGCTGTGGAGAATCTCGGGATGTCCTCGGACGATCAACACCTCCTCGTAATAGGATCGGTTGAAGATGCCGATCCGCCCGCTCTCCGGTAGATCACGAGTGGTGCGCCAGAGAAAATCGTGTTGCAATTCGGCAGGACTCGGATGTTTGAAGCTGAAGACCTGGCAGCCTTGCGGATTGACACCGGACATAACGTGCTTGATGGCCCCATCTTTTCCGGCCGCATCCATAGCCTGAAAGCTCAGCAGGACGGCGTAGCGGTCGGATGCATAGTGAAGCTCCTGCAGCGAGCTGAGTTGTGCAACGTGCTCTTCCAACAACTTTTGATAGTGCTCCTTCGACTTATACACAGGCTCCACTTTCGTCGGCCACTTCCCAAGATCAACTTCATCACCTTCCTTCACGCGGAAGTCTTTTGAACTGAATTTCATTTCCATCCTTTCGGCGGTGCTGGCCGCATGGTTAGGGTCGGTACATTTGAAAGTCTCCTCTTTCTAACCCTGCCGGTCTGCATGGACCCGTCCCGAACTCTTCGCGGCCTTGCCTCCGATATAGTTCATTGGTTTACTCGGCTGCTGCTTTCGCTGATGATCAGATCATCACCTGGTTTTAGGTCGCCTTTGACAATTTCAGTGTAGACGCCGTCCTGGAGACCAAGTTGAACTGGGACCGCTGTCGGCCTTCCCTCGCGCAGGGTCCAGACCTGCGGCCAGCCAGCCAGCGGCGTCCTGGCGCCGGTGCTGTCGCTCGGGGCTGCGTGGCCAGCAGGCGAATAGCGCAGCGCTTGATCCGGCGCACGGAGGACATTGTCGCGTCTGTCGACCACGATTCTGATTGTCGCCGTCATGCCGGGTTGGACCAAAAGATCCGGATTGGACGCGGTGATGACGACATCATAGGTTACGACGTTCTCGATGGTCTGCGGCGATGGGCCAATTTGCGTCACCTCACCAGCGAAGAGACGGTTCGCGAAGGGACCGACCGTGAACGTGGCCTTGTCGCCGAGATTGACCTCGCCGATGTCGTTCTTTCTGACATTGGCGTCGACATGAAGGACGGTGAGATCTGCTGCGACGAGGAAGAGCGGCGCCGTCTCTGAGCCCACCGCGACTATCTGGCCTATAGCGACGTTGCGCGAGACCACTGTTCCATCAATCGGTGAAACGATATCGGTGTCGCCGAGATTAGTCTCGGCGGCATGAAGCGCTGCTTGAAGCTCTGCAACCGTCGCCTCGTCGAGCTTTGTCTGCGTCTGCGCCTGCTCATAGGTCCTGTGCGAGTTATCGAGCGCTTTCCGGGAAATGGCCCGGCGCTTCGAGCGGGCCTCATGGCGCTCGAAGGCCGCTTTCGCGTGGGCGAGATCCGTTTTGTCTTTTTCGCGCCGATCTTCGGCTGCCGCCAGATCGGCGTTGTCCTGATCCACCACGGTTTGATAGGGGCGCGGGTCAAGTTTCGCGCAGATCTGGCCCGCCTTCACTTTCGTGTCGGCGGCGCAAGAGAGCGCCTGAATCACGCCGGAGACCCGAGCGCCGACTAGCGCTGTCGCCGAGGGAACGACGCCGCCGCTTGCGGTCACGGTGCGGACGATCGAGCCAAGTTCGATCTTCTGCGTCGCGTAGCGAACGGTGGCGGTGCGATGAGTCGACCAATAGAGCCAGCCACCGCCGAAAGCCAGAACGACAAGGACGACGGCGGCGGCCGGTATTTGCCAACGGGTAGAGACCCCACCGGTAGCCGCCTGATTCGCCGTCCCAGCCGATTGAAACTGTCCGCCTTCGGGCGATCCGGCCGGCGCACGGCTCTGGGCGATCCCGAGACGAGCGAATACCGGAACCTTCACCAAATCCAAGACGAATGCGAACGCCGCCGCTGCGGCAAGTGTGCCGGCCACCACCAAGGCCGGCAAGGGTGTCATTGCAATTCCGCCGACGGCCAACGTCGAAGCGATCGCGATATCGGCAACGGACGACATCGCAACCCAAAGGCTTGGGCTAGAGCCCCACAAGTGCCGGCGTTGACGAATGGCGTAGAGCGTCGCTTGGCTCCCGAACACGAGGACAACGAAGGCCAGGGTTCTCAGCGCCTCGGTTCCGAGATTCATCTCAAATCTGCCGACCGCCAGGACGCCGGTGCAGAAAGCCAGCAGGCAGAGACCCATGATGACGCCGGACGTCGTCAAGCGGCCGATGCGCCAGGCATTCGGAATTGGGGATGGCCGCACGTTGTCCGTCGTCAAAGACATGGAGAGAAAATCGCCGGTGATCATCACAATGACCATCAGCAGCGGGGTCAGAATCGCATGCCCGGTCATAATCAGGCCGACGATTAGGAAGAGCACCGTCACGATCTTCTTGATGATGGAGTTCAGCGTGTAGGTCAGGATGCGCTCGAACGTCACCCGCCCTTCCTTGATCGCGGCGACGATGCCGGCGAGTCCAGGCTCGGTCAGCACCATGCCAGCGGCCGATTTGGCGACGTCGGTTGCCGTCGAGACCGCGATGCCGATCTGCGCCTGGCGCAGCGCCGGCGCGTCATTGGCGCCGTCGCCGCACATGCCGACGGTATGGCCGCCCTTCTGGAACGCCTTGACGAGCTTGTACTTGTCCTCCGGAAGGACGCCAGCGTAGACCGCGAATTGCTCGGGGTGGAGGTTGTCGGGGATTGGACCGGGCGGACAGACGGCGCCATCGAGCCCTACCGCATGAGCCACGATGGCTGCGGTCGCTGGCGCGTCGCCCGTCACCATCACGGTGCGAACGCCCAATCCGCGCAATTCGGTAACGAGTGCCGCCGAGTCTGAACGAGGCGGGTCGCTGAGCGCAATGAGGCCCGCCAGCTTCATCGCCGTCGGCGGTCCGGCGCCGACCGCCAGCACTCTGAAACCGTGCCCCTCGAGCTCCTTCGCCGATTCTGTAGCGGTCGGCGACGTGTGTGCGAGGCCGATGATCGAGGCAAAGGCGCCCTTAACGATACGTTGTGTTGCGCCGGTCGAATCAGTTGCGGTCGCCTCGGACAGCTTCTTCGCCGGATCGAACGGCACGAATTTGACCAGCTTAAGTGCATCGGAAACCGTCTTGCTTGCAGCGGCGGCGCGAATCGCGCCATCGACCGGATCCTGCCCACCTTCAGAACTAGCCAACGCGGCCAGCGCTAGAACATGCGCCTCGTCGAAGCCGGGCATGGGACGAACGGCCGTCACCGTCAGCGCGTTCTGGGTCAGTGTGCCCGTCTTGTCGGCGCACAAGACATCCGTCGTTCCCGCTTCATCCACCGCGGAGAGGCGGGTTGGAAGGACGCCCAGCTTTGCCAAGGCCCGCGCACCGAGCGCCGCCGCAAGAGTGAAGGTGGCCGGTAGCGCCACCGGTATCGATGCAAGGATCGCCGTCAAGACGAGGGGAACGATCTCGGCGAGCGGCATCTTGAGAAAGTAGGCATAGGCCACCAGCATAACGATGACCACGCCATTGAACGCGGCGAGATTGCGCACAACGCGGAGAACCGCCTTCTGCTGAGAACTTACGACATGGGCGGTGCGTATGAGTTCCGCGGTGCGGCCGAACTTGGTGCGCGTTCCGGTCGCCGTGACCTCCGCCACTGCTTCGCCCCGTCGTACCAGCGCTCCGGCGAACGTCTGGACGCCCGGGCCGGCCTCGATAGGGACCGATTCACCGGTGAGCATGGATTGGTCGAGTAGAACATCTCCCCCAGTGAGTTTCACATCCGCCGCAACCACGCCACCGAGCGACAGCTTCACCAAGTCGCCCGGTACCAGCTCGGCGGCGGGGACCGTCTTCCAGGCGCCGTCGCGCCGGACGGACGCATTCAGCGCGAGCCGCGACTTCAGTGCGGCAAGGGTTGCCTGGGCGCGGCTCTCCTGGAATAGTCCGAGCGCGGCATTAAATACGAGGAGACCGGCGATGATCGCGGCCTCGACATACTTGCTGAGCGCCAGTTCGAGCAGGATCGCCGCCTCGAGCATCCATGGAACGGGCGCCCAGAATTTTTCGAGCGCCATGCGCAACGGGTGCACGCTCGTATCCGGCATCGCGTTTGGGCCGCACTTCTCTAGTTGGCGGCGAGCCTCGCCACTCGTCAGGCCGTCCGGTGACGCGCCCAATTTTTTCTCCGCCTCCGGCAGGGGCAGGGATTTCAAATCGTCCCTTGCATTGGGCGATGATCCAGGCTTCGATATGGGAGCCTCAGGTTGGTCGGCATTGGGGTTCGTCACAGGTATTCTCTCTATCTTTGCTATGCCCCAGGATGGGTGAGAAACGGGCACCTGTTGTCATTCTCGAGTGCTTTTCATCACGACATTGTATTCGTCACAGCGCGCAGCCCAGTTGCGCCGATAAATTGAATACTCCTATTTCTTTTCTGACCGTATTCAGCCGTTTCGTAACAGCAGGATTGCGCCGCCAACCCCGCCAGCAGTGCCAGCCACAGTCCAATGGCAACGCGCTTGGCTTTCACGACCCCGTCTTTCTCCAACTAACTCGCCGGGCGAATGCCCTGCAACGGAAACGTCGTGACGCCGGCCAGGTTTCCCCGCCGAGCAGCGGCTACGGCTTTCCGTTGGGGTGCATCATACGCGACATGATGATCGGGATAACAAGAAGTGCTTTAGCTGGCGGCATGTCGCTCACTTGTTCGCCTCGGCGGTTGTTTCGATCCTCGATTCGACCGGCTTCGATTCCGCCACGTCCTGCTGACACGAAAGATACTGAGCACGACAAAGGATGCGATCGCTAGATTCCGCCTGCCAGGTTTGCAGGGTAGATGACCAAAATTTGGCCGAAAGCAGAAATGCCGCGATGGAAATCGGCGGCTGGCCTATGAGCGCACGTTCTTCGTTGTAAGCGTTGGTGCCGAAGACGACATGCAGCGCAAGCGAGGGCATAAACAGCAGCACGAACGCCAGGAACAGCGAATTGCTGTAGAGCCAGGTGAAACGGTCAGCCTCTTCGCGCGGCTCTGGGCAAACGGCTGAAGCGGGGCAAGACCGGGACGCCATTTGACTACACATGGCGTATGCGACGCTCACGCCGAGCGGCCGAGCTTGTGCAAAAGCCGTGGTGCCGCAGGGCGTTGTTAGGAACAGCAAGCTTGGCTCCTCCCTCGCCGGTGCCGGTTCGCCGTTCGCAAGGTCTTTGTACGCCTTGAAGGCCTTCAAGGCGTACATCTCGCCGACGCACCCGCCCATTGTGGAGGCCAAAGCGAGGAATTCGCAAAGTTCGGTCTTGGCCGCGCCGAGCCCAACGGCCTACGTAGAATTTGAAACACGGTTCGCAGCGGGCCGAGACGGCCCAGAGCATCGCCGCGAGCGCCCTATAGCGCGCGGGCACGGTACCGTCGGCAAAACTCACATCCTGCCGCATTTGGTTGATGTGTCGGATCGTGCCCTTGGTGACCTAACCGCACTCGGCCATGAGGGCCAAAGCGGGATCAATATCGGTAGCCTGCATGGTGATGACCCCGGTTACTGTTTCATGGAAGACGGATAACCCGCCTCTGAAGTTGCCTTGATTAGCGTGGCGGCATCGACTTTGTCTGGGTCGAAGGTCAGCGCTGCGGTCTTCCTGTCAAACTCGACCTTTGCATCCGCGACACCGGGTACCTTCTCAAGGGCCTTTCTGACCGTGACCGGGCAGAGCGCACAGGTCATGTTCTTCACGACGAGGCTTACGGTTTGCGGGATGCCTGCCAGCGCCGCGAGTGGGAATAGGGCGAGCGCAGCGGAAAGCAGCAGTCGGCGCATTAGGAAGGCTCTGGTGCAAACTTTCGGAATCAATACAACGAAACGCTCGGGAACATTACGCGGTTCATGCGGCGAGAACTGCGTTCCAGATTTCGGACGCCCTGTTGTTTTGGATGCGAAGCTTTCCGAGTTTGAACTGACCTTTCCTGATTCGGTGCATCAGTTCAATGCCGGCGATGGTAATTGAAGCGCTCCGAAAACGCTTCAATCCGAGCATTGGACCCAAACGAAGTTTGATCGATCGATGATCTTGCTCAATCAGGTTGTTTAAATATTTTGAGGACCGTATTTTGGTCCGCTGGCCGTGCCGATGTTCGTCGAGGATTTCCCGCGCCGCCCGATGGGACGCTTGGTACCCATCAAGCGTGATGGCGCGCGGCAGTCGGCCCTGGCTCTTAAACGCCCGCCGGAAAAACGCTTTGGCTGCCACGACATCCCGCTTGGCGCGGAGTAGAAAATCGACGG
>Ga0302320_10011802_pt1 | contig 18436 bp, 15 predicted proteins | sample Bog_T0_3_FD_202130 | JGI IMG/M metagenome (GOLD analysis project Ga0302320, IMG submission 202130) | Peat permafrost microbial communities from Stordalen Mire near Abisko, Sweden - Bog_T0_3 | ecosystem: Environmental > Terrestrial > Soil > Wetlands > Peat | place: Sweden: Abisko, Stordalen Mire...
CGGAGTTGCCGAGGGGAATGGCAACGATGACCTGGACGGGTTCCGGAAATAGCGAACCGTATACGGTGACGTTTTGTTGAAGGTCATCTGCGCGCATAGTTGGGGGCCTATTTCATGATCCTTCCAAACTGCGATGTGAATCCTTGATCGGTGAGCAGTACGACAGATCGCAGCTTCCAGTAGCCAGTCAGAAGAACTTTCTCGCCTCCTCTAAGCTTCTGGAATTCCTGATGCGCGCTGATCTGGAATACCTGACCTTTAGCATATGCTCCACCAAAGACCTCCCCGGGAAAGAACTGAATCGCCCGTTCGGAGCTGACATTGCCCCCGGCATTCTCCAGGCCGCGGAGAAAGTCCTCGGCCAGACCTCGACGTTGCTCGATGTCGCAGACATCATCTACGGCGGAGCGCAGTGCGATAAAAGCCTCGGAGGGCAGAATCTCTGTCACCATCCTGAATGCGCGGCCCAGCTCGGCCGCCAACTGCACTCTGGTTTCGCGATCAACCAAACCACCGGAACGCAGCGATTCCTCGTAAAGGAGCATGCCGGGGCTGGTGTCTTCGCGGAAGTACGTGAGCATAAGATCCACGACCCGTATACCGAGCATCGGATCACTCGTGAATTGACCATAAAATGCGTCTCGAAACGCGGCGACATCCAGGGCTACGTTCAGGATCGCGATGATATCTGATGCATGAACCTTGGCTTCGTTGCGATCATGTTCTGCGTGATCCGGTCCGCGCAGGTTCCTGTATCGATCATCTAGGGCGAGCAGCTTGAGGAACACAAGTGCGTGAGCGCGGGTCACGCGGAGACTGGCGCGCGCGGGTGTCCTGTCCGGCAGTACACCCTGCACCTCATGTCTATCCGATTCGTGGAGTGCAACGGTGCCGCCGAGGCATTCCCGAGCGTGCAGGTCCTTTTCGATGTCGACTCTAAAGTTGTTGGCTCGTTTGAGTTCGTGCGGCGCCATGAATTCGACGCGCATGACTTCGTTCGTACCCGGGATTGGCTTCTGAAACTGGAAGTTACGCGATTCCGGCGCGACTGTATATCCGAGAGCAGCTAGCTTTTCCGCGATATTTGCCGGCTTCTCGCGAAGCGAAATCGCATCAAGGAGAAAATCGAAATCCTTTGTGGCTCGGGCCTTGCCGAGCACAAATTTCAGCGCCTGACCGCCCACGAGGACAAATTCGTCCGCAGCAGGCCCGAGCGCTGCAAGCAGTTCCAGGAGATACGTTTTCTGCGGTTCGGGAATCATGCTGGCTTCCACATTGGTTCAATGGCCTTTTCAAACAGGTAATCTGCCTGCTTTTGGTCGCGCCCTCCGCGTGCAGTCAGATCGAGGTAAGCCTGCACGTCGGAAACGGTTGGAATCCTATCGGAGCGTCTGGCATACATGAATACGCCGAGGTCGTATGGTTCCAGAAATCGGAGCGGCGGTCCATCTGCCTTACGGTTCGCAAGATCTTTGAGCTTTTCAACCTGTTTAGGCGCAGACAGATATATGTCTATCGTGTCGAGATCGATAAAAGGCGCGCGGACATTCGCAGCCGCTGGGCCGGTGAAGGCAAACCGGGGGATCGCAAGCGCCTCAAGCGCATTGCTGATCGTGCTCAAATCCAGCCCGAAGGGATTGCGGTAGGTAATGCTGTCCCGCAAGCGCGAGCGATAGCGTTCGCGGTATTTCGCGGCCCAGGAGAGCAGAAGGCGCTTGGGCTCAGGCACGACTACCGACATTCCGCGTCGGCGAATCCAAAGTTGGTCTTCCAGCGTCCGAAGAGCCTTCGAGATGGTACTCAGACTGACGACAAAACGACCTGTGTCCCCATCGGCACCGGCGAGAAGAGTATTGTCGCGGGACTCCTCTTCGAGTTCCTGGGCGATTTCACTCAGCGTCCAGTCGCGAGGCTTTTGGAGGAGCACCCGAACAACGCGCGAAAACCGTCCCGAGAATACATTGACCTCGCGAGGTCCGTCCGATGCTTCAACGACAACTTTACTGCGCTGGCCCGTTCTCTGTAGGACGAATTTCCCAGGGACATTGATGGAGATGTTGCCGGCGAGATCAAGGAAATCAATGCCTGCTTCAATGCAGAAGGCCTGCACCTGCTGGGAGAGCGCGGGGGAGACGACGGCGAATGCAGCATCTTTCTCAATCGCTTTGAGACGGGCTATCCATGGAGCGATGTCTTCCAGTTGGCGGGGACTGATTGACTGCTTGATCTCCGCGTACACACGAACCTTGTTCTCTCCTGACTCGAGATCGAATCGGACGTCGAAAGGGGGACTGTCGATGACATTAGTCAGCCGTATTCCAGGAAGCAGCGCAAAGGGGTTCTGGTCCTTAAGGGCTTGGATTATCGCGGCCTCAGTGATTTGGACAGATCCAAACATGCCCAATTTTCCCACAAAGGAAAGTCTTCGTAAAGGAAAATTTTCCTATAAATGCGATTTCCAAAACAGGAAAACTTCGTAAACCCTAAAAGATGTTAGGCTTCAAGGTGCACATCCTTCTTAAGAAAATATGAGAAAAACCGTAAAGACAATGACTGGCCGATGGTCGAATCCCTCAGTTCGCCTTTTGGCAGGGCAGAGCGATCCAGTTGAGGCCGTTCTCAAGAGGGCCCGAGAAACCGTTCTCATGGCGATAGATAAGGGCTGGTCTGGTCCGCCATTCGATCCCATTGCACTAAGCGGGATATTGGGAATCCCGGTTTTCCCACGAGCCGACATTCGCGACGCCAGAACCGTACCTCAAGGCGAAGCCGGGATCTGTATTGAGTACAATCCAACGCGCCCACGCGGCCGACTTCGGTATTCGATTGCTCATGAAATTGCACACACGCTGTTCCCAGACTGCGCAGAACAGATCCGATATCGATCCGCTCATCACGAGATGAAAGGCGACGATTGGCAACTCGAAATGCTCTGTAATATTGGAGCCGCCGAATTCCTAATGCCGATTGGCAGTCTTCAACGGCAGCTAATAGAGGACCCTTCCATAGACCGCGTATTGGTAATGCGCAGCCAGTTCGATGTGTCCACGGAAGCCATCCTAATAAGGCTAGTACAGGTTTCAGAGCGGCCGTGCAGTGCGTTCGTCGCGTCCAAAGTGGAACGAGGCAATCGAGCGGGCAGTTACCGGCTCGACTACGTCATCACTTCGCGGGGTTCGGTGGATAGCACACAAAGTGGAAGTATGTTGCCTGACCCCGCGATCATTGGCGAGTGCACTGCCATTGGATACACCGCCAAAGGGAACATCCTGTTCCCAGGACAAAGTACCCCTGCGCATATTGAATGCGTCGGCATACCCCCCTACCCCGGCAGCCTTCATCCCCGGGTCGCAGGATTTCTGAACAGCGGACCAGCAACGGAAGCTGCTTCATCGATCAGCTACCTGAAAGGAAATGCGCTCGAGCCGCGAGGCGAATCAACAAAGATCATCGTGCACATCGTGAGTGATGCAACACCCAATTGGGGTGGACGCAGTTTCGCGGTAGCGGTTAAGCAAAAGTGGCCCACCACCCAACGGGATTTTCGAACCTGGGTGGAGTCGAACCGACGCAATCTGAAGTTGGGACAGGTTCACGTCGTCAGAGCGGCCGAAGAGACCTTCGTCGCCAGCATGGTCTGCCAAAGCGGATATGGTCCTTCTGTACAACCACGGATTCGGTACGCGGCATTGGAAGAAACCCTTAAGAGTGTTGCCGAAGTGGCTAAAAAACTCCAGGCATCTGTTCACATGCCAAGGATTGGGACCGGACAAGCAGGTGGAGCATGGTTCATCGTTGAAGAACTGATCAGATCTACTCTGACGAATGCTGGAGTATCAACTACTGTATATGATCTGCCGGAAACATCACCGAATCAGCAAAAACAGCTGGAGTTGATTCCTTCTATGGCATAAATACGGAGGCATGCGCGAGATGCCGAGGCAAGTTGTGCTCCTGTCGGGGCCTGTTGCATCTGGGAAAACCACATTGGCTGAATCATTGGAAGCGAAATATGGTTTTCATCGTTTCAAGACGCGACAGTTGATCCAGTCAATTCGAGAGGTGAAAACCGAACGGCGTGCTCTACAGCGCGCCGGAGAAGCCTTGGACAGGAAAACAGGCGGTCATTGGGTTGCGGACGCACTTGGCAAAGTAGTCCAGACCTTGGCAGATGATAGCTGCATCGTTGTCGATTCCGTCCGGATCAAATCCCAGATTGATGCAGTCCGCCGCGCGTTCGGAGCCCGCGTGATCCACATTCACCTTACAGCATCCGAAGAGAAGCTCCGTGACAGGTATGAAAAGCGGGTGCGTTCTATCGAAGAACTTGGAAATTATGCGGAGGTGCGCGCGGACAAGACGGAGCGCCTCGTTGGTCGCTTGGCATCCGTGGCAGATATCGTCGTAGACACTGAACAGAGTACAAACGAGGGTGTTCTAGTTCGTGTTGCGTCCCGTCTCGGATTCTATGGTAGATCTGTAGACCGATTGGTAGATGTCCTCGTCGGCGGTCAATACGGAAGCGAAGGCAAGGGCCACGTAGCATCCTATCTGGCACCCGAATATGACTATTTAGTTCGTGCTGGCGGGCCGAACGCTGGACATACCGTCTACGAGGAACCGAACAGCTATGCCCATCATCAACTGCCCTCGGGTACCCGCTGTTCAGAGGCGAAATTAATCATCGCCCCTGGGGCTGTACTAGCGGTTGGCAAGCTATTGAAGGAAATAGCGGAATGCGAGGTTGGGGCGGATCGTCTGACAATCGACCCGACCGCGATGATCATTGAGTCCGAAGATGTCTTCTTCGAGAAAAAGGAACTCGAAGGCAAGATCGGAAGCACAGCGCAGGGAGTCGGAGCGGCCACCAGTCGGAAAATCCTCCGATCAGCGGCGAATCCTAAAGTGAAATTGGCTAAGGATATTTTTGAACTAAAGCCTTTTGTAGGGGAAACGCTAGAAGTATTGGAGCGGGCATTCGCGGATAGTAAACGGGTTTTCTTAGAAGGAACACAGGGGACGGGCCTCAGTTTGCACCACGGGCCGTATCCCTATGTCACATCGCGCGACACGTCAGTGAGCGGATGCTTAGCAGAGGCAGGGATCGCGCCCACTCGTGTTCGACGAACAATAATTGCCGTACGGAGCTATCCGATTCGCGTAGAGAGTCCGAAGGGCGGCACCTCTGGTCCAATGGAGCGGGAGTTAACTTGGCAAACGATCTCGGAACGCTCTGGTATTCCACTGTCGGAATTGGAGCAGACGGAGAAGACCACGACAACCAAGAAAAGGCGGCGCGTCGCAGAGTTTGATTGGCCGCTCCTTCGGCGATCTACCTCGCTGAACGGCCCTACTGACATCGCACTGACGTTTGTAGATTACCTCGACATCGACAACCGAAAAGCGCGCCGATTCGAACAACTTACAGCACCGACGCTTCAATTCATTGAGGAGATTGAGCGGGTCGCTAGCGCACCGGTTTCTCTTATCACCACACGATTTGACTACCGAAGCATTATTGATCGAAGGGCTTGGTGAGCACGACGGATGGCCATTACTAAGGAACAGTTTCTCTCCCTCTACCCCCGGCTCTATCACATGGCACAGGCTGGAAGTTGGCCATCCATAAGAAGTCATGGTCTCCTTTGCACTTCAGCCCTCTTAGATCGATTCGAAGTAAAGGGAGCCGAGCGGGAGGGCGTTGAGTGCAAGCACCGCCCCGAATGCGTTGAGATCACTCACCCCGTACACGGACGCGTCGTTATTCGTGATCAGAAGCCAATGAGTGAAAAAGCCCTATTGAAATGCCTCGTTGGAACAACACCACGTGAGTGGTACGTATTATTGAATAGTCGAGTTTTCTTCTGGGTAAACGAGCACCGGGTGTCAACACTATTGGGTGCTCGGGCATATAAGGACCATGAGCATGATGTCCTAACGATTGACGCCCGGTCCCTTCTGGAGCGCTACGTAACTCGCATAGCACTCTGCCCCATTAATTCTGGAAGCACTGTTTATAATCCCCAGCCGCGTGGCTTAGACCTATTTCGACCACTTGATTCTTATCCATACGAGACGCGACGGAAGTACGGGAAGAACGCCGTTGCCGAACTGACAATCGACCACTCAGTTCCTGATCTGCGGGACTTTGTGATTAAGGTCGAACGCCGCAGAGGCCAAGAAGTACATCGAACCCTTTACGAGGCTCGGTAGGTGATTCGTGTGGGAAGCGATCGCCATAATTCCTCATATTGCGGTGCCTTCTGTTTGCTACGAGTATGACCAACGTCAACGTGACGGCTGTCGCCAGAATTGCCTTTCCCGGTTTAGTCATCGACATACCGCCACCTCACTGGATCTTGAAAAATGGATTGCGCTCCGTCTTGGCGCGGTTAATCTTCTCCTTGAACAGCATCTTCAGATCGCCCTCGCGCTCAAGCGTCTCGACAATCTCCTGCAACTCTGCCAGGACGAACACTTTTTGTGCCAGGCCTATGCGGGCGTCTTCCACGGCGGCCGGCGCATATCCGGAATAAGAAATGAAGATGCCGGCGACATCGCCGCGCCCGTAAACGCTCACCAGGTGGGGCGCGATTTCCTGGCGGCCGATGGGCTTGTCCCACCACTTCATTTCGACCAGGTAGACGACGCCATCAATTTCGACGCCGCCGTCAATCTGCTCGATGATGCCGTCGCCGTCTTTTTTGACGGTGAAGGCTTCGCGGAGGAGGAACCCCGCGAAGGCAAACAAATCGTTCAGCGCACCTTCGAGCTGCTTACCACGTTTGTGTGGGTCTGTTTCCGCGAAGAGCCTGTACAGATTCGTTTTCAGTGTCTGGCGCCGCTCATTCTCTTTCTGCTTCGCCTCAACCGCCGCGTTGTAGACCGCCTGGCGCTCCTTGCGTTCCTTCTCGCGCTCCAGATTGATGCGGGTGAAACTGTCCTTGACGTTGATGACTTTCTGAACCTGCGAAACCAGCCCCTGTGCCTTAAGGCGATCGTTGTCCCAGCAGCTTGAGAAATCGTCGAATTCGCAGATGCGCTTTAGGACTTCGCGCCGCTGCGCGAGCGCGGGCTCGCCCGCTTCATTCAAGCGGCAAAGAATTGAGCGGGCCATCTCATGTTTCCGGACGCCGTCCTTGTCCTGCTTCAGTTTCTGTTTCCAATCGGCCAGTGCGTTGGCGGCGACGCCGGCGCCTGCGAAGAAGTCGATGACGCCCTGCTTCGAGCGGAACAGGACCGGGACAGTGTCGCAGAGCAGTTCGAGCAGCTCGGGAGGATAGTGGTACGAGATGTCAACCTGAGTTTGCATTCAGCGCTAGGCCTTCACTTCCTGTTCGAGTTCAGACAGATCAGCCTTAGTTTTCGCCAGCACAGCGGTAAAGCAGGTGAGGCAGAACCGCCGCGAATTCCCGAACGCCTTGCGCGGGTTTGGAACGTCGAAGCATTTGTCGCCCTTGGCGATGGACCCATCACAGCCGCGGCACGGGCACTCCTTGCCTGCTGTGGCGGCCTGGGGCAGTCCGGTCGAGCCATTGATTAACGAGGGGATGCTATTTTTTGACATCTTGAAGTTTTTTAACCTCCCGCGTCAGATCGTTGAGAATTTCCGTCAGGCCCAGCATCGCAACGCCGAACTCTTCTGTAGCCCATGCCTCGCGCTTCCTGCCGGCCCCGAATCGCTTGTCCACCTGCTCATTCACCATCTGCAGGGCGGCGACGAAGTTGTTCTGGGCGCCGATGCCCGGCTTCAGCTTTCGGGGCAGCTCGACACCGGCAGGAAGAAGCCCGCACCGGTTCAGCAGCAAAGTGGCGGTGCGTTTCGTCTCTTCGTTGAGCCGCTTCTTTCCTTCCTGCCACTGCTTGAGCGGCAGGACGGCAAAGGGCTGCGCCGCGCTCGATTCCTGCAGCTGCGGCCTCGCCGCGGCGCTTTTCTTGACGACATCCTTCGCCAAGGCGGGATCGAGTCCCAAGCTCTCGAATTTGCGCTCCAGGTCGGCAACGATGTCGGAGTCCTCGGCCGTTGTGAATTCTTCTTCAAAGACCCGGTCCACAATCTCGCTGTTGACCACCATTTCTTCCCCGAGCTTCATGCGCGCCCGACCCTCGATGACATCGCGCGGCGGCTCGGGGTCGCCGCCCCCGGTGACTTCCTCCCAGAACGCTTGGTCGTCGTTCTCAAATTGCTTGAAGCACTTGAGCTGCTCATCGAGATTCATGCCGATGTGCGTTACGATGTGGCCGTAGTTGTCCGGATGGGTGGGGTCGTTCTGCACTACGACGCGCAGAATCCTGCCAATGAACTGAATGTACGGCGCTAGCGAACGGAATGGCCGGAAGATGGCGGCCACGCTCAGCTTCGGATGATCGAATCCTTCGCCTAGCATCTGGACCTGCACGATGCAGTCCAGCGTGCCATTTTTGAGATCGCGGAGGATGGTTTCCTGTTTGTCCGAGTCGAGATTGCTGTGGATGATCTCCGCTCTGTATCCGCGCTCCTCATAGAGCGACCGGATGCGCTGGCCGTGGTTGATGGAGCAGGCGACGGCGATAATCTGGTGCCTGGTGCCCGACAGCCGCAGCTGCTCGAGTTTTTCCAGGCTGTTATCAACAATGCTCACGTTGCACGGGTCGCTGAGCGCCACGCCGCGGCTGAACCACTCCTCGTCCTTCATATTCAGCACTTCTTCGAGCGAGTAAGTGCGCGCTTCGCCGGCGACCGTGAAGGTCAGCTTGGTCGGCGCGACATACGAGGCTTTTAGCCTCTTGATGTATCCCTTAATGCTGGCGCTCTTGAACGGATAACGATAAATCAGGTCGCCTTCCAGTTCCTGGCGATCGCCGCGGAACGGGGTTGCGGTGAGGTTGACCACCTTCGCCATGGGAAATCGCGAAAAAACCAGCTTCCAGCTCGCCGCCGCACCGTGGTGCGCCTCATCGACGATGATCAGGTCGAAGAAGTCGGCCGGAAACTGGTTCAGCCATTTTTCGGCGTTGGTGGCGAGTTGGTGAATGTTGGTTAGGATGATGTGGGACTGCTCGCAGACGCTGATATTCCCGCTTTCGAGCGTACAGACATAGGGCCCGGCCATCATGTCGCTGTCGTTCAGGATCTGCATCCGCCGCCAGAAGCACTTCTGGCGGTTCGTGATATCGAGAGTCTTTTGTAGTTCATCCTTGATTGTCAGGTTGGGGGTGATGATGAGCACCCGGCCCTTGGCGATGCCGAAAGGAAGGATGGAGGCCACGCCGGATTTGCCGCACCCAACCGGCAGCTGGATGATGGCTTTTTGCTTGCCGGAGCTGAAAAACTCGTAGGCGCGCGAATAGGCTTCGCGCTGCGGTTCACGAAGATTCGTATTGTTCTCGATGTTGGCGGCTGTCTCCATGAAGTAGGTGGCGAAGTTCTTATTGGCGCGCAGCCACTCGGCCAGTGCTTGCTGTTCATAGAGCCATTTCTTGCCGACCTTGCTGACAGGCAATTTCCCGGTCTGCGACAGAGCATAGAGCTTCGTTTTTCCCATGCCGAGATACTCAGCAGCCTGTTCAGTCGTGAGCCACCGTGATTCCATGTAAGAACGATAGCAAATGATAAATAACACTGTCAAACAGCAGAGCATATAGTTGGGTTGCTTGGGTAGGCAGACTGCACGTATTCCTGCGAAAGCGATGAATCCCAAGTTTCTTGATTCTGGAAACATTGGAAACTACGGCGTTCAGTTCGAGCGAACGGGCCTCGCTTCGTAATGATCTGCCCAGGCAACCCGGCGCGGGTCCAGTTGCTGGGAAAGAAAATGTCAGGAGCCAATCGCTAAGAATCGGTCGGTCCGATAGGCAGTCGCGCCTGACTTTTGACGTTAAAGCCTATAATTTTCGCATTCTCGATCCAAAGCGGAGCGATTGTGCAGGACTCAATTTGTCTAGATGACCTTTATCGGATGATCTCGCACATTTACAGCGAACAGAATGCCCAGAGGCCTGCATCGGCAACCTTTGCGCACTTTGTTGAGGTCTGTGGAATTCTCACCATGCATTCAAGAAAGAAGAAGCGCGAAGGTGCCTCCTTCGAAGATGCCCTATGTAAAGCACTCGGTTGGTATTTTCCGCTCATGGCTAAATTCAAAGTTCGAAGCGTTGAGGAGTTGATTTATCGCAAGTACCCGTTCGTCTGTCCATACTGCAGGCAGGCCCCCCATGTTGACAGAGTGTGTAAGACGGTGCGAGGAACCCTCGGGACTGTGGACCACGAAGCTCTGCGGAAGAAGTATGAAGAAAACTCCCATAAGCGACCAAAGGGTATAACAGAATGGCAGGACATGTTCGCAGCAATATACCCGCGTCAGATTGACGATTCTGCTCGCAGTGTCGTGGCTCTATTTGAAGAGCTCGGAGAGCTAGCTGAAGCAGTTCGGGTTTTCGAGCGCCACCCCAAGTATTTCGCAGGAGAAGCAGCTGACGTCTTTTCTTATCTGATGGGCCTTGCGACTGAGTATTCCCTCCAAAGAGACGCAGATGAACAGAAGCCATTTGACCTGGAAGGCGAACTCCTGAGACGATACCCGGGCATCTGCGTTCAATGCGGTTACCAAATTTGTGTATGCCCGCTTGTTCCGGATTCGACCGTTGGACGTATGGCCAAGGAACTCGATATCGGCGATATTGGCTCACTTTTCGCGGCGGACTTTGAATCAATGAGGCAGCAGTCCATCGACGTATCCGAGAAGGTCTTGGCTAGGCTTGGCGGATACGCCGCACTCTCTAGCTCTTTCCCATTTGATCGAGGCGAGGCAAACCGAAGCCTGATTCTATTTTGTCTTGATCTTGCTGATCGAGTCGAAAATCCCGAAATTGCCGCAAGGCTGCGCAGTGCAGCGCTCAAAGCGGGCTCGGCGAGTACCTACGCTGGAAGCCCAAAACAACAGCTCGTCTTGGAAGAAATCCTCAAGCCCGTTCAGAGTGTGATTGACGAGAACAAGCCCCAGATAGCTGATGCCCTTGGTATCGCAAGGTCATCTCTGCCACCTACGGTCTCTACACTCGTTATCAACGAACTGATAATGGGTGACAAGCACATTTCCAACAGCGTTATAGCTCAGGGCACAGGCGCAACTGCGGCAGGAGACGGTTCTCATCGGATGACAGGCACCCAACTACAGCGTGGCGACCTGGCGGAGCTGGCCAACCTGCTCATACAGCTCCGGGATAGGATCGAACTCGCCACCCAAACCCCGGAATCTCGAATTGCGTTTGAAGAGGTGAGCAGCGCGGTAGCGGCCGCAAAGTCTGGTGATGAGCTGGCTGTCATGTCGCGCCTGAAGAATGCAGGTAAAGTAGCCTACGACTTGGCTGTGGCCTTGGGATCCGGGCTGTTAATTGAGTTCATCAAAAAGGCAAATGGAATGTAATTTACCATCGGCCGTGAGCGCCACGGTTAGCAAATCATCAGCAGAGATTTCCAGGTCATTGATGCCCAAACTTGAGTTCGGTCAAGCGAGGCGAAATGCCTCATTCTCATCCGGAATCGATTCTCGCATTCGCAGTAGGTGAATATCGATGTGTCGTGTTCGTCGCATTTGCGCCATCATGGCGCCGGGTCACGCCGGTCGATGTCGCACTCATCATCGACAATTTGTTACTATTTGTTACTACTTTCGAGTTGGCAGCGACTGGAAGCCGCTGGCGACCGTTGGAATGAAAGACAGAGGTAACTCTAAGCCATTCAATGGCTTATGCTCATAAGTGGTTTGATTTCAAAAGGTTCTAAAATGCCGGGGTCAGAGTCCCTTCTTCGGCACCATAATTATCAAAAAGCTTCAGGATGAGCCACCTCCGGGTGGCTCTCGGTGTTTGGTCCGGCACCAACCGGAAATCTATGCTGCGCGTGCGGTCCCGCGCTTCCCGTTCCACGCTCGATACTTGACGATCACGGTCGTCTTCTTATGTACTCGATTCAAGCCGGTACCCGGCTGGAAAGACAAACTCACAACCCATGAATTTTGAACCAGGTCAGAAGATCGGCGATTACGAGATCGTGGCAAAGCTGGGCGCCGGCGGCCTGGGGGTTGTGTATGAAGTGCAGCATCTGATCTCGCAAAGGCGCGAGGCTATGAAGATCCTGCTGCCGGACCAGGCCGGCACGCCCGACATGGTAGAGCGTTTTCATCGCGAAGTGCAGACGCTGGCCACGCTGAACCACACAAATATCGCCGCTCTCCACAATGCGTTCTACAACGGCCCTCAATTGGCAATGGTAATGGAACTGGTGCGCGGAGAGACGCTGGCCGAGCGCCGCACCCGGCGGGGAATCACGCTGCCCGAAGTCATGAGCTACGCCACGCAGATTCTTGAGGCGCTGGTCTACGCGCATCGGCTGGGCGTGGTGCACCGCGACATCAAGCCCTCAAACATCATGATTACCGGGGGCGGCGTGGTCAAGCTGCTGGACTTCGGCATTGCATTCCAGGAGACAGCGACCCATCTCACCCAGACCGGCTACCTGCTGGGCTCGCTCAGCTACATGTCTCCGGAGCAGGTCAGCGGCAACAAGGCGACGCCGCGCTCTGACCTCTATTCCGTCGGCGTGACGCTCTATGAGCTCCTCACAGGCATCCTGCCCATCACCGGAAAGTCAAACTACGAAATTCTCATGGGCCACATGCATCAACAGCCAGTGCCTCCGTACCAGGTGGCCCCGCACGTTCCCATAACCATCTCCGACGCGATTTTGCGAGCGCTCGCCAAAGACCCCGAGCAGCGCTTTCAATCCGCGGAAGAGTTCTTGCAAGCAATGCAGCCGGCTTCCGTCTCCGGGCAGACTACCTTCGGTGTTACCATGCCGCTGGCCGCTCACATCCCGCAGCCGGCTTCCGGGCCCGTTTCCGGGACCGTCAACAGGCCGGTCTCGCCTACCCTCCAGGCATCCGCCGGGTCGCTGCAGCCGAAGCAGTCTTCCGCCAGCGGCGCGCAGACCCTGCCCATGGAGGAAGTGACCCGCAAGCTTGCCATCTACATCGGCCCGGTAGCCAAGTTCGTGGTGAAGAAGCTCGCCGCCCAGTCCGACGATATGGACTTCATCTATCGCGAAGCGGCCAAGCAGATCAGCTCGGATACCGACCGGGCTGCCTTCCTCAAATCCAAAAGGCAGTAGGCCCCGCCCCTACTCGTTCAGCATCTCAAACGCCTTGATCAGGCTGGTATGCATGCGATTGAACGATGCGGTGACCTCCGCAATCTCGTCCTTGCCCTTGATGGCCAGCGGCGGCAGATCGATCTCGCCCTTGCTGATGATGTCCGCATTCTTCGACACGCGGCGCAAAGGCAGAATCACGATAAAGTACATGGCCAGATCGATGAGCGCGATGGTGATCAGAAAGATGATGCCGAGTCCAATCAACAGATCGTGAAATCCCTTGTCGGCCAGAGCGATGGGCACCGACATGGGCACGGACACAATCTGCGCCCCGACAATGTCATTGGCTTTCCAGCCGAAGCCGTGCTCGGGCCCATAATGGCGGATCATGGCTTTCGGAGCCACTGACGGCTGGCTGTGACATTGCAGGCAGTCTTCCGCAGCCACAATCGGGGCTGCCACATAGAGCATGGTCCCCGTGGGAGTGCTGCGCTCGCCCACATGCGAGCCCTCTTTGGGATGATCGCGGAAGTAGTTGATCAGGTCGACCTCCCACTCGGTGGCGCGATCGTCCAGGTTGCTGGGGTTCAGCGCGGCCTCGCGCAGCACATAGTCGGGATAGGTGGTGCGCAGGTTTTTGAACGTGGTATTGACCGCGTAAAACGGGATCGTCTGGGCCAGAAAGTCGGCGTTGTGCTTGGGCGTCTGCTCAAGAATGGGACTGACCTGGTCGACCGTATAGTCCTTTGTCGCGCTGGCGCTGGCGGCCATCAGCTGGGCCTGCTCCAGAACCTGCTGGCGAGCGTCGCTCATCAGAAAGGTGTAGGCGTAATGCGAGATAAGGTACATGCCCAGTCCGAAGACCAGAATGAGGACAAGGTTGAATTTTGCAAGCAGTTTCACGAATGCCTCCTGGGGAGAAACCATCATAACCGGCGTCGTTGCAAGTCACATATGGAATGAACGCCAATCTTGCGTAACTCGTTTACTAAGACGAGACTGTCATCCTGAGCATCTTGACCCGCGCACCGCAAGTTACACCTACCATGAACGCCAAAATCCCCCAGCATCCTCATCACCACCACACTGTCATCCCGAGCAACCCGACTCGCTTTAGCGAGTTACAAAATAAATGAACTGTCATCCTGGGCGAAAGGTGCCCCAAACGCTTTTCAGTCCAGGGGTCCCCAGCGACAGGTCTTCGTCGCTGGGGTGGAGTTTGGGGGTGGTGAGCCGAAGGATCTGCTTCTATTCTTTCCCTAAAGTTTCAAATAACTTTAGAGTTCAGCGCTCACGAGTCCCCGCCCACGTCAGGCAATGCTCCCCCGCCACCTCGCACTGCAGCATGTCCTCGGCCAGCAGGTTCCAGCCCACAAAACCAGCGAATTTCCCGTTGGGCGACTGCTCCACCGTCGGCGCCAGCCCATCCCCGGTCTCAGCGTTGTAGTCCTCATGCATCGTTCCCCACTGGCCAATATCACGGTGCAGAATCGTCGCCAGGCTCACAGCAATCTCTCTCGATTCCCGTCGAAACCCATACCGCCGCAGCGCAATCCAGTCCAGAAAGTTGGCATTCATCCAGATCGGCCCTCGCCAGTTCGAGTAGGGATTGATGATGGCCTCGTTGTTATAAGCAGGGTCGGCCTTCGACAGGCTGCGAAAACCCCACGGCGAGCGCATTTCGTCCGGATTCAGCAAATGCCTGCGAATCATGCGGCGCGCGTCCCCCGCCTTCAGCAATCCGTCAGCCAGCGGCACAAAGCTTGACCAGCTGATGCTTGAAATCCACGCCCCCGTGTCCCTGCGGCGATTCAGAAAGACAGCATCCTTCGCCGACCAAAGCTGAGTGAGAATGGCCTGCCGGGTAGCAGCGGCCTGTTGCTTGTAACGCTGTCCGTCGTCGGCATCTCCGAGGTGTCGCGCCAACTCGGCCATGGCAAGATACTCGCGCATGGCGAACTCTGAGGCGTCTACAGCCAGAATGGCGCTGGGGTCGCGCGGATCGTTGCTGAGTGCGGCGTTGTTGTCCGCGCCGGACTGCATCGCGTTGTCCCAGTACCAGAGGTTCCACTTGCGGTCGAACTGCGTCTGCTCGCGATAAATGAGGATGCGCTGCATCTGCGGCCAGACAGGCCGCAGCCACTCGTAATCGTTCAGTCGCTGCGAAGCAAGCAGCGCACCCTGGGCGAGAAACGGCTTCATGGCAAACTTGCCGAACAGCGGCCGCGGCCCAGTCGGAGTGATGCACCCGGCGACGTAGCCATCGGCGTCGGCGGAGGAAGCGAACCCAAGCACCCAGTCGCGCAGTAGCGTAGCTTTTGCCGGGTCTTGATTGGCCCAGTGCACGCCAATGAAGAACCCGTCCCAGTCCCACATCTGCGAGTAATAACCCGCAGGAATCAGGTAGGGATAGCGGAGATAGCCCTGCGCAGGTCGGACAGTCTGCGGCGCCAGCCGGTCAAAATCGGCGGTCAATCCGGCGAGCAGCGCGGCATCAGCCGTCTGCGCCGGCGCGGAGGCCGCCGCGAGAATCAGAACAGCGACGGCTGCGATGAGTGAATTGGGCACGGGAGACATAATAACGCCGCGGCGCACCGTTTACTGGTTCCCGGCCGGAGGAGCGTCGGCAGCCGGCAAAATCCGCATCTCCGACCCCAGCCGGTGGTACTTTGTGAAGCTCGTCTCGTTCACGTAGAGCGTGCTGGTGGGCTCCAGTGCGGGCGTCGCCGTGCCGGGCAGCTCAGACGCCTGTGGGCCTGGCTCAAATGGTCCCTCGTAGAGGTTCATGCTGCGCAGTGGGCAGATGAACTTGCGGTCGCCGATGACCACGGGGCCATATTCAATGACCGTGGCCGCCCGAGATACAGGGCTGTCGGCCATCTCCGCCTCCAGGGTCATGCGCAGAACCACTCCGCTGGTGGGGTCGATAAACAGCGAGCCGTGGTAGGCGGGCACCTTGTGAAACAGCGTCGAAGCGCTGCCCTGCACGGTGCCGCTCACCCCCCCCTCCGCCGCGCCGTCCGCCCCCGCCGCGACGCGTGCTGGTGCGCAACCCGTCGTAAAGGCAACAGTAGTTCACAGAGTAGTGCGACTCGGCCTTGGGCACCGAATAGCTGTAGACTGCAACGCGCCCGGCCGCCGTCTGCTCCCAGTGGTGGAAGTCGATTGTCCCCTTTGCCGTATCGACAAAAACCAGCCCCAGCAGGGGACCAAACTCCCCAAAGGCCTGCAGCCCGCGTTCCATCGGGTGGGCTTGCGCGTTTGCGGCGGCATTGACCGGCTTTGCACCGGCACCGATCACCTCATGGTCGTCCCGGTAGGTGATCTCGCGGCTCGACTGGCCAATCAGATGTAGCCCGGCATACATCGGCCACTCATTCACTTTCAGGATTTGCGCGGTGTCGTTGAAGGTGACAGTGGTGCGGGTGGCGAGGAAGTCGGGCAGGTGCGGCAGCGTGCTGGTGACGTAAAAGGTGGCGGCGTCCAGAATCTTCTTTGCGGTCGCGGCGTCTGGCGGCGGGGCGCTGGGCAACTCTGCCGCCGGAGGGTCGAGCAGCGCCGATTCGTCTGCCAGCAGTTGCAGTGCCAGTGTGGTTTGAGGACCAAGGTGAAGGCTGGTCGAAATGCGGTTCCGGGTTGGGTCGGTCAGGCGCTCGGTGAGGTCAAAGCTGCCAAACTCGCGCATCATATCGCCGTCGGAACGGTGCCTGGCAGCCTCGCTGGAGAGTGTCTTCTCCAACTGGGCAACGGTGAGGTGGCGCATGGCGATGGCTGGCAGCGAACTCACCGCCAGAAGCACCAACAGAACCAGCCCGCGCACGATTACGCCCCGGTTTCCGAGCTCATTGACCATGATGCCGGATTCTAGCATCGGACAGTATCCATGTCTCCGCTGCATCAACCTGCGGTCTCGGCAAAGGTCGTGGAGCTTACTTCTTTCCGTCGGCAACCCGATAGCCCTCCCATAAATATTCCAGCGCTTCAGGCAGTGTCTGCATCCTGGCCGCATGGTCCACATGCCCCGCGTTTTCGGCAAACACAAATTGGTAGTGGTAGCCCCTGGCAGCCAGCACAGCGGCCATACGCTCGTTGGCTTCCACCCAGTCGTGCATGTTGTCGCGCATCACGTTGGGGTTGTAAAGGTCCTTGTCGCCCACCTCCATCCACAGACGAAGCGGCTTGCGCGGAGTATTCGGGATCAGCCTCTCGTGAAACTCCCACGCCCCGTGCGGAATCTCCGGATTGTAAGGCCACTGCTGGTTGACGTATGTCCCGGAGTAGGTGAGCACGCGGTGATACCACTCCGGGTGATACCACGCCATGATCAGCGCGCAAGACCCGCCGGAGCTGCCCCCCATGGTGGCGCGGCCTTCGGGGTCGTGCGTCAGCTTGACGTTGGCCCGTGCCTCCACCAGCGGCAGCACTTCCGCTTCCACCCACTCGGCGTATTTGCCCGACATGGTGTCGTATTCCAGCCCTCGCTCGCTCCCCTGCGCGTCTCCGCCGCCGTTCGAAATGGAAATGGCGACCATCGCCGGAACTCTCTTCTCGGCAATCAGGTTATCGAGCACCGTAAAAAGCATGCGGTCCGGCCCATCCGCACCTACTATGAAGGGCGCGGCGGTGCCAGAAACAGACTGCTGCGGAACGTAGACAGTGACCTTCCGCGTCCACGGAGCGGCATGGCTGGTGGGCACCAACAGCTTGGCGGGAATCTCCGGGTCGGGCGTGCCGAAAGTTCCCGGATCGCGGGTGATGCCAGGATAAAACTTGCTCTCCGCCGACGTCATCGTGAACTCGACGATCGTTCCCTGCGGAACATTGGGCTGAACCGACGATTCTGGCGCCGCGGGATGAGTCGGCCCAAGAATGAAGTTGCCATCGGCATCCGATGGCGCGTTGGCCCCGTCGGCTAACTCAGTAGCCTTTACATAGCCAGCCGTGTGCGGGTCGCGCGTTGGCGGCGCAGGACGGGCAGGATGCGGAGCGGGTGCTGGCGCAGATGCGGGAACCGGCGTCTGTGCGATAGCTGCCGCCGCCACGCTGAGACTGAGGATGGAAAGGAATCGAAGCATGACTGGCAGGGTAAACCATTCAGGCCCTGGCGGTGAATGGCGTCAGTCAGTGTCTGTCCAACAATTACTGGGACGAGCGGCTTTGTATCAGGGCATGACCTTAGTCGTGCCGAAAGGCTACCCCAAAAATTACCCGGGCTTTACAGGCTGCGGAAAAACTACCAAATGGCCGAAGTTTTGAAAGGGCACGGCTTCAGCCGTGCCGCAAGTGGCTGAAAATAAACGCTGGGCT
>Ga0302320_10011804_pt1 | contig 18434 bp, 13 predicted proteins | sample Bog_T0_3_FD_202130 | JGI IMG/M metagenome (GOLD analysis project Ga0302320, IMG submission 202130) | Peat permafrost microbial communities from Stordalen Mire near Abisko, Sweden - Bog_T0_3 | ecosystem: Environmental > Terrestrial > Soil > Wetlands > Peat | place: Sweden: Abisko, Stordalen Mire...
GCCCCCGCCGGGGCGCCGGCCGCCGTGGCGGTGCCCGCGACGACGCTGTCCTACACCGCGATCGCCGAGTACGAGCGCTGCGCCTACCGCTATTACCTGCAACGGGTGATCCGGATGCCCGACGCGGACGGCGCGAGCGGTTCGGGGGAGGGCGCGGCGGCGCGCGGCATCGTTGTGCATGCGCTGCTCGAGCAACTCGACTTCGCGGCGCCACGTGCGCCCGGTGAGCAGGAGGTGGCCGAAGCTGCGGCGCGAGCCGGCGTCACGCTCGATCCACGCGAGGACCTCGCGGCGCTGGCGGCGCTCGCGGGGGCGTTCGCCCGAAGCCCGCTGTGCGCGCGCCTCGCCGCCGCCCGCGAGGTGCGCCGCGAGGAGGCCTTCGCGTTCGTGGCGCCCGGCGCGGAGCTGCTGCGCGGGTTTCTCGACGTCGCGGCGAGTGAGCACGACGGCTGCCTTTTGATCGTCGACTTCAAGAGCGACCACGTCGCCGGCGTCGCCGAGCTTCCGGCGCACCTGGAGCGCGACTACTCGCTGCAGAGGCTCGTCTACGCGCTCGCCGGACTCGCCTCCGGCGCCCCGCTCGTGGAGGTGGCGCACTGCTTCCTGCGCCATCCGGAGGTGGCGCTCACGACGCGCTACGCCGCGGGCGATCGCGAGCGTCTCGAGGCGGAGCTCGAGGCGCGCCTGCAGCCGCTGCGGAAAGGGCGTTTCGAGGTCTCAGCCGACCCCAACGTGACGCGCTGCGGCACCTGCCCGGGCCGCGCCCGGCTGTGCTCCCACGCCGAGGCGATGACGCTGCGCGAGTCGTCCGGGGGACCTCGAATGCCCCGGGTTTGAATGCTAGGATTCGTCCGCCTCAGGTGCCCGCAACCCCCGTCCCGCGGGGGAAGCGCCGGTCGGGATCACTCATACGATGACCAGCATTCGCCAGCCCCAGCAGGCCGACGGCCTGTACGACCCCCGCTACGAGCACGACGCCTGCGGTGTCGCCGTCGTCGCGCGTCTCGATAACAGCGCGACGCACGAGGTGGTCAGGCTGGGCATCGAGGCGGTCACGAACCTCGAGCACCGCGGCGCCGCCGGCGCCGACCCCGACACCGGCGATGGCGCCGGCCTGCTTCTGGCGATGCCGGATGAGTTCATGCGCGCGGTCGCCGGTTTCGAGCTCCCCCCGCGCGGGCGCTACGGCGTCGCGATGTGCTTCATGCCGACCGACCCCGTCGCGACCGCCGAGCTGTGCGCGCTGCTCGAGGCGACCGTCGAGGAGGAGGGCCAACTCGTCCTCGGCTGGCGCGACGTCCCGACCGACGACAGCCGCATCGGCCCGACCGCCCGTGCCTCGCAGCCGACGATCCGCCAGCTCTTCATCGGCGCCGGACCGGCGCACGATGAGGACCAGGACGCCTTCGAGCGCAAGCTGTACGTGATCCGCCGCGTCGCGGAGAAGGCTTTCGAGAGCAGCATGTACATCGCCAGCCTGTCCTCGCGCACGATCGTCTACAAGGGCATGCTGATCAGCTACCAGCTGGCCTACTTCTACCCCGACCTCGCGGATGAGCGGATGGCGTCAGCGTTCGCTCTGGTCCACTCGCGCTTCTCGACCAACACCTTTCCGAGCTGGGAGCTGGCCCACCCCTACCGGATGATCGCCCACAACGGCGAGATCAACACGCTGCAGGGCAACGTCAACTGGATGCGGGCCCGCGAGAGCCAGATGGCCAGCGAGCTGTTCGGCGAGGACCTCGCAAAGGTCCTGCCGGTCGTGCGCCCCGGCGGCTCGGACTCGGCGACCTTCGACAATGTGCTGGAGCTGCTCACGCTCGCCGGGCGCTCACTGCCGCACGCGGTGATGATGATGATCCCCGAGGCCTACCAGGACCGCGACGGCGAGCTGCCTCCCGAGCTGGGCGGCTTCTACGCCTTCCACGCCTGCTTCATGGAGCCCTGGGACGGCCCGGCGGCGGTCGCGTTCACCGACGGACGCACGATCGGCGCGACGCTTGACCGCAACGGCCTGCGCCCCGGTCGCTGGATGGAGACGACCGACGGCTTGGTGATCCTCGGCTCCGAGGCGGGCATCCTGCCGATCCCAGCCTCGCGCGTCAAGCGGCTCGGACGCCTCGCGCCCGGCAAGCTCTTCCTGATCGACCTGCAGGCCGGGCGGATCGTGCCCGACGCCGAGATCAAGCACCAGGTCGCCACGCAGCGCCCCTACGGCGCGTGGTTTGACGAGCACACCGTCCACTTCGACCAGATCCCGCTGCGCGAACCGCCGGCGCTCGAGCATCCGCTGCGCTCGCTGCAGCTCGCCTTCGGCTACTCGCGCGAAGACGTGGGCGTGACGCTGCCGACGATGGTGCTCGCCGCCGAGGAGCCGGTCGGCTCGATGGGCGCGGACATCTCACTGGCCGTGCTATCGGACGCCACGCCGACCCTGTTCAACTACTTCAAGCAGCTCTTCGCCCAGGTCACCAACCCGCCGATCGATCCGATCCGCGAGAGCATCGTGATGAGCATCGGCGCGGGCCTGGGCGCCGAGGGCAACCTGCTCGAGGAGAGTCCCAGCCATGCGCATCAGCTCGTGCTCGACCAGCCGATCCTGCGCAACCACGAGCTCGAAACGCTGCGCACCGTCACCCACGACGTGTTCAAGCCGCGCACGATCGACATCACCTGGGCGGTCGCCGAGGGTCCCGACGGCATGGAGGCAGCGCTGACGCGGGTCTGCGACGAGGCGCGCGACGCCGTGTCATGCGGCCAGAACATCATCATCCTCTCCGACCGCGCGACCGGTCCCGACCGCGCGCCGATCCCGTCGCTGCTGGCGGTCTCCGCCGTTCACCACGACCTCGTGCGCGAGGGCACCCGGCTGCGCACGGGGCTCGTGATCGAGACCGGGGAGGCGCGCCAGGTGCACCACATCGCGACGCTCGTCGGCTACGGCGCGAGCGTCGTGAACCCGTGGATGATGTTCGAGACGGTTGGCGAGGCGGTGGACGAGGGCGTGCTGGTCGACGCCGACGGCCACGCGCTCGACCGCGACGAGGCGGAGATCGCAGTGCGCAAGGCGATCGGCAAGGGCTTGCTGAAGACGATCTCGAAGATGGGAATCTCGACGATCCAGTCCTACTGCGGAGCGCAGATCTTCGAGGCGGTCGGCCTCTCCCGCTCCCTGGTCGACCGCCACTTCAGCGGCACCGCCTCGCGGATCGGGGGCATCTCGATCGACGTGCTGGCGGAGGAGACGCTGACGCGCCATGCGCGCGGCTTCCCGTACGCGCAAAGCGACCTGCTGCCGGTCGGCGGGGTCTACGCCTGGCGGCGTGACGGCGAGCAGCACATGTGGAACCCGGACACCATCGCGCTGCTCCAGCATGCTGTGCGCAGCGGCGGCGAGGAGGCCTACGTCGAGTTCGCGCGCGCCTGCGACGAGCATTCGACGCGGCGCGCGACGCTGCGCGGGCTGCTCGAGATCCGCGGCGACCAGACACCGATCGCGCTCGAGGAGGTCGAGCCGTGGACGGCGATCGTCAAGCGCTTCGTGACCGGCGCGATGAGCCTCGGCTCGCTTTCGCGCGAGGCGCACGAGAACCTGGCGCTGGCGATGAACGAGATCGGCGGCAAGTCCAACACGGGCGAGGGCGGCGAGGATCCGGTCCGCTACACCGACAAGCGCCGCTCGGCGATCAAGCAGGTCGCCTCCGGGCGCTTCGGGGTGACGATCGAGTACCTCGTCAACGCCGATGAGCTGCAGATCAAGATGGCGCAGGGAGCCAAACCCGGCGAGGGCGGCCAGCTGCCCGGCCGCAAGGTCGACGCCTACATCGGCAAGATCCGCCACTCGACCCCCGGCGTCGCCCTGATCTCACCGCCGCCGCACCACGACATCTACTCGATCGAGGACCTCAAGCAGCTGATCTACGACCTGCGTTGCGCAAACCCGACGGCGCGGATCTCGGTCAAGCTGGTCGCCGAGGTCGGCGTCGGCACCGTCGCGGCCGGCGTGGCGAAGGCCAACAGCGACCACGTGCTGATCTCCGGTCACGACGGCGGCACCGGCGCATCGCCGCTGTCCTCGATCTTCGGCAGCGGCATTCCGTGGGAGATCGGCCTCGCCGAGACCCAGCAGACGCTGCTGCGCAACGACCTGCGCTCGCGCATCTGGGTGCAGGTCGACGGGCAGCTGAAGACCGGGCGCGACGTCGCGATCGCCGCGATGCTGGGCGCCGACGAAATGGGCTTCGCGACCGCCCCGCTGATCGCCAGCGGCTGCATCATGATGCGCGCCTGCCACCTCAACACCTGCCCGGTCGGGATCGCCACCCAGGATCCCGAGTTGCGCAAGCGCTTCGCCGGCACGCCGGAGCACGTGATCAACTACTTCCACTTCGTCGCCGAGGATGTGCGGCGCATCCTCGCGGGCCTCGGGCTGCGCACCATGGATGAGCTGATCGGCCGCGCCGACCTGCTCGACAGCTCGAAGGTGATCGGTCACTGGAAGGCGCACGGCATCGACCTCTCGGGCCTGCTGGCGGTGCCGACGCTGGCCCCGGGTGCGCCACGCCGGCGCATCCGCGATCAGGAGCCGGTGCTCTGCGACGCGCTGGACTGGAACCTGATCGAGCATTCCAAGGAGGCGCTCGAAGCAGGCGGGCGCGTCGAGCTGGCGCGGCCCCTGCTCAATACCAATCGCTGTGTCGGCGGTCTGCTGTCGGGCGAGATAGCGCGCCGCCACGGCGCCGCGGGCTTGCCGGAGGACTCGATCAACATCCAGTTCGCCGGCGCGGCGGGTCAGAGCTTCGGCGCCTGGCTGGCGCCCGGCGTGACGTTCACTCTCGACGGTGTCGCCAACGACTACACCGGCAAGGGCCTCTCGGGCGGGGTTCTCGTCGTGCGCCCGCCGCTTGACGCCGCCTACGTGGCCGAGGACAACGTGATCATCGGCAACACCGTGCTCTACGGCGCCACGAGCGGCCGAGCCTTCTTCCGCGGCCTCTCCGGCGAGCGCTTCGCGGTGCGCAACTCCGGCGCCTGCGCGGTCGTCGAGGGCGTCGGCGATCACGGCTGCGAGTACATGACCGGCGGGCGCGTCGTGGTGCTCGGGCCGACCGGGCGCAACTTCGCCGCGGGCATGAGCGGCGGCGTCGCCTACGTTTACGACGAGTTCGGGGAGTTCGCGGAGCGCCGCTGCAACCGCTCAAGCGTGTCGTTTGAGCAGATCGGCGAGGCCGACGCGGACGAGCTGCGGGAATTGGTCTGCGAGCACGCCCGGCGAACCGGATCGACGCTCGCCGAGCGGCTGCTGGGCGACTGGGACGCCACCCTCGAGCGCTTCGTGAAGGTGATGCCAGACGATTTCCGCCGCGTGCTCGATGAGCAGGCAGCACTCGCCGGCGAGCTGGCGCAGGCGCGCTGATGGCCCGCGCGTGGTTTGACGCGAGGCGTCCTCGCGCCCGACTGGTTACTCTCGGCGTGCTGGGCTGATGGGCGAGCTGCGGGGGTTTGTAAGGGTCGGCCGCTCGCCGATCCCGGAGCGCGACGCGCTGGAGCGGATCGGCGACTACCGCGAGTTCACGCGCACCCGGCCGGTCGCCGAGCTGCGCGACCAGGGGGCGCGCTGCATGGACTGCGGCGTGCCGTTCTGCCACAGCGGCTGCCCGCTGGGCAACCTGATCCCCGACTGGAACGACCTCGTCTTCCAAGATCGCTGGCACGACGCGATCCGCCAGTTGCACTACACCAACAACTTCCCGGAGTTCACCGGGCGGTTGTGCCCGGCGCCCTGCGAGGCGGCGTGCGTGCTCGAGATCAACGAGGGCAACGCCGTGACGATCAAGCAGATCGAGAACGCGATCATCGACCGCGCGTTCGACGAGGGCTGGGTCGTGCCCGTCCCGCCGGACCGCGAGAGCGGCCGCCGCGTGGCGGTCGTCGGCTCAGGGCCGGCAGGGATGGCTGCCGCCCAGCAGCTGCGCCGCGCCGGCCACGGCGTCGTCCTGTTCGAGCGCGACGAGGCGGCGGGCGGCTTGGTTCGCTTCGGCGTGCCCGACTTCAAGATCGAGAAGTGGGTCGTGGAGCGGCGCGTCGCGCAGCTGGTGGCCGAGGGCGTCGAGCTGCGGCTCGGCACCGACGTCGGCACCGACGTCGGTGCGCAGGAGCTGCGCGCGGAGTTCGACGCGATCGTGCTCGCGATCGGCTCGCGCGTCCCCCGCGACCTGGAGGTGGCCGGGCGCGAGCTGCCGGGCACGCATTTCGCGATGGAGTACCTGTATGCGCGCAACCGCTGGGCGGCCGCCGAGTTCGGGCCGCCACCGGCCGTGCCGGCGCCGGCTGCGGGCACGATCAGCGCGGCGGGCAAGGACGTCGTCGTGATCGGCGGCGGCGACACCGGCGCCGACTGCGTCGGCCAGGCGACACGCGAGGGCGCGCGCTCGGTGGTCCAGCTCGAGCTGGTGCCGGAGCCGCCGCCCACGCGCCCCGACGATCGCACGCCATGGCCGCGCTGGCCGAACAAGATGCGCCTCTCCTACGCGATGAAGGAGGCGCAGGCGGCGGGGCGCGGCGAGCTTGACTTCTCGATCGTGACGACGCGGATCAGTGGTGACGGTCGCGTCCAGTCGCTGCACGTCGCGCAGGCCCAGGCGGCGCCGCCGTTTGCGCCGGTCGCGGGAACCGAGCACGAGCTGGCGGCGGACCTCGTGCTGCTGGCGATGGGCTTCGTGCACCCCGAGCACGGCGGCATCGTGGAGGCGCTCGGAGCGGCGCTCGACGCGCGCGGCAACGTGGACGCGCCCCAGTACGCCACCTCCGCCGACGGGGTGTTCGTGGCCGGCGATGCTCGGCGCGGCCAGTCGCTGATCGTGTGGGCGATCAACGAGGGCCGCAAATGCGCGGAGCAGGTCGAGCGCCACCTCGCGAGCCTGCCAGCGCCGGCGCGCTGACGGCGCCCGCCGCGGCGGCGATGACGTCCACTGCGCGCCCTACTCTGCATGGTGTCGTAGCCCGCCACGACAGGAGTCAGGAGTTTGCCGCTCTGCTTCATCGAACCGCATGACGCGATCCGCGTGATCGCCGAGTCGATGGGCCGCGAGGCGCGGCGCCAGCTCGTCGGCGAGGTCATGCATGCGTGGGTGGACGAGATTCCCGAGCCCGAGCTCGCGATCCACTACGAGCGTGCCGTCGCCGACCTGGATGCCGAGGATCTGTCGATGCTCGCCGCCTGGCACGCCTCGCTCGAGACGGTCGGGCAGCCAATCGCCAACACCGACTTCCTGCTCTCGATCTACCCCTCGCTCGGCGAGTACCGCCGCGAGGCGCTGAAGGTCGCCGCCGGCCTCGGCGGCGAGGATGCCTTCGACGCCGGCGTGACCGAGGAGCAGGCGCTCGCCAAGGTTCTGCCGCACCTTTCGCGCGAGCGCGCGACGGAGCTCGCCAACGAATGTATCGAGCTGTACCTGTGGGACCGCCTCGGCACGCCCAACTGACCGCGGGGGCACCGCGTTTGGCTAGCCGCCGCGAGTGATCGTGTAGCTGCCGAGGCCGTGGCGGGAGTCGTGGTGCCAGGCGACGAAGGTGACCGCCACGGGCACCCCGCCGGGCCCGGCCAGATCGCCGGCGGCCAGTGCCTCGCCGCCGATCCGCAGCGGCAGCTCGGATTCCTCGCTCTCCCACAGCTCGAGCCCTGCGTGGGTGATCCGGCCGTCGGCGCCGTAGGTGCTCGACAGGCGCGGCTTCTCGATCGCCACGCGATCGAGCGGCTCGCCGCGCAGGAGGATCGCGTCGATCTGCTCCTCGCCGTGCCCGCCGGCGCCGCGCGGGCGCGACGCGTGCAGCGCGAGCGCCAGTTGCGCGTCAAAGAGGATCGCCAGCGAGCGCTCGAGCGCGAGGCCGCCGGCTTCGCGCTCGCGGCGGACCAGCGCCAACCCGTCGACGCGGTGCGCGCCGGCGCTGCCGGCGGCCCGATGCGCCGCGACGCCAGCATCGGCCGCTGCGCCCGTCGCCTCGAGCGGTGTGAGCGTCAGCGCGAGAGCGTCGCCGGCCGCCACGGCCCACACCTCGTTGCCGCCTTCCATCTGCGGTGGCGGCGCGGCCGACAGCTCGTCCCCGACTTTCAGCAGCGTGCCCACGCCTGTGATCGCGACGCCCTGGATCCGGCGGTCGGCGTCGGCGAAGCTGATCGTCACCCGCTCGCTCACAGTTGCCACAGGCTACGCGACGGCCCGCCGTCTACACTTCGTCCATGGTCAGCGTCGACGAGGTGCGAGAAGCTCTCACGAACGTGATCGATCCGGAGCTCGGGCTGGATTTCGTCGAGCTCGGCCTGATCTATGAGGTCGAGGTCGACGCGGGCAACGTTCACGTGACGTTCACGCTCACGGCTCCGGGCTGCCCGATCGGCCCTGAGGTGCAGGAGCAGATCGAGGAGTTCGTCTCCGAGCTCGACGGCGTCGAGTCGGTCGGCTCGACGATGGTGTTCACGCCGCCGTGGACGCCGGAGCGCATGAGCGAAGACGCGAAGTTCGCGCTCGGGTACTGATGTCCGAGGATCAGGACTGGCGCCTGCGGGCCGACCTCGCCGACCCTGCCGGGCTGCATGGGCGGCTGCGCGACGCGAAGCACTTCGAAGCGCAGCTCGAGCCTCTGATCGGCGCAGACGTCGTGCTCAGCTACGACGCGAGCACGCTTTTCGCCTACGCGAACACGCGCGCGGCGATCGAGGAGACTCGCCGCGCGATCGAGCACCAGCTCGCGAGCGATGGCCTGAGCGCGACGATGCGTATCGACCATTGGGATGACGGGCTTGGTGACGTCGGCGACTGGGACCAGGTCGACCCGCCGCTCGACGCGCCGGGCCGCGCACGAGAGACGGCGGAGCGCGAGGAGCACAGCGCCCACGAGGCCGGCGAGGCCGTCGTCGAAACGCGCACGGTTGCGATCACCTCCGGGCGGATGGTGCGCACCTGGTTCGAGAAGACGGTCGCCGATGAGGCCCGCGAGCTCGGCGTGGAGCTGTCGATCGTCGAGCACCCGCATCTGCTGACGACCCAGATCGCCTTCACGCTGACCGGGCCCACGGGCAAGGTGGACGCGGTGCTCGAGGACCTCGCCCAGCGCGCCGGCGCGGTGACGAGGCTCGAGACCTACTACCCGATCGTCAGCTGAGAGCGCCGGCGGCGCCCTCTCCGGGCGCGTTGGCGCCGGGGGGTGGGAAGGGGCCGCGTGGTGGCGGGTTCGGGCGCGGATGCCTACGACCTGCAGCGCCGCCGGGCCGGCGAGGACGTGTTCAAGCCGGGGGACAGGACGGGCCGGGCGGCGGGTCCTGGCGGATGCCTGCGACCTGCGCCGCCGGGCCGGCGAGGACGTGTTCAGGCCGGGGGATAGGACGGGCCGGGCGGCGGGTCCTGGCGGATGCCCGCGATCTGCGCAAGCAACGCCGCCGGGCTTGTGCCGGCGTAGACGCGCAGCCGCGGCAGCGTGAATGAGTTCTCGGCGGGGCTCGCCCAGCCGGGCGTGACCGTCGTCGAGCCGAGGAAGCCGGCCGCCTTCACGGCGGCGATCACCGCGGCGTTGTAGTGGCCCGAGGGGTAGCAGAACCAGTCGGCCTTGACGTGGTAGAGGGCGCGGATCCGCCGGCGCGCGACGGCGACCTGGAAGTGCAGCTCGCTCGGGCTCAGCGTGATCAGGTCGGCGTGGCTCCAGCCCTGCGTGTCAAGCTCCCAGCCCGCGGCGAGCAGGTCGCGCACCTCGGTTGCGTTCAGTCCGCCCTGTGAGAACGGCAGGCCGCTCAGCTGGAGGTTCTCGACGCCCACCCAGCCCATCGCGCGAAGCACGGGCAGCGCGTAGAGCTTCTGTGACTCGTAGCCGTTGTCGAAGCTGATCACGATCGGCTTGCCGTGCGGGAGCGGCGTGCCGTGGCGCCAGTTGTCCCACATCTGATCCATCGTCACCGCGTGGTAGCCGGCGGCGGCAAGCGCGTGCATCTGCGCCGCAAACAACGCCGGCTCCACATACAGACCCGGGAACGGAGCGCCCTGCGGCGTCGAGTCGATCACGTGGTACATCAGGATCGGGACCGATTCGGTCCCATGCGGACCGTCGCGTACAAGCGCGTGGGCCCGCTGCGCGGGCTTGTCGGTCTGCTTCGGCGTGGCTCTCGCGGGCACCACGGGGCCGGCGCCGGCCCCGGCGAGCACCACCACCAGCGCGATCAGCGCCGCGAGCGCGACCAGCGCCGTGGCGGCGATGCGCCGCCGTGTGCGGTAGCGGCGTTCGTGGCGGATTCGTCGCGCTTGATGCATGGATGCCCTCCCGCTCGGCAGCTCGGGCGCACTGAGCTGGTGTGGGAGCCGCCAGAGCATAGCCCGCTCCGACCGCGGCGCCGGCGGCCGGTCGGCCACCGTGGCGGCGGCGGCGCAGCGGGGGGTCCGCTCCTGCCTCCGTGCGTTCCGGCGCGGCTTGCGCGCCAGCCGGATCGGCGTCTGAGCGGGACGCGTGCGTAGACTGATGCCCACCTTGCGTCTCGCGAAAGCCGTGTTCTGGACGAGTACTGGACTACTCGCGTATACGCAGATCGGCTACCCGCTCGCGCTGGCGGTAGCGTCCGCCCTGCGCCGCAAGGACCCCGGGGCGCAGGGGCTGGCACCGCTACCGGCTGAGCCCGCGCCGCGAGTCGCGCTGATCGTCGCCGCGCACGACGAGCAGGATGTGATCGCCGGGAAGGTCGCAAACGCGCTCGAGCTCGACTGGCCGCGCGACCGCCTCGAGGTGGTCGTTTGTTGCGACGGCTGCAGCGACGAGACGGCCCAGCGAGCGCGCGACGCCGGCGCCGACCGCGTGCTCGAGCTTGCCCGGGGCGGCAAGGTCCGCGCCCAGAACGCGGGAGTCGACGCGACCGCGAGCGACCTCGTCGCGTTCTCCGATGCGAACGCGAGCTGGGAGCGCGAGGCGCTGGCGGAGCTCGCGCATGCGTTTGCGGATCCGAGCGTCGGCTATGCCTGTGGCCAGGTTCGCTTCACCCGCGCCGGCACAGCCGCGAACGGCTCGGTCGCCACCCCGAACGAGGAGGGGCTCTACTGGCGCTACGAGATGTGGGTCCGCGAGCGCGAGTCGCAGCTGCGGTCGGTGACCGCGGGCAACGGCGCGATCTATGCGACGCGCCGCGAGTCCTACATCCGTGTCGACCCAGCGATGGACCACGACCTTTCGCTGCCATTCAACATGGTCAAGCGGGGCTGGCGCGCGGTCTATGTCCCGGGCGCCCGCGCGAGCGAGAAGATGGTTCCGACGATCGAGGGCGAGTTCGCGCGCAAGCGGCGCATGATGTCCCACGGCGCATGGCCGACGGTGATCCGCGGCGGCCTCGCCGATCCGCGCGGCTATGACCCGGCCTACGCCGCGATGATCGTTTCGCACCGGCTGCTGCGCTACGCCACACCGGGGCTCCACCTGGCGGCGCTGGCAACGAGCATCCGGCTCGCGGCCCGCCCCGGCGCAAGCCCCGTCTACGGCGCCGCGCTCGCGAGCCAGCTCGCCGTGCTCGCCGCCGCGGCCGCTGCGCCGCACACCAGCGCGCGGGCGCCGAACGTGGCCCGCTACTACGTCCTCACGACCACCTCACTCGCCCTTGGCCTCTATGACTGGCTGCGCCACGGCACCCGGATCGGCTGGGGCTCGAGCGCCGGTACGCGATGATCGCGCGCACGGTCGACATCCTCGTCGCGGCGCTCGTGCTCGTGCTCACCGCCCCGCTGCTCGCGCTCGCCGCCGTGGCGATCAAGCTGACAAGCCGCGGCGGCGTGCTCTACCGCCAGCCCCGGGCCGGCCTGCACGGGGAGGTCTTCAACGTGATCAAGCTGCGCACGATGGTCGCCGGGGCGGAGTTCATCGGCGCCGGCATGGCCGTCGACGCCGGCGATCAGCGCATAACCCGGGTCGGCGCGCTGCTGCGGCGCACCTCGATCGATGAGCTGCCGAACCTCGTGAACGTGCTGCGAGGGGAGATGAGCCTGATCGGACCGCGTCCGACGCTGCCGTCGCAGGTCGAGGCCTACGACGCGCGCCAGCGACGCCGCCTCGACGTGAAGCCCGGGATCACCGGCTGGGCACAGGTGAACGGGCGCGCGTCGCTGCCCTGGTCGGAGCGGATCGAGCTGGACATCCACTACGTCGAGCACCGGACGCTTCGGCTCGACGCGTTGATCGTCATCCGCACGCTGCGGATGCTGGCGACCGGCGGCGGCCTGTATCACCGCGGCGGCGGCGGCTTCGATCTGTGAGGGCGGCGGGCGCTCGGTGCCGGCCGGTCAGGACGCCGATGCGGAGCGCTCGTCCTCCCAGCCCCCGACCACCGATGCGAGCTCCTCCAGCGAGCCGACGAGCGCGTCGGGCTCGCCGCCCGCCGGCGCCGGGACGCCGGCGTAGACGCCGCCGGGACGCGTGATCTGGACGCTTCGCATGCCGAGGCGCCTGGGGCCGAGGAAGTCCTTCGCGGCGTTGTCTGCGACGTAGATCGCGCCGGCCGGCCCCGTTTGCAGCTGTCGCAGAGCCTCGCGAAAACCGGCTGGGCTCGGCTTTCCCTCACCGGCGCCGAGGGCGCCCGTGTAGACGATCACCTCGACGTGGGCGCCGACGCCCGCGCAGGCGACCTTCGTGCTCTGCGTCACGACGTCGCCGTCGGTCACGATGCCCGTTCGCCGCCCGGCGGCGAACCGCAGCGCCGCGACCGCGTCCGGCAGCAGCGCGAGCGGCCGGGGGGCGTGGCGGTAAAGCTCGATGCAGTCCTTCAGCGCGACGGCGTCCAGGCCGAGTGTGGCTGCCAGCTGGTCGAACACGTGCCGGCGGTCGCGGGCGAAGAAGCCGCTCATCATCCGCTCCAGCTCCGCGGGCTCGCGTCCACTGCCGGGCGCCAGCTGCTTCGCGACGAGCGCCCAGCCGCCGCGCGCCCACTCCATCTCGGCGATCAGGGTGTCGTCGAGATCGAAGAGGATCGTCTCGATCACCACGCGAGCTCGTCGGATTCCAGGAACGTCGAGGAGTCGTAACGCGTCATGTAGACGCCGGGGCGCGCGAGCGACGGGGGCCCGGTCTGCCACTCGCCGCGGCTCGCCCAGTCGCACAGCGACTCGAGCAGGCCCGCGCCGGCGTGCTGCGAGAGCGGCAGGCCGCCGCCGAGGCGGGGGTTGACCTCGCCGACGAGCGGGGTGCCTGCCTCGATCAGGACCTGGAAGTTGAACGGCCCGGTCAGCGCCAGCGCGGCCGCGACATTCGCAGCCAGCTCCAGAAAGGGCTCTGCCGGCACGGTCTGCGCCCGCTCGACCTCGCCGCCGCGCACCTTCAGGCGCCGCCGCGCGCCGAGGCACAGCACGCGGCCGCCGTCGGCGCTGAGCACGTCCAGCGTCACCTCGGATCCGCTGATCAGCGGCTGCACGAGCCAGTCCTGACCAGGCGGGGGCGCGGTCCATTGGTCGCTCGCCGGGATCACACGGACACCCTCGCCCGCGGACCCGCTGCGCGGCTTGACGACGACCGGGAAGCCAAACGGCGGGGTCTCGGCCGCGAGCCAGCGCTGCGTCGGCACCGCCGCAACGCCGGCGGCGAGCAGCATCGATGCACAGGCCAGCTTGTCCTGCGCGGCGAGCACGCCGTCGCTTGCGGCGATCGCCAAGTGTGCCCCGATTGCCAGGAACTCGCCGGAGCGGCGGCTGAGCACGGCCAGTTCGCGGTCGGTGGTGGGAACGACCAGCCCGACCGTGTGCGCGGCGCACAGCTCGAGAAGCCGCTCGACGAATGCGGGGTCAGCGACCGCAGGCACGCGTTCGGCGACATCGGCGTGGTAGAGCGTGGGTGCGACGGCGTCGATGTCGACGGCGATCACGCGGCCCTGGCAGGCCGTGCGCAGCATTGTGAGCAGTTCGACCCGGCGTCCGGCGTTGACTAGGAGTGTGTTGACGCCCATGCCCGCCGCAGGACGATAGATCATGGGCCGGGCCCGGTCGCGGGCGCGTGCTTCGCTCGCGCCGGACGTCGCGCTCACGTAGGGTCCAGCCGGGCCAAGCCCGCAAACCACGCCCTCCGCGCTGCACGCCCGCGGGTGGCCAACCGCGGAGAGGAACCAGGCAGCGGTGTTCGCATACCTCAAGCGCCTCGCGACCGTCGGCGCCGCCTACCAGGCGGGGGACCTGCTTTCGAAGGGGTTCGCGCTGGTCACGCTGCCGCTGTACACGCGCTACGTGGCGCCGGCCGGCTACGGCGCGGCGCAGAACCTGCTGGTGATCGTGATCCTCGCCTCGATCGTCCTGCGCCTGGGACTCGGCGAGGCCTTCATCCGCTTCTACTTCGAAGATGAGGACCAGGAACGCCGCGACGGAATCGCGGCGATCGCGGTCGCATCCGTGGCTGCCATCACGACCGTCGTCGCGCTGATCTGCGTGGTGTTCGCCGCGCCGCTGTCGCAGCTTCTGCTGGGCCACCGTGACGTGACGCTCACGCTGATCGCGGTGCTCGGGTTGTGGACGTTCACGAACCTCGAGATCGCCTACGCGCTGCTGCGCGCCGACGAACGCGGGCGCACCTACATGAAGGCGTCGGTCGCCGACGTGTGCATGACGGTGCCGGCGATGGTGTGGCTCGTGGTCTTCGAGCATCAGGGCGCGCGGGGCCTGCTGCTCGGCAACTACGCCGCCTCGACCGTCGTCCTGTTCGGGCTCTGGTGGAGCGAGCGGCGGCGGCTGATCGAGCCGCTGCGGCGCGGCCTGGCCGCCGCGCCGCTGCTGGCGATGCTGCGCTTCGGGCTGCCCACGGTTCCGGCCGACGCCGCCGTCTACGGCCTGCAGGTGGTCGATCGCGTCTACCTCTACCGCGACTACAGCCAGGCCGCGGCCGGCCGCTACGCGACCGCGATCAGCCTTGCCACCGTCGTCTTCGTCGTCGTGCGCGGCTTCCAGTACGCGTGGCCGCCGCTCGCCTACTCCGTCACCGACGACAACGAGGCGGCAATGCTCTACTCGCTCGTGACGACCTACTACGTGCTCGGCACCGGGATCGTGGTCGCCGGCGTCGTGCTGCTCGGGCGCTGGGGCATCCGCCTGCTCGGCCACGCCTACTATGGGGCCCACAGCGCACTTCCGTGGCTCGCGCTCGGCTGGTCGCTCTACGGGCTCTACCTGGTGTTCGTGGTGATCGCCGGGCGCAAGCTGCGCACCCGGCGCAACGTGCCAGCCGCCTTCGCCGGGCTCGCGGTGAACATCGCCGCGGTGCTCCTGCTCGTCCCGCCGCTCGGTATCGCCGGCGCCGGGATCGCACTGTGCCTGGCCTACACGGCGATGATCGCCGTCCTCTACGCGCTGACGCGCTCGCTGCTGAGTGTCCGCTTCGAATGGGGCAGGCTCGCCCGGCTCTTGGCCGTGCTCGGCGGGCTGGCGGTGGCCGGCGAACTGTTGTTGCCGACCCACGGGCTGGCAGGCTTTCTCGAGCGCGGCGCGGTGTGGTGCCTGATCCTGCCACTGGTCGCCCTGAGCGGGTTCTTCCGGGCGGAGGAGATCAGGCGCGCAAGGGCGCTGATCGCCCGGCTGCGGCGCGGCTCGACGCCGGCCTGAGGCGGGGCGCGCCCCCCTCGCGCGGCCAACGCAGAAAACCGTTCACATGCCTGCGCCGGCCCGCAGGCTTGCTAGATTCAACTCGCCTGCGGGCCACAACGGCGGTTTCGCATGGCGCCACAGACGGGAAGGAAGACTGCATGGCGCGATCTATCTGGAGCGGCTCGATCTCGTTTGGCCTGGTCAACGTGCCGGTCAAGCTCTATACGGCCGTGGCGCGCAAGAGTGTGCACTTCCACCAGCTCCACGACGCCGACGGATCGCGCATCCAGCAGAAGCGCTTCTGCGCCGCCGACGGCGAGGAGGTGGCCTACGAGAACATCGTCAAGGGCTACGAGGTCTCGCCGGGCCGCTACGTCGTGGTCGACCCGGCCGAGCTCGAATCGCTCGATCCCAAGAAGACTCGGCTGATCGAGATCGAGCAGTTCGTCGATCAGGCCGAGATCGATCCGATCCTGTACGACCAGCCCTACTACCTGGCGCCGGCGGCGGGCGCGGCGAAGGCCTACCGGCTGATGCTCGACGCGATGCGCGACGCGGGCAGGGTCGCGATCGCGCGGGTGGTGCTGCGCCAGAAGGAGCACCTTGTGGCGCTTCGCGCGACCGAGGACGTGCTGATCATGGCGACACTCGTGTTCGCCGACGAGGTCGTCCCGCCGTCCACGCTCGACGAGCTGACCGGCGCCGAGGTCGAGGTCTCCGAGCGCGAGCTGAAGGTTGCGCGCCAGCTGATCGAGATGCTCTCGGGCCCATTCGACGCAGCTCACTACCGCGACGATTACCGCGAGGCGGTGCTCGCACTGATCGAGCGCAAGGTCAGTGGCGAAGAGATCGCCGTCGCACCGCAGGCGCCGCCCGCCGCGCCCGCCGCGCCCGACCTGATGGCCGCGCTGCAGGCGAGCGTCGAGGCCGTCGGCAAGTACAACGCGCGCTGGGAGCAGGACGCGCAGCGCAAGCCGGCGCGCGCCGCCTCCCGCCGCAAGCCCGCCGGCGAGCCCGCCAAGCCCAAGCGCGCAAGCGCCACCAAGCCGGAGCGCCAGCCGACCAAGAAGTCGTGAGCCCGGGGCGCGCCGGCGACCCGCTGAAGAGCTACCGCTCCAAACGAGACTTCGCGCGGACACCGGAACCCGCCGGGTCCGCTGAGGAGGCAGCCGGCGGGCTCCCACGGTTTGTGATCCACGAGCACTCCGCCCGGCGCCTGCACTGGGACCTGCGGCTCGAACGCGACGGAGTGCTCGTCTCGTGGGCGATCCCCAAGGGCATGCCGGCGGAGCCGAAGGTGAATCACATCGCTCCGCATACCGAGGATCACCCGCTCTCCTACCTCGACTTCGAGGGCGAGATCCCGCCCGGGAGCTACGGCGCCGGCACGATCACGATCTGGGACCGCGGCACCTACGAGTGCTTGAAGTGGGAGCCGCGCAAGGTCGAGGTCGCACTCCACGGCGAGCGCCTCGACGCCCGCTACGCCCTGTTTGCGATCAGCGAAGGCGAGCACCCGCGGGACTGGATGATCCACCGCATGGATCCCGCGGACGACGGCGACCGCGAACCGATGCCGGAGCGGATCGAGCCGATGCTGGCACGCGCAGGCAGCCTGCCGCGAGAAGACGAACGCTTCGGCTTCGAGATCAAATGGGACGGGGTGCGCGCGATTGCCTACCTGCAGCCGGGCAGCCTGCGCCTCGAGAGTCGCAACCTGCACGACATCACGCCGAGCTACCCGGACCTGGCGCGCCTGGGCCGTGCGCTCGGCTCCCGCAGCGCCGTGCTCGACGGCGAGATCGTCGCCTTTGGCCCAGACGGGCGTCCGAGCTTCTCGACCCTTGCGCAGCGCATGCATGTCGCGTCGCCGTCGCGCGCGAAGCGCCTCGCGCAGATCGCCCCGGTCACCTATGTGATCTTCGACCTGCTGTGGCTCGACGGCCACTCGCTGATCGAGCAGCCCTACCGCGAGCGGCGGCGAAAGCTGCTGGAGCTCGCCCTGCGCGGCGAGCGCTGGCAGACGCCCGAGCACATCGTCGGCTCCGGTCGGCGGACGCTCGCCGCCTCCGCCGATGCCGGACTTGAGGGAATCGTCGCGAAGCGACTCGACAGCCCCTACGAACCGGGCCGCCGCAGCGGCGCGTGGATCAAGCTGAAGAACATCGTCCGCGAGGAGCTGGCGATCGGCGGCTGGATTCCCGGCAGCGGACGCCGCCGCGAGCGGATCGGCGCGCTGCTGCTCGGCGAGGGCGACAAGGGCGCTCCGCTTCGCTACTGCGGGCGGGTCGGCAGCGGGCTCGCCGAGGCGGAGCTCGATCGTCTCGCGGCGATGCTCGCACCGCTCGAGCGTGCAGAGTCGCCGTTTACCCCCGGCGGCCCGGCGCCGCCGCGCGGCGCGATCTTCTGCGAGCCGCGCGTGCGGGCGCAGATCGCCTTTCGCGAACGCACGCCAAAGGGGATGCTCCGCCAGCCTGTCTACGAGCGCCTGGTCGAGGCTGCGAAGGACTCGCCGCGCAGCACGGGCGCCCGCGGCGCGCCGGCAGCCCCGGGCGCCCTGATCGTTCACGGCGAAGGCGGCCCGCGCGTGCGCGCGCAGATCGACGGCCGCGAGCTGGCGCTCTCGAATCTCGACAAGGTCCTCTATCCCGCGAGCGCCTTCAGCAAGCGCGACGTGATCGACTACTACGTGGCGGTCGCCCCGGTCCTGCTCGCGCACCTGCGCGGGCGGCCGCTGACGGTGATCCGCTACCCCGACGGAGTCGACGGCAAGGCGTTCTTTCAGAAGCAGTCGCCGGCGCACCGGCCGGCCTGGGTGGCGACCGTCTCGGTCCCCAGCGAGCGCCGCCGCCAGATCGA
>Ga0302320_10011805_pt1 | contig 18433 bp, 17 predicted proteins | sample Bog_T0_3_FD_202130 | JGI IMG/M metagenome (GOLD analysis project Ga0302320, IMG submission 202130) | Peat permafrost microbial communities from Stordalen Mire near Abisko, Sweden - Bog_T0_3 | ecosystem: Environmental > Terrestrial > Soil > Wetlands > Peat | place: Sweden: Abisko, Stordalen Mire...
ACGGGCCTTATAGGCATAGTGGAGAAGGTTTTCAATGAGTTCGTCGGACTCAGATTCGCCGTTCATGAAAACGTCTTTGAGATGGATAGCGGCCTGGAAGACGACTTTGAGGGGAAACTGCACCATGACCGCGCCGATGGTACCGCCGATCACGATGAGGGCTGCGGTGGGCTGGAGGACCTGGGCGATCCTGCCACCTTCAAGCACCAAGCCGAGTCCGATTCCGAAGAGCGCAACCAGTATGCCGCCAAAGGTACTTTTGTCCACAGCACTCCTCATCCCTTGCGTTGACCGACTGAGCACCCAGGCTCGGTCAAATATCCCGGAAGCGACGAACCCAGGTTCCTGCGTTTGCTGCGGCAGGAGAGGTTCGACAGGAACCTAAGCCAGTTCCCGCCGCTCGCCAGCACGAGTTGCTGATCATCTATCGGCACGTGGGGCGAGATTTTCCAGAGGTTTAGAGAACTAAGACCTGTGGATTATAGGAGCAGCGCCGGAGAGGGGGCGAAGCGGCCGGAAAGAGTGAACAAGTTAGAAAACGGTGAGTTTACCGGGAATTGAATCGATTGCGCTTTATCTTCTGAAATTGTTGACAGAAAGGGCCGATAGGAGGGAATGCACTACCGACGTCCTGGAGTTCGAGCTGCGCGCATAGACGATTCTGCGGCCGATGGCGATAATTCGGCCAGCGAGCACTCAGAATCGAAATCGGAGATAGTGGGCCCGCATGGGCGGCTGATCCTGGAACGGCGGCAGCGCAATCCGGTAGAACACTCCTGGCCCGATGCCCTGGACAGCTTGCATCGCCACCTGGTTGGAATTGATTTGGCCAACAAAGCACTTCAGGAATCCGAAAAGAGATACCGGAGCATTTTTGAAGAAGCACCGGTGGGACTGTTCCAGATGAGCCCAGGCGGGCAGCTACTGGACCTAAACGGCGCGATGGCGCGGATTCTCGGGTTTGAGTCGGCAGAGCAAGTATTGGCGGAGGCGGCGAAGGGGGATTCGCCGAGAATTTTCAGAACATGTCCCTGGGACGAGCAGGCGATGCGCGTCGAGGATCGGATGCTGCAAACGGACATCGATTTGCATTTGAGTTGCCGCAATGGCGCGAAGAAGTGGGTGCGGTTCAACATCCGCGAGGTCCTGGATGACGGCCGCCAGATTCGTCTAGAGGGTAGCGCAGAAGATGTGACGAACCGGAAGCTGGCAGAGATAAGGACCGAGCTTCTGGCGTATTACGACTTGCTCACAGGGTTGCCCAATCGCACCCTTTTCCGCGAACGTTTTCAGGAAATACTGGCTGCGGCGCGGGAGCAGAACAGGAGTGTCGCTCTTCTGCTTTTGGAGCTCGACGGGTTCAAGGCTATCAACGATTCGCTTGGGGAGATGTTTGGAGACAGACTTTTGCAGGAGATGGCCGCGCGGCTGAGGACAGGCACAAGCGAGAACTGCGTGGTTGCCCGCGTGGGCGGCGCTGAGTTCGCGATTGTGAATCCTGACGTGGTTGACATCGCGCAGGTGGAGGCGGCGGCTGAAGACCTGGTGGAGGATTTGAGTGCCGACCATTCCTTTCTTGGGCACTCTCTTACGGCGACGTGCAATGTAGGAATCAGTATGTTTCCCGCGAATGGCAAGGAATGCGAAACGCTTGTGAAAAGGGCGGACATAGCGAAGAGCCGATCGCGCGAGGAGAACGCCAGAGGTTTCTCAGTGTTCACGGAAGAACTGGATAGGGAACTGGTGAAACGCGAGACATTGGAAAGCGGGTTGCGCCAGGCGCTTGCCAGGAACGAGCTTTTCCTTGAGTACCAGCCGCAGGTTGACGTGCGTACGGGGGCCATTACAGGCCTGGAGGCGCTGTTGCGCTGGAATCATAGCGAACTGGGATTGATTCCTCCGAACGATTTTATTGAAATTGCGGAGAACAGCGGACTGATTGTGCCCATAGGCGAGTGGGTGATGCGGACCGCGTGTACGCAGGCGCGAGCATGGCAGCAAAGCGGTTTGCCCTCTGTGCCAATCGCGGTGAATGTTTCGGCAATCCAGTTTCGCCGCCGGGGCTTTTGCGAATTGGTGCACAACATACTGAAGGAAACCGGATTGAGCCCTGAGCTGCTTGAGCTCGAGTTGACGGAAACTCTGCTGCTGACCAATGCCGACCTGATGTCCCTGATCACGGCACGGCTACGCGCGATGGGAGTGATGCTGGCAATTGATGATTTTGGGACCGGCTATTCCAGCCTTGGATATCTCAAGCACTTCAAGGTCAATCGACTAAAGATCGCGAGATCGTTTATCAAGGACATTCCAGGCGATGCAGACGACGTGGCGATCACGATCGCATTTATTGAGATGGCAAGGGCGTTGAATCTTGCGGTACTGGCCGAAGGCGTGGAAGAGGCAGATCAATTGTTGTTTCTGCGCAAGCAGGAGTGCTACACGATCCAGGGGTTCTACTTCAGCAGGCCAGCTTCAGCGGACAAGGCCGGGGAGTTGTTGCGGACCGGATTCGGTCACATGATTTGAGCTGGAGCCACCCGATCCGATGCGCCAGTCGGGAGAGGAGCATGACTGCGACAATGCCGGGCTATCTTGCCTCAGTTGAGCGGATGAGTAAGAGGCCCTGGCCCGCTGGAAATCTCTGAAGTACATGCCGATAGAGAGGGAGCACTTGAAGGTGCCTCGAATCAGATCCACGAGGTTGCCTTAGCTGTGCCATCTGCAGAGGGACATCGCGAATGTTTGCCATCATTGGAATACTTGTCGTTTTCGGAGCAGTTCTGGGCGGTTTCCTCATGGAGAAGGGACCGCTTCTGGTTCTGATGCAGCCATCGGAGTTCGTGATCATTATTGGCGCGGGGCTGGGCACGCTCCTTTCAGGGAACCCGATGTACGTGCTGAAAAAGGTGGCGAGCGGGCTTGTCCAGATTCTCAAGGGCCAGAAGTATTCGAAGCAGAAGTACATCGATCTTTTGAAGATGATGTACACGCTATTCAACAGGGCCCGGAAAGAGGGACTGGCCGGGATAGAGGGCGATATAGAAGAACCAGAAAAGAGCGTAGTGTTCTCAAAATATCCCGAGTTCGTCAGGAACCATCATATGCGGGACTTTGTTTGCGACACAATGCGCATGGCAATTATCGGAGGAGCGACGCCCTTTGATCTGGACCAGATGATGGAGATTGATATGGACGTTCATCATGTAGGCGCAACCGAGCCGGCGACGGCTCTTGGCACAATGGCGGACGCGTTACCTGGACTTGGAATTGTGGCAGCGGTTCTTGGCGTAGTGGTGACGATGAGCTCGCTTGGAGGTCCTCCTGAGGAGATTGGTCACAAAGTTGCCGCGGCGCTAGTGGGGACATTCCTGGGAATTCTGCTTTGCTACGGAATGGTAGGCCCGCTGAGCTCAAATCTTTCCAAACTGGTGGACAACGATCAGGCTTCGTATCACGTGTTGCGGGTGGTCATGTTGGCGTTCATCAAAGGGATGTCGCCATCGCTGGCGATTGAAATGGCGCGGCGAGCGATTCCCGAACATGTGCGACCGAGCTTTCAAGAAGTGGACAAGGCATGCCGCCAGAAGGACGAGCCAGTTGCGTCCGTGGCTGCTTAGAGAGAGACAAGGACAAGGACAGTGGTCAAGGGCAGCGAAATCATCATCATCAAGAAGAAGGTCGTCCACGGAGGACGACACGGCGGTGCGTGGAAGGTGGCGTATGCCGATTTTGTAACGGCGATGATGGCGCTGTTCATCGTGCTTTGGATGATGAATGCCAGCAAGCAAGTGCAGGAGGCTGTAGGCGGCTATTTCAAAGACCCGCGTGGAACGGCAAAGATGGTTGGAACCAACAAGAGCGGCACGGGCGAACTAGTGGCCCTGAAGAAGGAAGACATGGAGAAGCTGAAAGAAGATCTTCTTCGTTCGATTCACCATCTTGACCCGCTTGACAAGCTGAAGAGCCAGATTGAGATCACGATAACGCAGGAGGGACTGCGGATTGAGTTGATGGAATCGGCGAAGGGGACGTTTTTTGAGTTGGGGAGCGCCAAGCCGACGCCCGCCTTGGTGGAACTTCTCAAGATGTTAGCGGTGCAGCTTGGTAAACTCCCGAACCACGTTTCGATTGAGGGTCACACCGACTCGAAACCGTATGCCGGGGGGCGTGAGTACGATAACTGGGATCTTTCGTCAGAACGAGCCAATGAGGCGAGGCGGATGATGCAGGCGGCTGGAATTCAGCCAGGTCAGGTTTCGCAGGTAAGGGGCTTCGCGGATCAGCGGCTGCGGCTACCTCAAAAGCCGGAGGATCCATCCAATCGCAGGATCTCACTGATCGTTCAATACCAGGTCGCGGACGGAGCAGAAGTGGCCCCAGCGATGGCGATGGCCAACACCATTCGCCAAGGCGGCCAGAACTAGGGCCCGTAAACACCACCCAGATAGTCTTAACAAGCCCTGGAAGTGAAGATCCCTGTTGAATCCAAGTGAAAAGTGGCTCGGAGTCAGCGCAGCAGGAGTGGTCCGGTCCGGCGTGGGGCAGCGGCGAGCAGTGCGATGAAGCGGATAACTTCGTCCCGCTCTTCATCGGATCCGTAGACGAACTGAACGCCATCGCAGCCGGATCCGCAGTGCGCGACGCGGACCGGGAGATCGATACTCACACTCTGAAATGTGACGTGGACCGCCCCAGGGGTATCGACGGCGAGCGGCCCGCTCACGTCAAGCTTCATGCCTTCAGTACTAATCTCGATGCAACGGCCGAAGAGCGTGGATTCCTCGAGCGACAGGCGTATGGGGAGGTCAACGGCAAATCGAGGAGCGCGATAATCAAATTTCCGCATAGTCACCCAATTTCTACGGATAGGAGCTCGAGCGCCCCCAGGCGTGATTCCAAATTAGCTTATCGGCACATTGGTGGAAAAACTCCGGTGGAACGCAGCAATTCGATAAAGAAATCAGTTCAATTGCCGACTTCAGGGTGGAATTTCTCTTTGGGAACTCCTTCTTGGGTACTGGACGGGCAGGAAACACTGAAATTGTAACCAAGGTCCTAGTACCAAAGTAAGCACGGGCAATTTTGTTGATTGTAACTAATATTACTTTCACTTATTCGAATCCAAATTTAATATCGGTATTGAAAAAAAAGCCGTAGGTAATCGTTCCGGACTTCCTAAAGTAATCACTTTGGAGAAGAAAGGGCGAAAATATCAGAAAAATCCAACCGCGGTCTAAGTGATCTGAATGAAAGATTTGGAAGCTGAGCAGTTTGTTTTTGTCTCGGATCGAAAAGAACGAAGAACCCTGGCCCAGAGCCATCCAAACTCTGGGGCGCGATTAGCTGACCCGAATCAGCCAGTCGGCCGCCACGTTCTAATTGTCGACGACGACTTGGATTTATCCAGCTTTTTGAGCATGGAACTGGAGGCGGACCACTTTGTTGTGGACCAGATCCACGACGGGGCGGAAGCTCTGCAGGCTCTAGAGGCAAAGCGCCGCTACGATCTGCTCATTCTCGATTTAAACCTCCCCAACCTCGATGGGCTGAGCCTCCTGAAGCAGTTGCGGCTACAGCAATCAAGATTGCCCGTGCTGGTGCTGACGGCGCGCGCGCGGGTGGAAGACCGAGTCCATGCTTTGCAGGGTGGGGCAGATGATTGTCTGACAAAGCCATTCTCATTATTGGAATTCAAAGCGCGCGTGCAAAGTCTGCTGCGAAGGAATGCCGGTCAGGTACCCAATTGCTCGATCATTGGGGATCTCTCGCTCTACCGCGACGAACGCCGTGTAGAGCGTAATGGGAGACGGATCGAACTTACCCCTCGTGAATACGCAATTCTCGAAATCATGATGCGAAATCCGGGACGACCCGTCGCGCGCGCGTTGTTGCTTGAAGAAGTTTGGAACATGTCGCCTGAGTCGTCGACAAATATTGTTGACGTGTACATGAAGTATGTACGGGACAAGATCGATCTTCCGGGAGAGCCAAGGCTCACCCATACAGTACGGGGGTTTGGATATGAGCTGCGCGTTTCTTAATTGCCGCGAAACATGCAGGGTGAGCGCAGGGCCGGAGACATCTTCTCAGACCTGTCCGTATACGGTGCTGGCTGATGGCATGCATGCGCTGGCGCAGCCTTTGACGGTTCTTCGCGGAGTCTTGGGAGCCTGGAAGTTACGGGACTCGATGAAGGCGAAGAGCGATCTCTATATCGAGATGTCGGCGAAACAGGTTGAGCGGATGGGCGAACTGCTTTCTTGCATGCAGGATGTTCTGGACACGGCGGAGGGCGAACCGAAGCGCGCGCGGATGGATATTGGCGAGCTGATGGGACTTGTTTTGGAAGGAATGGGCTCGGATCTGCGCGAATGGAAGGGCACGATCGTGAGAGTTGGGCTGTCAGACCCTGTTTACACGCATGGGGACGCAGAGCGCACGAAGCGGGCACTTCGAGCGGCGGCTCGGGTGTTGGTTTCGAGCTCACTTCCCGGGGGGGCGATCTGGGTGTCCGTTCGACCTTTGGAAAGGCATGTCGAAGTGAAGGTAGAACAAAAGGCAGCGCACGGAAAGGTCCTGGGTTTTGCGGAGCGTCTCAATCTGTCGCTGGTAGAAACAAATATCCGCGCCCAAGGCGGCACTTATAAATGTGTCGAGGATCCGCTCTGCATTTCATTCACACTGCCTGCAGAGAGTTCTGAGGCACCGGCTCCTGGGCTAGCACTTGATTGTGCGCAGGTGCGCTTTGCTAGTTGACGAAGGGTCATAAGAAACAGGGATCTAATTGGACTTTTGATTTCAAGAAAGTGATCGATTACGCCATGGCGACTGCGACTGCTCAATATGTACGCTTTGAAGATCGAAGCACAATCGATGTACTTCTCGTTAGTCCAAACGCGCGGCTCCGCGAAGGTCTCCATCAGAAGCTGGGTTCCCCACGCTGGAATGTAATTCACGCCAGCGGTGGAGCTGAGGTTCTGAAACTTCTACACAAGCGCTCGGACGACGACGGCGTGCTTCTGCTGGATCCGTCCTTGCCAGATCTTGAGCCCGGCGAATTCCAGGCGATCGTAAGGGAGAGGTATCCGAATACTCAAATACTGATGCTGAATTCCCAAACGGGCCAGCTGCTTTTAGGGAGTTCATCGCCAACGCCGGTTTCAAAGAAGATTGCCGAGGTTGTGAACCAAGGTGGATCTGTGCGGCCGGTTCCGGTATCGGCCGCGACCAGCAATCGGCCACGGCATCAAGCGCCCGAAGGGATCAAATTGCGCAGTATGGTCGGAGAATCCGAGCCGATGATGCGAGCGTACTACTTGACGCGGATGGTTGCGGTTCGGGACACCACGGTACTGGTGACCGGGGAAAGCGGAACCGGGAAAGACCTGATTGCGCAGGAGACGCACCTGATCAGTTCGCGAAGGAACCAGCCGTTTGTAGTGGTGAATTGCGCGGCGATTCCAGACGCGCTTCTGGAAGCTGAACTGTTTGGCTATGCAAAGGGATCATTTACGGGGGCGGTTCAGTCGCGGATGGGGCGCATTCATGCGGCACACGGCGGAACGCTTTTTCTAGACGAAATTGGCGAGATGCCGCTGACGCTGCAAAGCAAGATACTGAGATTTCTAGAGCAGGGTGAAGTACAACGGCTGGGCGGCAATGACAATCTGAAGGTGGACGTTCGCGTGATTGCGGCGACGAACTCAAACTTGAAGCAGCGAATCGATCAGCAGTTGTTCCGCGAAGATCTCTACTATCGTCTTGCGATCTTTCCGATTCACCTCCCGCCGCTTAGGGATCGAATGAGCGACGTGGAGGAGCTGGCGTTGTTCTTTGCAAACAGATTCCGCCCAGGAGTTACGCTGGCGCAGGATGCCTTGCAGGTGCTGCAGCAGCATAGCTGGCCGGGCAATGTGCGGGAGTTGCGGAACGCGATTGAGCGGGCCACGATTCTAGTGGGCCACGATGACGAAATCAGGGCCGAGCACATACTTTTGTAGGATGCATGGCCCAAATTGGGCAGGAAGTTCCAGTTTGGCACTCATCGTGCATGTGAAATAGGCAAATGCTGCCGAGTTCTCATGCCTTTCCAATGAACACGATGAGTGGGGATTCAATTCCCAGTCCGCAGCTGCTTGCGGATGCTTTCTCCGAGTTCATCTCAGCGTCTTCTGTACTTGAAGAGTCGTATCGCGACCTTCAACGCGAGGTCACGCATCTTGGGTCGGAGCTTGCCAAGCGCAATGCGGACCTGACCAGGAGCCTGGCTGAGAACGATCGCATGCGCGCCGCGCTGCAGCAGATACTCGATTCAATGCCATGCGGAGTATTGGTGCTGAGCAGCGAACAGCGGATTGTGATGATCAATCCGGAAGGGCGGAACCTGTTGGAGCTAGGAGACGCGCGGATCGACAATCTGCGCGATCTTTCGCGGGTTAGCCAAGTTGACTTTGAGGCCCTCTCTCGGGGATTGAGCGGGCAGGCCGATAGCGAAATCTGCATTGAGACCGAAACCGGAAGCCGCTGGCTGGCGATTGGAAATCGGAAGCTTTTCAGCGCGTCAACGCATTCCGGCTCGATGGATCAATCGCCGAAACCTGAGAGCATTTGGATTCTCCGGGATGTATCGGCAAACAGGGAAGCCGAGGAGCAGCGAGAGGCAGCGCGGCGCACGACGGTGCTGGCGGAGATATCAACAATTCTCGCTCACGAAATTAGAAATCCATTAGCAAGCCTGGAATTATTTGCCGGCCTGATCGAAAACGACCGCGGCGCAAGCTCCGAGTGGATCTCGCACCTCCAGGCCGGAATACGGACACTATCCGGGACAGTTAATAACGTGCTCAGCCTGAACGGCGAAGTCAAGCCGCACCTGGTCAGAGTGCCCCTGGCAGCCTGCGTACAGGGTGGCGTGGAGTTTGTGCGGCCAATCGCAGAGCAGGCCAGCGTTGAGATTTTGTTTTTTGCGGGAGACTGCGCGTTGTCAATTTTTGGCAACGAGGATGCGATCCGGCAGATCATTCTGAACATCTGCTGCAATGCAATTCGACATACGGCAGCGGGCGGAAGGATTCAGGTTTCGACGAAGGCGTTGGAGTTTCGGGGAGTTACGCGCGCAGTGGTTGAAATCGCAGACAGCGGTTGCGGAATACCTGAAGACTCGATCCAACACATTTTTGATGCGGGATTCAGTTCGACCGGGGAGACTCCCGGGCTTGGATTGGCCGTCTGCAAGCGGTTGATGACGCAGCATGGCGGAGAGATCAGGGTTGCGAGCCGGATCAACGAAGGAACAATCTTTCAGTTGGAGTTTCCAACAATATGAGCAGAGACGAAGCGCTATCGGTAATGGTGGTGGATGACGAACCCGGGATTCGCACAGCGTTGCGCGCGAATTTTCTTCGCCACGGCTGGAACGTAGAGACGGCGTCGTGCGTGCGGGAGGCAATCCGCAGCGTCGAGAATCGCGAGTACGACCTTGTGGTGACCGATATCCGGATGCCTGATGGATCCGGTATGGAGGTGATGAGGGCCGCGCGCGACGCATCGCCTGCCACGGCGGTGATTCTTTTGACCGCATATGGTTCAGTGCCGGATGCCGTGAGCGCGATGCGCGATGGAGCTCTCGACTACCTTACGAAACCGATCCCGTTCGACCGGCTCCAGGCAGCGGCCGCACAGTTGATGAGTTCAGCAAAGCGGCAGCCAGTGGAAGAGATTGCTTCGAACGGCGATATTGTTGGCCACTCCCCTGTTTTGCTTCGGGCTCTGCAGCGTGCCCGGGCGGCGGCAAGCACTGGCGCCGATGTATTGATTGAGGCTGAGAGCGGCACTGGGAAAGAGCTGTTGGCGCGTTACATTCACGATTTTAGCGATCGCACCAACAAACCGTTTGTCGCAGTCAACTGCGCCGCAGTTCCTGAGGCGCTTCTCGAGAGCGAACTCTTCGGGCACGGGCGGGGTGCTTTTACGGGTGCAGTTTCCGCGCGTCCCGGCAAATTCGAATTGGCGGATCGCGGAACAATTCTGCTGGACGAGATCGGCGAAATGCCGCTCAATCTGCAGCCGAAGCTGTTGCGAGTTTTGCAAGAACGCGAGTTTGAGCGTCTGGGAGAATCGCGGCCGGTCAAAGTCGATGTTCGAGTGATCGCGACGACAAACGTGTCGCTTGCCGCGATGGTCGAACGGGGGCAATTCCGCGCCGATCTCTACTACCGTCTGAATGTGATACCGCTTTCCCTACCGCCTTTGCGCGAGAGACGCGAAGACATTCCGGTCCTCGCTCAGCACTTTGTGCAGAAGTACGCGAGTCTGTGCCTGACCAATTCACCGCAGCTGCACGCGAGTTTTCTTGAGCGGCTACAGTCGCACTTGTGGCCGGGAAATGTGCGTGAGCTGGCAAACTTCATGCGGCGGGTTCTGGCAATGAGTGAGATGCCGGTGATCGATGCCCGGTGCTTCGAGATCGAATTCCATGGTAACTCGAGCCTTACAAAACTTGGAGATGAGGCAGTTCTTTCGCAGCGGGTGGCGAGTCCGGCGGGAGTACCGGCAGGCACACCGATCTGGCAGGTGGAGAAGTTGCACCTCGAGAAGACACTAGCTTTGACTGAAGGAAACAGGACTCATGCAGCAGAGATGCTCGGTATCAGTCTGCGGACGCTGCGCAACAAGATTCGCGAATACGGTCTGCCCCCAAGGAGATACGCATGATGACGACAACCCCGATGATGCAGCTATTGCAGGGCTATCTGAAAGTCACCTCGGATCGCCAGCAGCTGGTTGCATCGAACATCGCCAATGTAGACACGCCTGGCTACCGGACGCAGGACATCAACTTTCAGAATGCGATGCAACAGGCGATGAACCAGGGAGATGGGGTTCATCTTGAACCTGCTTCTGTCACGGTTGAAGGCCTGCCGGAGCGGCCGGACGGAAACAACGTGAATGTTGATAGGGAGAGCATGCTGCTCTCTGAGACACAACTCCAATATCAGATGGGCGTGCAGCTGATCAAAGACGAATTTCATCGGTTGCTGACTGCCATCAAGGATGGGAATTAGCGATGGGTCTGTTTGACATGATGAACATCAGCGCCTCTGCACTGACCGCCGAGCGGCAGCGGGCAGAAGTGACGTCGGCCAACCTAGCCAACGCCGAAACAACGCACACCGATTCCGGTGGTCCTTACGTGCGCAAGGAAGTTGTGTTCAGCGCCTCAAATGCATCACCGTTTCGCACGGTGCTGAATCACATGGGCAGCTTTGGCCGGCCAACAGCAGGCTCCGTGCAACTGACCGATGTGGTGGACGATACAACTGCGCCAGTCATGCGCTACGAGCCTGGAAACCCAGATGCGAATCAACAAGGCTTCGTCGCTTATCCCGCCATCAATCCGGTCTCAGAGATGGTGGATTTAATGGGCGCCGTCCGGTCATATCAGTTGAACGCATCAGCAGTGACGGCTGCCAAGCAGATGATTCAGCAATCGATCGACATTTTGAAATCTTCGTAGGCAGGAGCGGACAATGAGCAACGTTAGTCTTGGACCAATTCCGAATTTCCAGATGCCGGCTGCCTCTCCGCTGGAAGGAACAGAGCAGGCAGGGGGAGACAGTTTTACATCGATACTGTCGAACGCCGTCAACGGGGTCAACTCGCTGCATGATTCAGCGGCGTCGCAGGTGACTAATCTGCTGCAGGGCGGCGGCGCCGACATCAATCAAGTGATGGTGGCCGTGGAAAAGGCGGATGTCTCCTTTCAGCTGATGATGCAGGTAAGGAACAAGATCGTCAGCGCATACCAAGATATTGAAAAAATGCAGTTCTAGGATTGAGAATCAATGGCAGACTTTGCGAGTGCAACCGAACAGGCGAAGCAGTTTTGGGCAAGCCGCAGCGGCCGGCAGAAGGCACTTCTTCTGGGCGGAGCCGGGATAACCATTGTCCTGTTGACGACTTTTGCCCGGCTGATGGGAACGCCCAACTACAAGCCACTGTATCAGGACATGGACCCGGCGGACGCACAGACGTTGGCGACGCAGCTGGATGCGCAGAATATTCCGCATCAGATCAGCCCCGACGGCAAGACAGTGAGTGTTCCGGTCGACAAGCTGGATGCGGCCCGCCTGCAGACCGCGTCGCAAGGCCAGCCGCACAGCGGACGTCTTGGATTCGAACTTTTCGACAAGGTGACATGGGGCCAGACAGAGTTTGACGAGAAGGTTGCATATCAGCGCGCGATGGAAGGCGAGTTGGAGCGGACAATCAAGACGCTCGCGGATGTGGAGAGCGCGCGCGTTCACCTGGTGATGCCGACCGATTCTGTTTTTCTGGATCGCGAGCGAGCGGCAAAGGCTTCAGTAATTCTGAAGCTGAAACATAATGGACTTCCCAAGGATGCGGTGCTGGCAATCTCGCGGCTTGTTTCAGGAGCCGTGGACGGATTGAAGCCCGAAGATGTGGCGATCATCGACGCAGACTCAGAAAGGTCGCTGGGCATGGGTCAGGACGACACGGACGCCGGCGAAGGAGAGGTTGCCAGGCTGACGCAGCGGCTGATCAGCACGCTGGAGCCGGTAGTGGGCGCGAACGCAATCCGCGCCAGCGTAAACATCGACTATGACCAGGACACAACGGAGCAAAGCGAAGAAAAGTATGACCCTTCAGTGAGCGCGCTGCTGAGCGTTCAGCGGAGTGAAGATAATGCAGGCGGAGCGGTTCAGTCCGGTGTGCCTGGCACAGCGAGCAACGTGCCCACGGACAAAAAGGCCAAGACGGCGGATACGCAAGCTCGACAGACTACACAGACTTCCAAGTCGGAAAGCGCTCAGTATGGAGTGAACAAGACTGTGATTCACACAGTTTCTCCGGCGGGCCGCATCGAGCGCGTGACGGCAGCTCTATTGATCGACGATGCTGTGGTCAAGACAGTGCAGGGCGGCAAAACAACGTTTGCCAAACGGCCGAGATCGCAAGAGGAACTAAACAAGATTCAGGAACTCGCGCAGGCTGCAATCGGCTTCGACTCGAAGCGCGGCGACACAATTAGCGTGCAGAACATGTCGTTTGAGGGCGCGGCAGTGAATTCGGATCTTCCGGCCACAGGCTGGGCCAACGAGATGCAGAAGACGGTGTCGGACTATTCATCAATTCTGCGGCCGATTTCGCTACTCCTGCTTTTTGTGTTGGCGTATCTGTTTGTAGTGCGACCGGTGCAAAAGCAGGCACTCTCACGTAACGAACTAACCGGTGGTCTTCAGCCGGCGTTGGCTACAGGAAATGCCCAAGCACTTGCGGCAAGCCAAGCGTATGCGATCGACAATGCACAGCGCGCCGCTCAATTGAAGTCACAGGCATTTGAGCTTGTGAGGCAGAAGCCGCTGGATACAGCGCGGGCGATGCAGGCGTGGATGCGGGAGGAGAAGTCATGAGCGCGCTGGAACGTACAACCTCGAGCGGCGCGCAGAAGGCGGCGATTCTGCTCTCAATTCTGGGAGAAGATGAGGCCGCACCGATCTTGCGCAATTTACCCAAGGACGATCTTGAACGGGTAACCGAAGAAGTGGCGAACCTTGCGCCAGTACCGATTGAAGTGACGATGCAGGTTCTGGAAGAGTATCAGGAACTGATTGCTGCGCAGGAGTTCATTGCGGTCGGTGGCCAGGATCGAGCAGTTCGTCTGCTTGTGAAGGCATTTGGAGAAAACGGCGCCAAGAATATGGTGGAGCGGCTGACGCGCAGAGACGATGAAAGATCGTTCAAGGTGGAAGCGTTGAAGAAAGCGGAGCCGCAGCAACTAGCGCGATTTCTGGCCGGAGAACATGCACAGACGAAGGCGCTTGTCGTGGGGCATTTGGATCCCAAGCAGGCATCCTCGTTGCTGATGAAGCTCGAACCCGAGGCGCGCGTAGATTGCGTAAAGCGCATGGCGACGATGAAGCAGTTTTCGCCAGAGGCCGCCTCAAAGGCGTCGATGGTTCTAAATCGTCGATTCGGGTCGATGGGCGATCAATCCAAGCGATCGGACTCTGGATTCAAAAACGTAGCGGATTTGATGAACCGCCTGGAGCCATCAGCGGCTCGCGAGATTTTGGAAACGATCGAAGCGGAAGAGCCGAAGCTGGCGATCAACATTCGCGACATGATGTTCACCTTCGAGAATTTTTTGGAAGTTCCGGAGCTCGACTTGCGGGAGTTGATGAACTCCGTGGACAAGAAAACTCTGATGGTCGCTCTGAAGGGCGCGAGCGAGGACCTGCGAGCTCACATCTATCGCACCATGTCATCGCGCGCTGTGGAGATCATGAAAGAAGATTCTGAGATGATGGGGCCGGTGCGGAGCAAGGACGTGGCGAAGGCACAGAGCGAGATCGTTGCCATTGCACGCAAGTTGGAGTCTGAAGGCAAGATCGTGTTGAAGAGCGAGGGAGAAGACGAGTATGTACTTTAACACGGAACAAAGCGGAGTAGCAGATACCCCTATTGCTGCCCTGCAATATAGGGATATTTCGGAGCGCGCGGATCGGGAGCCGACGACGCAGCTGAGGAATCCAAGCAGAGGCGGGGCAGAAAAGGGTGATGGCTCTGCCACATTGAAACATCCAACGGCGGAGACCACGGCGCTGGTAGAGCGCGAAAAAGCGAGTGCCGCGCTCGAAGTGGAACAGCGCTTGCGCAAAGAATATGAGCAGAAGCTGCTTGCAGAACGGGCATCTGTCTGCGAACTGATCGCAAGATTCGAGGAACAGAGAAACGAGTATTACGCGCGGGTGGAAGCGGAGATTGTTCAGCTCGCGCTCTCGATTGCCGCAAAGATTCTGCATCGCGAAGCTCAGGTTGATCCAATGCTCGTGGCAGCATTGGTCCGAATTGCCGTTGAGAAGATGCGCGAAGGATCAGGCGTGACTCTTCGGGTAAGTCCGAAGCGTGTGGATAGCTGGCGGCGATATTTTGCGGGATTTGCAAACACAGGACACGTAGTGGTTGAAGAAGATGCGAGCCTCAGCGATCAGGATTGCATATTGGGAACGGAGCTTGGATCAGCCAACTTCGGCCTTGACACGCAGTTGAAGGAAGTTGAGCAGGGGTTCTTTGATTTGCTGGCATTGAGGCCTACAACCAGATGAACCGTGCACTCCTTGCTCCGTATACGCATTACCTCGAGGCAGGTTCAACGCTGCGGTGGCAGGGACGCGTTAGCCAGGTGGTCGGGAACCTAATTGAATCGGAAGGGCCGTTTTGCTCTGTGGGCGAATCTTGCCTGATCAAGGACCAGAGCGGCAAGAGCTATTCCGGGGAGATTGTCGGATTTCGCGGTTCGACGATGTTGTCGATGACGGCTGACCAGCCGCAGGGGATTCGATTTGGCGATGAAATTGTGACGTGGGGCGCACGCCCATCGATCCGCGTTGGGCCGAAGATGCTTGGACGGGTAATCGACACGGCGGGTAATCCACTGGATGGGAAGGGTGATTACCGCGCGATTCACTCGGTGACGATCGACGGTTCCGCGCCACTACCTCTTGAACGTGTTCCGATCCGTGAGCCGCTGAGCTGCGGAATTCGGGCGATCGATAGTTTTCTGACATGCGGCCGAGGGCAGCGCCTGGGGATCTTTGGTGGCAGCGGCGTTGGCAAGAGCACGCTGATTGGAATGATGGCACGCGGTACCGCGGCGGACATGACCGTGCTGGCGCTGGTTGGCGAACGCGGCCGAGAGGTTGGCGAGTTTCTTGAGGTTATCGGCGAAGAGGGACTGCGGCGCGCAGTGGTAGTTGTTTCCACATCCGATCAATCGCCGGTTCTGAGGTTGCGCGCCGCGCTTGCAGCGACAGCCGTTGCAGAACATTTTGCCAGCACAGGAAAGAATGTTCTGCTTATTGTCGACTCATTGACGCGCTTCGCAATGGCGCAACGCGAGATAGGCCTTTCCGCGGGAGAGCCTCCAACGGCAAAGGGGTATACGCCATCAGTCTTGAATATGCTTGCTCGGCTCGTCGAGCGCACGGGGAACTTTTCACAGGGGAGTATCACGGCTTTCTACACAGTGCTGATGGAAGGGGACGATCAGCAGGATCCGGTCGTGGATACCGTGCGGTCGTTGCTGGACGGACACATCGTTCTGGACCGGAATCTCGCGCTTCACGGTCACTATCCGCCAATCTCGATTCTTGAGAGCATCAGCCGACTGATGAACAGCATGGTCGGCAGCCAGCATCTTGCAAAGGCGAATGCGGTACGCCATTTGCTGGCGTCCTATATGCGATCAGAGGATTTGATTCGAATTGGGGCTTACCATCGCGGATCGGATCCGGTGTTGGATAGCGCAATAGAAGCACTTCCGGCAATCAACAAGTATCTACGGCAAATGCCAGATGAATTCAGCAGCTTTGACGGCGCGATAGAAAAGTTGATGGAGCTTGCAGTCTAGGCCCGTCCTAGATCAACGAAAACAACCCCGGAGAGTCTGCGATGGGATTTCGATTTACGCTTGATTCCGTGCTTCGGTTCCGTGAGGGGATCGAGAAGCGGGAAGAGCTCGCGTTGCAGAAAGTCCAGTTTGAAGTTGCGAGGATTCGGCGGCGTATCGACGAACTGACGGAGGAGTTGGCTAAGGCCGGCAATGAACGGGAAGAAGCCCTGCAGACGTGGATGCAAGCATTTCGACTGAAGGATCTGCAGGACGAGATGAGCGCCGCCGTTGAGGCGAGGCAGATTCTGCTGGAAACTTTGGAAACATTGAAGAGCCAAAGGGAAGCACAGATGAAGGTCTACCAGGCAGCGCGGGTGAACCGCAGAATGTTGACGGATCTCCAGAAACAACAGCGAGAAACATGGGAGCAGAGTCAGCATCGCATTGAACAAAAGCGCCTGGATGATGTCTTCGCTTCGCGCGCGCACAGAGGTTGAGCGGCAATTATCTTTGGAGGTACTTTGGCCTGCGGACTCGATTCGCAGGCCTTTTCGTTTTCGGTGAGGGACTGTAGGCACGTGAGCGTCATGGCTAGAGCAATCCAGGATTGCGATATCTTGACGGAATTCATGCGAGGCTGCCGTTCCCTGGAGGCCGCTTCAACTTTGCGCACAGCCTTCGAGATATACCGATCCTGGAAATGCTTTAGTTGGGCAGTGTTTGCCTAGTAGAGCAGGCAAGCGTTGCCGACCTGGAATGGAAATGCCTAGTGCACCAATGCTGCGTAGATTATAACTGCTTGTTATTGAGCAACTTATAGTTTCACTGCCAGGTTTTTAGAACGGAAATTCGTGGCATGACGCTTGCAATATAGTTGGCGTGCGAGTTACGCCAAAATCCGTTCAGGGCAGCATAACAACGCCTCAGAGGGCGAACATGCAGGCGTCGCGCGAGTCATTTGGCGATGCTCTTACAAGTGCTTCAAGCGCCTCGATTCGAAGGATTGACGCGACGTACTCTGAGGAGAGGCGCACTTCGGATGAGCGCTCAAAGGAATCAACGGATAATCAGGATCAGAACTCGAACTCATTCTCGATTCAGTCAAAGAAGAGTCAAGATACTCCGGATAAGGCTCAACAAAGTGAGAGCATTTCGCAATCTTCTCAAGAGGTTGATTCGAAAAAAGACCAATCTGCGGATTCGATGTCATCCGAAAAGGGTAAGCAGGGTACGAACGTCCGCAAATCAGACGGGTTGTCTTCAAAGAATGCCGCGTTCACCGTTCAAGTGGCGTCGCCCTTCAACCTTCAGGCTTCGACGTCGCGACCTGAACTGAATGGAGTGTTCTCTGTTGCGTCGCCAGCAATAGCGACTGATGACCTGGCTCCAAAGGCGGATTCGCCGGAGCAATCGTCTGATGCACAGATTACCAATGCTGTCGCAGACCAGGGCACGGGGCTGCAAGGGCAGCCTGGCGTCACAGGGCCAATCCTTTCTGCGGGCGTTAAGGATTTGCGAGCAGAGCAGGAAAGTGATGCGGGACAGGTATCTGGAGCGTTGAAGGCCGGTCGTGCAGGTGTCGGGCAGCTAGAGCCGGAATTGGCTTGCACTGATCAGGCATCGGATTCAAAGAGTCTGGCGAATGCTGCCGCGCAGTTGTCTACGGCAGGAGCAGGCGGCGATGCAAGCGAGACGCCAGCTTTTGATCCGACGAGCATATTGCAGGCGAGCCTTGCGGCAGCTACGCAAAAGGATTCGGCTGGCGAGGCTGTCGATGGGAGCCTGAATCAGGCGGCCGTGAAGGCGCTTAAATCGAAAGTGTCCGGCTCTGCACTCGGGCTGAATTCGGACGCAGGAGCGGCGCCCAAGACCGATAAGGGAGGCGATTTTAGCGGGGACCGCTTCTCGTTACCCAGTGCCAATATGGCGGGCCTGGAATCGTCGAGTACGCAGCCTGGCAGCGCGCATGTGGCAGCCGCGGATACCAAGGGCAGCGAAGCCGGCGCGCTGCAGACG
>Ga0302320_10011807_pt1 | contig 18429 bp, 14 predicted proteins | sample Bog_T0_3_FD_202130 | JGI IMG/M metagenome (GOLD analysis project Ga0302320, IMG submission 202130) | Peat permafrost microbial communities from Stordalen Mire near Abisko, Sweden - Bog_T0_3 | ecosystem: Environmental > Terrestrial > Soil > Wetlands > Peat | place: Sweden: Abisko, Stordalen Mire...
GGCGCGGGCGGCACGCCCTCGGGATTCTCCTCGTCGAACGCACTTTGTGGAGCGAGGTCCGGAACCGTCTTCGCCTCCTCCTTGCTCTCGTTCACCACCAGGTGCGGACCTGAGTTCTTTTCCGCCGCCTCAGCGGTGGTCTTAGGCACCGGCACAGGCGCGGACGTAGGCTCGGGCACAGACCCGATTTCCGGCACGGACCCGGTCTCCGAGACGTTGGTCTGCGCGTTCTCAAGTTCCTCTTCCGCCTTATATTTGCGGCGGTCAATCACGGTAAACTTCGGCGTATCGCTCATAATTCCTTATCGTCCAATCCTGATCCCTATTCCCTATTCCCTGTTCCCTGTTCCCTGTTCCGCTAATTCGTTGCAAAATCAGGCGCAGAGCCCAATATCCGCGCCGTTCCCCCGGCGTATGCAAGCGGCAGGTTGCGCGCCTCGGCTTCGCCCTTCAGCATTCCCAGCGCAAACACCCGGCTGCCCGAGGCCAGCTTCATCTCCGCTGCGCTGGTTATATGTCCTGCAATCACGTCACCCTCCGCCGTCAATTCCGTCCCGCCAGCCGGAACAGATCCCGTCAGCTCCAGTTGTCGTAAATGCCGATGAACATTCCCCCGCGACCTTATCCGCTCCACGATCTCCTGCCCCAGGTAACAGCCTTTGCTGAAATGCAGCGCCCGCATCTGCGAGGTCTCCTGCGGCAAATCGCGCTCCACCATATCGATTCCAAAGGCTGGGATTCCTTCGGCAATGCGAAACGCATCCACCGCCGCCGAGCCCACCGAAGTCGCTCCGGCCGTCCGCAACGCCTTCCAAAGCTTGCCAAGCCGAGCCACAGGCGCCCACAGTTCATAGTGGTCCACCAGTACGCCATACCCGCGCGCGATCCTCAAATTCAGCCCGTTCCACTCTACGCGCGCTTCCGTCAACGGCTTCTCAAGCGCCGGAAGTCCCAGTCTGTCAAGCAGTTCGGGGCCGAGCGGACCCGTCAACCCCAGCGCCGCCTCGCCGCTCAAAAGCGTCAGCTCCACATCGTCCATGATAATGAATCGCTCCAAGTGGGCCATCAGCCTCTCATACTGATCTGAGGCGATCTGCAGCACCAACCCGGAGTCCCCGGCGGGCAATTCGTCCACATGCGGTGGAAGCTGGTGACCCTCACGCCAAACGTAGAGGTCGCCCTGTATCCGCCCCTGCGCGTTCAGCACCAGGTTCCACGCGCCTGTGTTCGGTTCCAAACCGTGAACCATGTTGGTGACCATCCCGCTGAGCCAGCGAAACCGGTCTTCTCCACGCACCGCCACGCGCTTTATCCAGCCCAGATCGTGGACCGCGGCGCCGTTCGCGAGCGCGTCTGTTTCCCTCTCTGGCGCGTCCAACACCCGTGGAGTCAGCGCTCCTTTATAGGTGCAAAGCTGATGCGGTGTGCCTGCGGATTCCAGAAGCAAAGCAAGCGCGGTGGCCTGAGGTGTTAAAGCAACGACGGTTTCAGTCATGGGGGAAGCTTTCATCGGTCCTTTGTGCAGATTTATATCGCATATCTCGCGCCGGACCGCATCATGATTATAGCCTTGGAAGTAGATGCAGTCGCGCCGAAGGGGAAAGCCAGGTATCGCGGAAGTCATGGGAGAGCAAATGAGCAAGCAGCAAGCGGTGATGGAAACCGGCCGGGCACAACGGGTTCAAAATTGGATGCTCCTGGCTCTCTTTGGCCTCGCAGCGGCAGTGGCAACCTCAGCCCAGCAACCCGTGCCCACAGACAAGCCGGCGCAGCTCCCGGCAACCGGCTCGCAGACCCAGCCCGCGTCTCCCGGCCCAGCCTCTCCCGCCAAAGAAAAGACCCCCACTCACATTACCCCGGAACAAGCCAAGCAGCTCTTTTCACTCGTCGATGAGCTGATCAAGTTCTCCTCCCAGGAAAGCGGCCTGCCCATCAAGAGCGACGTCAAGCGCCAAATCACAAGCCGCCCCGTTGTCGAGGCCTATCTTAAAAAGAAGTTCGACGAAGACGAAAGCGCAAAGCGTTTGCAGCGCAGCGAAATCGTGCTCAAGAAATTCGGCCTCCTCGACCGCGACTTCGCGCTCAAGCCCTTTCTTCTTGCCCTGCTCGACGAGCAGATCGAAGCATACTACGACTCAAAAACGAAGACTGTGAACATGCTCGACTGGGTAGACATAGACGAGCAAAAGCCTGTCCTGGCGCACGAACTCACCCACGCCCTTCAGGACCAGCACTCCGACCTGGAAAAATGGAGCGACCAGACCCCCGACGATGTCTCAGTGAACTTTGCCGACGACACCAGCCACATTGCCAAGGACGAGATGGATACAGCACGGGATGCCGTTGCAGAGGGACAGGCCACCGCCGTCATGATGGATTACATTCTGAAGCCCATGGGCAAGAGCCTGGTCAAGGACCCTGAGGTCATGGATACTCTCAAGACCCAGATGTCCTCCTGCGAGGGATCTCCAGTCCTGTGCCGCGCGCCCATCCTGCTCTCCAAGTCGCTGCTTTTCCCTTATCGCGAGGGCCTCAGCTTCGAACAGGATGTCTGGATGGACAAGGGCCAGGAAGCCGCCTTTCCCGGAGCCCTCGACCGCCCGCCAACATCCTCATGGGAGGTGATGAACCCGCGCGAGTACGAGCAGAAGCACATCCCGCCCGCGCCTTTGCTGCCAAACATTCATCCTCTGGTCGACAAGCTCTACAAGCCCTACGATATTGGCCAGGTGGGCCAGCTCGACCTGCAGATTCTCGCCGAAATCTTTGACGGAGAAGCCGCGGCCAACGACCTGACGCCTGCCTGGGACGGCGGTATCTACTGGGCCGGCCAGCGCCGCGACGCCCAAACAGTCGTCGACCAGGCAAGCACAAAGTCTCTTGCCCTCTTCTACCTGTCCGCCTGGAAAAACACCACCTCGGCGCAGACCTTTGCACAGCTTTACGCCGACGAACTGGGCCGCAAGTACTCTGGCCTGAAGCACGACATCGCTGCCGAATTTGCCGCGCAAGACGCTGCGCAGGCCGCCTCGCAAAGCGATCATGCGCACACGCCCGTACCCGAATCCGACACACAGATCTTCTCCACCAACGAGGGGCCCGTTGTCATTACCACTCGCGGCAAGCTGGTCTTTGTGACTGAAAGCTTTGACCTGGACCTGGCCAGCAAGCTTACCGCACTAATCCTCGACGCGCAGGGCACCGGCGATCTCCGCATGGCCGGCACAACTCCAGCTGGTGCTTCTGGTCGGCCCTCAGAGCTGCGCGAACCGCTAACTTCAAACCTGGTCCATTTCATTTCCGACTGCGGCGTGATGAAAGCAGCAGTCTCCGCAGCGGCGCGGGCGGCGAAGTAGGACCGGCTCGCACTCAAGGAGCCGCAGTGCAATCAGGTTAACTCAGCTGGCTCACCTTGACCGCCAGTTTTTCGAAATCCACGGTTCCAAGCCCGCGCTCTGCCGCCATCTGCAAATAAGGCAAATGTTCGGGGTCCAGGTTCCAATAAGCCTTCGCGACATAAGCGTCGATCGCCACTGGATCGGTGCCCGCGACCATGGTCTTCTTCAGTACCACATCTTCAAGGTTGCCGCCTGTGGGCCCGTTGCGCAGCAGAATGCGATAGCAATCCAACAGCGTCACTGTGGGCAGTATGAAGTTGGCCAGATCCGCCAGGCTCTGGTGAATCTGCTGGTGCAGGCGATTGCGCTGGCCACCCAGGATGCCGTACCAGTTCTTCATGCCGAGCGTGACGCCTACCAGGCCGTGGTGCTTGGCGATGGGCAGGTTGATGATCTTGTCGGCTTCAAGGAACGGCTTGAAAACGGGCCAGCTTTTGAGCACCACGCCGCCCAAATCGACCTCACGGTAAAGCTCAGGGTCGGGAAGGATGACTTCAGCGCCCTCTGCGCGCGCAGCGGCCTGAATGCCGGAGCGCTGAAAGCATCGGCGCGGTTCGTTGCAACTGACGTCGGTGACAATGACGCGTTTGGCGCCCGCCTGCCAGCACTGGCGAACCACTTCGGCCACGACTTCAGGGTTGGTGTTGGCGGCCTGCTCCGGGGTCCGATCCCAAGCTATGTTGGGCTTAAGAACCACTACGTCATGAGAGCTGACGAATCGCCGAATTCCACCCAGATCCTCGAATGCCCTCTGCACCAGTGCCCGCGGCTCCCCCCCTTGAACTACCACGAGGTGCGGCCATTGTGGATTCTGAGAATCGGACGCTACGCGATGGTCGCGCCGCGCCTGCTCTGCCATTGCTGGTGACGGGCGGAAGCTGTGTTCACTGAGCCACACTCCGGCAGCCGCCGCGCCCGCGGCAACGCCGCCCACGCGCAGCAGTTGCAACATGGCCTCGCGCCGGGTCAAGCCTGGTGCCTGACCTTGCTGCTCTTCGGGCTTCCGCTCGGGTTCCTCTGCCATCGTCATTCTCCCCGCCAAATCGCAATCCGCTAGGTTTCTATCAAATGGAAACGCATTGAATCGTTGAAGCCCAGGCCGTGCGCAGCGTCAGCAGCTGTGGCGATATATCTCGGAGGCCGGCCTGCCGCTTCCAGCGGCATGATCCCCACCTCGGCGCGCTTGCGCTCGATCATCTGCCATGCGTTGTAATCGATGGCCACTCGATCTTCACCCACAATCAGCGAATTTGGCTGCCACAGATGTTCTGCGTGGAAGCCGGGACCGCCTTCATATACCGAGGTGATGGCGTCGCCAATGGTAAAGCGGACCTTCTGGCGAACGACGGGAATGCAGTTCAGATCGGCCACCGCTGGGTTGCAGCCTCCACTATGCAATTCATAAGGACGCTGAACCACTCCATACATGTTCTTCATGGCAAAGGTGACCCCCGCAAGGTTATGGTCCTTCAATATCGGCAAGCCGATGACCATGTCACACTCGCGGGTGAGGATTTTGGCGAGCTTCACGTTTGCCGAACCGAATACAACAGGCTCGTCTTCGAATCCGGCCACGTCGGAGCCATAGCACCGGACCCGGCTTGGGTCAGTCGAGATCGTCAGGCCGCAAGCTTCGAGATCGCGGGCGTTGCGGTCCCATACCAGAATGTCTCCAGGCTTGACACCGGCCTGCTGCAGCCGCTCCGCAATGGCCAGCACCAGCACCAGATGGGTTGAGATTCCCTTGCCGCCCAAGCCGTTCACCTTGAGTCCGATGGTCTTCCCCACCGGCACAATGCGCTTCCAGGCGTCGACCGGATTGTCGCGTTCCGTATAGGCCGCAATGGCGCGGTCCAGCAAATCGATGACGCGCTTTTCGCTGAGTTGCCCGTCCGGGCCGTGCAGTGCTACATCGTGTGCGACCACCACCCTGGACTTGCCTGCATCGGAGTGCTGCGGATGGAACCCGCTGGCATCAACCATGGCAGCGAGTCCCGGCTTCACCTGCGAACCCAGCAGCACGGCTCCTGTGGCTGCGGTCTTGAGAAAATCACGGCGGCTTTTCATAGCATTCCTCGCTTTCTTCCGGTTATCCAGTCTGGAAAACCTATCTTGCATTCGGGGCCAACGATCCCGCGATTTGGCTCACAGCATCACTTCCACTCCGTGTGCCAGGGCAAGCAGAGCCTGTTCCGCGCCGGGAGTGGATTGATAAGCAACAATCCTGACAAGAAACGGACCTTTGCGGAAGATGACGCTCTGCGTATACGCAATTCCCGCATCCCCAAGGGAAACGGATTTAGCTTCTCCGGTCTGGCCGGACTCAAAAATCTTGCGCGCTCCCGCCGCGTCACCCATGGTATAAACGTCCACCGTGGCCTCCAACTGGCCCTGATACTTGTAATCCGAAGTGGAGGTGGAAACTACCCCGGCAGAGATGTATTGTTCGGCGTCTCCATCGATGTACTGCCAAAGGTCTTTGGCGGCAAAGAAGCGGGTTTCGCTGGTTTTCTGCCAGCCCGCCACCGTATTCGATGCCGGAAATGGATCGAGCCTGGCTTTTTTGCAGCCCGTGAACGCCACAACGGCTATCCCCATTCCCACCACGATTGGGAACAATGCCCGCTTTGACAACATCCATCCATCGAAATCGAATTTCACTGCATGGTCTCCTTCATTTTCTATTGAGCAGAATCTGGCTGGCCGGCGAGCGGCTCTCTCCAATGCTTGTCACGTAGACGGCGGGATGCTCCTGCAACGGGCAGGCATACTCGCAGGCGCCGCATCCCACGCAACGGCTCGGATCGACGCGTGGCTGCTTGAGGCTTTTCGTGTTGCCAGCCGAATCGACTACTTGAGCGTCTTCGACATAAATTGCCTTGGGCGACACGGGACACCACTCTTCGCAGACAATGCAATCGGTTGCCATGGCCCAGGGCAGGCAGCGGCCGCGGTCGTAAAACGCAGTGCCCAAGCGGACGGGCTGGCTCTGCCGGCCCACACCGACTACCCAGCCCTTTTCCTTTGGTGTAATCTGCCAAATTGCGCCGGTGGGGCAAACCTCGGAGCAAAGTACGCAACTCGGCTCGCAATACCCGATGCGCGGCACCAGCGTGGGCGTCCAAAGTCCCTCCAGGCCAGCTTCGTCCAGCGTGGGATGCAACGCCGTGTTGGGACAGACCTTCATGCACTCCCCGCAGCGAATGCAGCGGGAGAGAAAATCCTCTTCGTCGAGCGCTCCCGGCGGACGCAATAAGCGCTCATGCCGGCTCTTGCCCAGACCGGTGTTGGCGCGCATCAGCGGAACAATCGCCGCTCCGGCAGCCAGGCCCGTGATCGTTCTACGGCGTCCAATATCGGGCGTTGCCACTTCCTTTTCCTTGCGAAAGAAGCGGAACTGGAGGCTGTCATGCGGGCAACTTCCCACGCAGTTCATGCACATCAGGCACTCGGATTTGCGCCACGGCACGCCACCAATAGGATCGTCGCCGCCCTGGCAACTGAGCAGGCAGCGATTGCAGCGGTCGCACGCAGCCGGATCTTTGTGCAGCCCCAGCACCGACCAACGAGAGACCGCGCCCAGCAGCGCGCCAAGCGGGCAAATCGCCCTGCACCATAGCCGTGTGATGTGCAGGCTGGCCAGCAAAATTGCCAGAAAAAGAATGCCGAACACCAGCCCCTGCGCAAAGTGCGGTTGGCGAAAATCGAGCACCGTATATTGCAAAATTGTGTGCAGCGTTTCTCCCGTCGCCCTGATGCCCGCGATGCGGCTGTGTTCCAGCGGCGACAACACCGCGCGCACCGCAAAATTGAATGCCGGAAGCAACCCCAATCCGAACGAACGGACCAGTAGGCTGAAGGGGTCGATCCACCCGATGGCTGCCGACCCGAAGCAGGCCGCGACCAGGCCGGCGATCAGCACAACATATTTGCCTGTCTGCCAGCGCTTGTAACGGTTGGAGTCAATGCGCTGCCTGCCCCGCTTGGCCTCTGAGGGCAGATTGCCAACAAAGTGTTGGAGCGTGCCCATGGGGCAAATCCAGCCGCAGAAAAACCTGCCTAGAAAGAGCGTGGGCAGCAGAATCAGAAGGCTGAAGATGAGCCCGCGATAGAGCGCATGGCCAGCGAGAGCGTTGGCGAGTGCTACCAGCGGGTCGAGTTCGAAAAATAACCGGACCGGGGCACGCAGATGAATGTCGCCGGTTGCTCCCGCAGAGGGGCGCAGCGAGGTAAACATCAACAGCGCAAGAAACAGGAGCAGAAAGAAAATCTGCGAGATCCTGCGCAACAGCGGCAACCTGGAACGAGCCACGAAACTCCTCTGGACGCCGAGCGCACGGCCTTAAAGCAACCTGTTGAATGATTGCCGTTTCAACATGCGCGCGGCGGTGACGGGTATCACCTCTCGGTGAAAGAACATCGGAGGGTCACGGCCCTGAAAATCACGCTGGCTTCCGGGAGTAGTATTCTGAGACGGTCGGAAGGTTGCGGCAAAAGTAAGGTTCAAATGGTTTTGAACCTGCCTCCGTTGAAGAACGCCTTGCCGCGGGCGTTTGGCCCAAGGCGCTTGCGTCGTCGGAAAAAGGGAAAATGAAGGAAGTATTAAATCCAAAAATCGAGCTTTTCGAAACCAGCCTTCGGGACGGGATGCAGCAGCCTAACCTGGAAATATCCGTGCCCAACGCCGTCAGCCTGCTTCAACGCATGTCCGCCTTTGGCGTCCACTATGCTGAAATCGGCTTTGCGGGGGCGAATCAGTTTGTCACCGAGTTAACCAGCGCCCTTTCCACGGTCGATACGGGAGCTATGAAACTGGCTCTGTTCGGAAGAACTCGCGGACGCGGCACTCGCATTCAGGATTGGCCCGATGCGCAGTTCATCGTCGGAAGGAAAAGCCGCATCCCGGTAGCCGTCCTGGTGGTGAAATCCAGGCTGCTCGATGTAATCAAGTCCCTGGAAACAACACCGGAAGAAAATCTGCTGATGGCTTACGAGACCATCGCGTTTCTTCATGAGAGCGGCCTTGAAGTTATCGTGGACCTGGAACACGGCATGGATGCCTGTTGTGGCCGCCGTGAAAACGGCGAGGCTTGCGACAACGACTTCAGCAAACGCAGCCTGGATTACTTCCACGAGTTAGCATCCCAATGTGTTCATCAAGGCGTTAGCCGCATTGTTGTGTGCGACACAACCGGCGGCGCAAGCCCCGATGAAGTGGCCCATGTCATCGGCGGGCTCGTCGAGAGTTATCCCAATGCACGATTCGGCTTTCACGGCCATACCGACCGCGGCTTGGGAATTGCCAACGCCCGCGCCGCCATCCTTGCCGGCGCCGTTCAAATTCAGGGTACGCTGCTGGGAACCGGAGAACGATGCGGCAACGTGAACCTGACAACCGTTATCGGGAGTATGCAACTGAGGGGCGAAGCCGAGTTTGTAACTCCCGAATCTCTAACTGGACTGCATGCGCTCGCGTATTCGGCTTGCACGGCGTTCGGGCTCGAGCCGCCGCATGGAGCTCCGATCATCGGCCCAGGCGCCTTTGGGACATGGGCCGGCATGCATGGCAGCAGCGAACGCAAGAACCCCGGCGCTTATCTCTGGTGCGACCCTGCCAGGGTCGGCGCCAGCCCAATCATCGGAGTAAACGGCCAGTCCGGAAGAGCCAACATCGTTCTATTGTCTGAGGCGCTTGGCGTGGCTCTCAACTCAGAGCAGGCACAGGCCTTCCTGCAGGTCAACCAAGCCATGATTGAAGGCGGCGGTTTCACGGCCAGCGAAGTTTCCTTTCGATTGGCCTGCATGAGAATACTCAAAACCCTGCAGGAGCGCTTTGGCGTCAAGAGCTGGAGGGTGCTGGACGAATCCGACGAAATCGGTAACAGGTATGTGCAGGCCTCCATGTTATTGTCCATCGGGGACTCCGCGATCGCCACCACGCGTGCGGAGGGTTCCGGCCCCGTGGATGCGCTGACCAAGGCCATGCGGCGCGAATTGGAAAAGTGGTATCCGGCGCTTGCGCAAATGCGTCTGGGCACCTTCAGCGTCACCGCCCTCGATGTAACTGCCCACGACTCGGCAGCCCACGTACGAGTTACAGTAAGCTTCAACGCCGATGGTCACGAGCCATGGAAGACCGCGGGAGTCAGCAGCGATTTGAATCAGGCTGCACTTATGGCCATCGTGGATGGCTTCCATTACTGGCTGCTGAAGAACCCCGGCCAACCGGAATGAGTTACATAAGACTTACAGCCGATTGATGAGCGATGCTATGCAGGCCGCGCCGAATCCGTTGTCGATGTTGACCACAGAGACGTTGGGCGAGCAGGTGTTCAACATCCCCAGCAGGGCCGCCACGCCGCCGAACGAAGCCCCATAACCCACGCTTGTGGGAACCGCCAGCACCGGGGCATTCACCAGTCCGCCCACGACAGTAGGCAGCGCGCCCTCCATGCCGGCGCAAACAATCAGCACGCGGGCCGATTGCAGCGAACTCTTCTGTGCCAGCAGGCGGTGAATGCCGGCCACACCCACATCGGCGATGAGCTCAACTGTATTTCCCATAAGGCGTGCGGTCACCACCGCTTCTTCGGCCACGGGCAAATCGCTGGTGCCCGCGCAAACCACGGCGATCGTCCCCTTGCCGGGAATCGCAGGCGCCTGGGTCAGAGTAATGGCCCGCGCGGTCTCATGAAACTCAGCGCGGGGTTCCACTTCGCGGACGGCGCGAAACATGTCGGCGGAGGCGCGAGTGGCCAGAACATTGCCTCCCGCCTGAGCCATTCGCGCAAAGATTGCTGCCACCTGCGGCGCGGTTTTGCCGGAGGCGAAAATCACCTCGGGCATGCCGGTGCGAAGCGCGCGGTGATGATCCACCTTGGCAAAGCCGATGTCCTCAAATGGCAGATCGCGTAGCCGGTCAAGCGCTTCGTTGACGGCTATGCGGCCCGCGCTTACTTCGTTAAGCAGTGTTTCAATGCTTGCGCGATCCATCAGAGCTTCTCCCTTTTTAGCAGCGTGGCCGAATAAGCTCGCATGGCCTCATGCATGACCCTCTTCAACGGAACGGAGTGCCGCACCGCTATTGCGCGGCAGTCCTCATACTCTGGCGCGGCGTTGGCCACTTCGCCGTTCGGCCAGCGGGCTATCTTGATGCTGACCGGGCCCCAGGGAGTCTCAACCTTCAAGAACTCGCGGGCCAGCGACGCCTTGTTTTCGAGCCTCCAGCGCATGCCAATCGTCGTGGTTTCGCGGAAGATAAGGTCGCGCAATGCGGACGCCAGATCGGGGCGGCAAAGCACCGTCAATTGCACGCCAGCGCGCCCCTTCTTCATCTGCACTGTGGCTCGATAAACATCCCACGCGCCAGCCCCCAACAGCAGTTCGCTCACGTAGCCGAGCAACTGCGGACTCGAATCGTCAATCACCGTTTCAATCACCGCAACGGATTCGTTACCCGCAGCCGAAGAGGTCTCCGGCGATTCATCGCCCACCAGCAGGCGCAGCAGGTTGGGCTGGCCTTTGGTTTCACGGCCTCCGGCGCCATAGCCCGTAGCTGCAATGCGCATCGTCGGCAGCGATGCGTAGCAAACATCCAGCATTCGTAACAGGGCAGCGCCCGTTGGCGTCACACGCTCCATGGGCTCGCCCGCCGCATACACCGGCGCATCTCCAAGCAGGACAAGCGTTGCCGGCGCGGGCACCGGAAGCGTTCCATGCTGGCAAACCACCGTTCCGCTTCCCACGTTCAATGGCGACGCAAGCCAGCGTTCCACGCCAAGCACCTCCGCACCCGCGGCAGAGCAGACAATATCCACGATAGTGTCCACCGCTCCCACCTCATGGAAATGCACTTGCTCAACCGGCATGGAGTGAATTGCGGCTTCCGCCTCGCCAAGCAACTGAAAGGCGCGGATGGCGCGGGCTTTCACCGTCTCACTCAGCGCGGCCCCGCGAATGATGCCAACAATCGCCGACAGTGAGCGATGGGCAGCGTGCGTATGCGCTGGATGCTCGTGAGGCGCGGGCATCAGGTCGCTCTCATGCGAGTGCTGCGCAAGGGGATGCTCATGATGTTCATCGCCGGCGTGAGAATGACCTGCGTGCCCATGCAATTCGTGCGAGTGAGGCGCCTCGGCTGCCTGTCCCTCCTCCGTGATGACGTCAACTTTGATCGCGGCCAATCCGCGGCGGCTCACCTTGCGCATCTCCAGGTGCGCGCCCACGTTCAGCGCCGCAGCGGTTTTTTGAAGGGAGTCAAAGGGAACGCCCGCGTCGACAAGCGCGCCCAGCAGCATGTCGCCGCTTATGCCGGAAAAACACTCAAGATATCCAATTCGCATCGAAACCGATTTTAAACTGCCGGCTATGCGCCGCGCCGGGCCAGCACGTCCACGGGCAAAATCTCGTTCAGGGAGCCGGAGCGAAATCCCGAGCAATCCAGCGTCACGTATTGAAAGCCGGCCTGCTTCAATGCCCGCGAAATTTGGCCGAGCATTTCCATCTCCAGGGCGCGAGGCAACTCGGGGCGAGAAATCTCCACACGGGCCAACTCGCCGTGATGACGCACCCGCAGCTCGCGAAATCCCAACTGCCGCAAGCTCTCTTCGCCTTTCTCCACCTGTTCCAGCACTTCGCGGGTCACGGTCCGGCCATACTCCACTCGAGATGAAAGGCACGGTGCTGCCGGACGGTCCCAGAGTGGGTAGCCCGCAGCCTTTGCCAGTGCCCGAATCTCCAGCTTGGTCAATCCAACCTCGGACAAAGGCGCCAGCACCGCGCGTTCCTCGGCCGCACGCTGGCCGGGACGGAAGTCCTTCCGGTCGTCGGCGTTCATCCCATAGGCAATGCGCGTAAATCCCAGTTCGCCGCCCAGCGCTTCCATCGCGGCAAAAAGCTCCGTCTTGCAGTGATAGCAGCGGCTGGCGTCGTTGCGCTGGTATTCAGGCCGGTCCAGTTCTTCGGTGGCAACCACGCGCAGAGGCATTTCCAGCGACTCGGCAAACGCGCACGCTTGCTCCATGTCGCGCCGCGCCAGGCTTGGAGAATCGGCCAGTACCGCAAGCATTCGCGAGCCCAGCACGCGATGCGCCGTGCCCGCAAGGAACGCGGAGTCCACGCCGCCGGAGTAGGCCACCATCAGGCTTCCCAGTTCCCCAAGCCTCGCCTCAAGAGCAAGCAGCTTTGCCTTCGCGCCCGCCTCCACTTGAACTGCGCCGGCCGCCTCGCCAGGTGCGAGTCCTGCCTGTGGAATGCCAGTCTGTGCCATCGCCGCCATGGGCCCGATTATACCCCCTCGGCGCTAGTCAGCATCCCGGCAGTGTTCGTCGGCCAAGCATCCGTTCGCACCTTTGCCTGGGTTCGGAGCCGGCTGCAAACGCAACCTGTCCGATCCCATTCAGGAAGTGTCACAATAAAGATATTGCCGATCCAGCGCGTTTCGATTAACGTCAAAGACTCAAACAGTTTCTTTTGAGGAGTTGCCGATTCATGCCTCGCGTCGTTCGATGTTCCATCATTCAGGCTTCCAATGCCGTGCCCGCCACTGAACCGCTGGCGGTGCAGAAGCAGGCGATGATCGAGAAGCACCTGGGCCTGATTCGCCAGGCCGCCGGCGAGGGTACGCAGATCGTTTGCCTGCAGGAGATATTCAACGGCCCCTATTTCTGCGCCGAGCAATCGGTAAAGTGGTATGAGAGCACCGAGCGTGTACCCGGCGGAGCTACTGTTACTCTGATGCAGTCTCTGGCCAAAGAACTGGGAATTGCGATGGTAGTTCCCGTGTATGAAGTGGAACAGGAAGGTATCTTCTATAACACTGCAGCCGTAATTAACAACGACGGAACCTATCTCGGCAAGTATCGCAAGACTCACATCCCGCACGTCGCTCCCGGATTCTGGGAGAAGTTCTACTTTCGTCCCGGTAACCTCGGATACCCTGTCTTTGACCTGGGCTTCGCTAAGATCGGTGTTTACATTTGCTATGACCGTCACTTTCCCGAAGGCGCGCGTTGCCTGGGATTGAACGGAGCGGAGATTGTCTTCAATCCATCGGCTACGGTGGCGGGCTTGAGCGAGTACCTTTGGAAGCTGGAGCAGCCGGCTCATGCAGCCGCCAACGGTTACTTTATCGCGGCCATCAATCGCGTAGGCACGGAGCCGCCGTGGAATATCGGCGAGTTCTACGGTTCAAGCTATTTTGCAAATCCGCGCGGACAGATCGTAGCCCAGGCCGCGCGCGACAAAGATGAAGTGTTAACCGCGGACCTGAATATGGACGAGATTGCCGAAGTGCGGCGCACCTGGCAGTTCTATCGAGATCGCCGGCCTGACCTGTATGGGCCGCTCGTTGCTTTGTAGTGGATAGTTCGCGATCGGTGCGGCACGTCGATTTGTGCGAATCAAGAATGTTGGAATCATCGCAATTCTTTCGAGGCCTGCATGAGTACCGCAACTCTACCCGACGATCCGCAACTTCGAGAGCGCTTCAACGAACTGAAGCCACCGCTCTCGCCGCAGGCCGCCGTCGTTGAGTCCAACCGCTGCCTGAATTGCTTCGACGCCCCCTGCACGGCGGCCTGCCCCACGCACATCGACGTTCCGGGGTTCATCAAACGCATTGCTTCCGGCAACCTTCGCGGCTCGGCCCTGCGCATTCTTGAAGCCAATATTCTTGGCGGCAGCTGTTCGCGAGTGTGCCCCGTTGAAGTGCTTTGCGAAGGCGCATGCGTGATGCATCGCTACAACCGCGAGCCCATTCACATCGCTCTTTTGCAGCGCCACGCCATTGATGATTTTCATGCATCCGGCGAAGACATGCTGCCTGTGCCGCCTGCGCCCCTCAACCTGCGCGTTGCCTGCATCGGCGGTGGTCCTGCATCGCTTGCCTGCGCCGCCGAACTGCGCCGCCATGGCGCCTCCGTCACCATCATGGAACGACGAGCGCTGCCAGGCGGCTTGAACACTTTTGGCGTGGCAGAATACAAATTGCGCGCCGCCGACAGCCTTCGCGAAGTGGAGTTGATTCGCCGCATGGGAGTCGAGTTCCGATTCGGCGCAGCAATCGATTCCGCCGCCGATCTCGAAGCAATCGACGCTGAGTTCGACATGGTTTTTCTCGGCGTGGGCCTGGGAGCTATGCAGCGCCTCGGCGTTCCCGGCGATGACCAAGAGGGCGTCCTCAATGCTCTCGAACTCATCGCCGCCTACAAGACCGGACACATACGCGAAATCTCGGGAACGGTAGTTGTGGTGGGAGCGGGAAACACAGCCATCGACGCCGCCAATGCAGCCCGGCGCCTTGGCGCTGAGGATGTCTTCATGCTCTATCGCCGCGGTGAGAACGATATTTCAGCCTTCGACTTCGAGTATGAACATGCCAGGCAAGAGGGCGTTCAGTTTCTATGGTGGCGTCAGCCCACAGCTATTCAAAAAGGAGAGTCCGGCCGCCTGGTATTGAATACAGTTCAAACCCAACAGGTGGGAGAAACATTGGTGCCGATTCCAGACACGGAGTTCATTATCGACTGCGACCTGGTTGTGCCGGCCATCGGCCAGTCTCCGCTCACACAGCTTGTGCAGCAGATGCAGAACGTTGCCGTTCGCGACGGGCGCATTGTTGTCGATCGCGCTACTGGGCAAACCGGCAATCCGCGTTACTATGCCGGCGGCGACTGCGTCAACGGCGGGCGCGAAGTGGTGGACGCAGTGGCGGACGGCAAGCGCGCCGCAATCGCGATGCTAAAGTCCGCGGAGGCCATCCATGCCTGACATTCGCGTTCGTGGCTTTGCCGGCGGCATCAGTTCGCCGAATCCATTCTGGCTCGCCTCTGCGCCGCCCACCAACTGCGGCGAACAGATCATGCGCGCATTCGATGCAGGTTGGGGAGGCGCTGTATGGAAGACCATCGGCGAGCCTGTGACCAACGTAAGCTCGCGCTACTCGGCCACGGATTGGAACGGCCAGCGCATCATGGGCTTCAATAACATTGAGCTCATCAGCGACCGCAGTGTCGAAATCAACTTGAGCGAAATGGCCGAAGTGAAAAAGCGCTATCCGCATCACGCGGTAATCGCTTCGCTTATGGTTGCCACTACGCGCGAAGCGTGGCATGAAATTGTTACGCGATCTGAAGACGCCGGCGCCGACGGACTCGAACTGAACTTTGGCTGCCCGCATGGAATGAGTGAGCGCGGCATGGGCTCTGCCGTGGGCCAAGTGCCCGAGTATGCGGAAATGATTACCGCATGGGTCAAGGAGAAAGCACGCACGCCGGTGATTGTAAAGCTCACGCCAAACATCACCGATATCCGTTCCGTTGCGCGCGCCGCAAAGCGCGGCGGGGCCGATGGCTTGTCCGCAATCAACACCATCAACTCCATCACCGGCATCGATCTCGACACACTTATTCCGAGCCCCAACGTCGACGGCAAGAGTTCGCACGGCGGTTACTGTGGCCCCGCCGTCAAGCCCATCGCGCTGAACATGGTGCAGCAGGTTATGTCCGATGCGTCCTCGGCTCTCCCTCTTTCGGGCATTGGAGGAATTGCTAACTGGCGCGATGCCGCGGAGTTTATTCTCCTGGGATGCGGCACAGTGCAGGCCTGTACCGCGGTCATGCACTACGGTTATCGAATCGTCGAAGACATGGCCGAGGGCCTCGATAACTGGATGCGCTCCAAGGGCTTCAATAACATCGAGGATTTTCGCGGCCTCTCCCTGCCGCGAGTTACAGAGTGGAAGCACCTGAATCTCAACTACAAAATAGTGGCGCACATCGACGAACAAAAGTGCATCGGCTGCGATCTATGCCACATTGCTTGCTGGGATGGCGCGCACCAGTGCATTCATCTGGACCGCGTCTCGGGCCCTATCGATGGGCACGTGGAACTGCATTCGATTCCCGCCGAGCAGGAGGCCCGCAGCCGCGAATCCATTGCCGATACGCCGGTTACGCGCAAAGAGCGGACAGCAATAGCAGCCAGCCAGGGCCCGTATCCCACGCCTCTGGCGCGCATTCCACGCGTGGATGAAACCGAGTGCGTCGGATGCAATCTGTGCTCCCTGGTTTGCCCGGTCGACGATTGCATAACCATGGTGCGCGTTGACTCGGGGGTTCCGCCAGAGACCTGGGAAGAGCGCACCAGAGGCGCTGCCTGCGCTCCACAGCCGAACCAATTATGAAGGGAAATGATCTCGAAACACCTGGAGTCGATTTCAAGCCATGTCGTCAGTACTGATCAAGAACGGAACGATCGTCAACGCGGACTCGACCGTGCAGGCAGACCTGCTAATCGACGGCGCATTCATCAAAGAAATTCGCGCCGGCATTCCCGCAGCAGCCGCAGAGATAATCGTCGATGCCACAAACCTGCTATTGCTGCCCGGCGGCATCGATGCGCACACTCACCTAGACATGCCCTTCGGCGGCACCAACTCCGCCGACGACTTCGAAACCGGCACACGCGCCGCGGCCATAGGCGGCACCACAACGATTGTCGATTTCGCGATCCAGGCACGCGGAACCAAGATGCGCGCGGCGCTCGACACATGGTGGAAGAAGGCCGATGGCAAGGCTTGCATCGACTACGGACTGCACATGATCGTCACCGATCTTGGCGGCGCGGGCCTGGAAGACATGGACGACCTCGTGCGCGAGGGTGTGGCGAGCTTCAAGCTGTTCATGGCTTATCCCAATGTGCTTATGGTCGATGATGCAACCATTTTCAAGGCGCTCAAACAGACAGCCAAGAACGGCGCGCTCATCTGCATGCATGCGGAGAATGGGTCAGTCATCGATGTGATCGTGCAGCAGGCTCTGGCCGAAGGCAAGACCGCGCCCATCTATCACGCGCTCACGCGGCCGACCCTCGCGGAGGCTGAAGCTGTGCATCGCGCCATCGCCATGGCGGAGATTGCAGGCGTGCCCGTCTACATTGTTCACCTCTCCAGTGAGGACGCGCTCAACCAGGTTCGCGAGGCCCGCGACCGCGGCCTGCCTGCCTTTGCCGAGACCTGCCCGCAGTACCTTCTGCTCGCGCTTGAAGACGTTGCTGACAAAGGCTGGGAAGGTGCAAAGTATGTCTTCACTCCGCCGCTGCGCGAACGCCGCAACCAGCCCAAGCTCTGGGAAGGCCTGCGCAAAGATAACTTACAGGTTGTCTCGACCGACCACTGCCCCTTTTGCTTTGAAGATCAAAAGGCTCTGGGCAAGAATGACTTTACCAAGATTCCCAACGGTGGCCCCGGCATTGAGAACCGTCTGCAACTTCTTCATCATCACGGTGTGGGGCTGGGGAATCTTACACTCAATCGCTTTGTCGAGTTAGTATCCACCGCGCCCGCCCGCATCTTTGGCATGTATCCAAAGAAAGGTGTCCTGGCCGCGGGCAGCGATGCCGACATAGTGCTGTGGGATCCCGTTGCCGAACACACCATCAGCGCCGCCACTCATCATATGCGCGTGGATTACTCCATGTTCGAAGGCTTTCATGTGCGCGGAAATGCGCGCGATGTGTATTCGCGCGGAGAGTTGATTGTCTCCAAAGGTAAGTTCATCGGCACGCCCGGCCGTGGGCAGTATCTGCGCCGCGAAGCCCGTGGCGGTGCATGGCAGTAACTCGCATGAAGAAGAAGCTCGGCACCGGTCACTGATCACTGTTCACTAATCACTGATCACTGTCCTTAAGGAGGAGGTTCCTTGAGCACCAACGACCCATCCCTGTCGAACGCGGACCTGGCTCCCACCACGCCCGCACAACGCACCTGGACAACTTATAACTACATAGCCTTGTGGTTTTCCATGTCCATGGAAATTTCGACGTATCAGCTTGCTTCCTCGCTTATCGCTAAAGGCATGGATTGGAAGCAGGCGCTCGGCACCGTGCTGCTGGGCAACCTCATCGTCCTTGTTCCCATGCTACTCAACGCCCATGCCGGCGCGAAATACGGGATTCCGTTTCCGGTTTTTATTCGCGCGCCATTTGGTGTGCGCGGTGCGAACATGCCGGCGATTTTGCGGGCCATTGTGGC
>Ga0302320_10011809_pt1 | contig 18425 bp, 21 predicted proteins | sample Bog_T0_3_FD_202130 | JGI IMG/M metagenome (GOLD analysis project Ga0302320, IMG submission 202130) | Peat permafrost microbial communities from Stordalen Mire near Abisko, Sweden - Bog_T0_3 | ecosystem: Environmental > Terrestrial > Soil > Wetlands > Peat | place: Sweden: Abisko, Stordalen Mire...
TCAAAAATTTTCTCGAAGCGCTCCAGCGTTTGGTCGAGTGCGAGACCAAGCTTTAATCGGAAAGCTAGGCTTAATTACTCTCCGTGTTGTTAGTATTCAAACCATAACCTCGCATGCGTCAATATCCGCTTAACCGTGAAGCGTGAATGTAATGAATCGCAGCGCCCAAACAAAGGAGGGCTGCAAAGCCAAATGCAATCCATGCCGTCCTTTTGCGCTGCGCCTTTAGGAAAATCAACGCAATAAGTCCCAACACCGCCTCCATCACTGCAAAAGCAATTGCACGAGATCCAAGAGCGAACAGGGCTGCGCTTCCAATGTGAATGGGAACGGGCGGTATGACTTCATACAGAAATACCAGACCGAGAATCACACTCAGCGTGGCAAGCCAATGAAAGTTGCGTAATGATGGGCTCATATTTGGAATTCGCCAGCCGCAGTGATTCTTGTCGCTCTGTGCGTCCGGTATTCATTACCGCCTGAGCCCAAAACCATCCTCACGGCCATCACGGTTTCCTCGTCCTGCGCAACCAACGCATACGAAGCACGAAGAATTTGAGCCACGCCTTTTCGTTTCTTCTGAGGTCCGTCGCCGGTTATCTTGTTGACGCTTGGATTCATAGAGCCTCGCAAAGCTTCTGCAACCGGTGGGGACAGAAGGCCCTCTGAGATCACTCCCAGAGGGCTCCCGTCTTTGGTTGTTGGTGAAAAACGACCGTAACTTTGGTGCATGAGACAGCGGTGGGAATTGGCTTTCGGCCTGAAATAGGGATGCACACCGGCTAAGGATTCACCGCTGCGCCCGCAATGATTGCCAACACTCGCTTTGGGTCCCGACTTTGGACGCCGAGAGGGTGAGGTCGTTTTCGCTTATGACTCTGCCTCGGCTCTCGTGGGGCGAGCGTCATGCATCGCTTTTGATTTATAGCCAGGACCAGGCGCCTTTCTTGATTGCGACCCGATTAATCACATCCGCGGCGCCGCTCTTCCGGGCGTCTTTGTCCGCTTCACCCCAACCGATCCACGTGCCGACCGTGCCGGTCAGGGTGGCCACACCTCCGTGAACGGCGACGGTGATGTCTCCTCTATCCACGAATGGGCTCCAGATGAATGCGTGCTCGATTTTCTTTTTGATCTGTTCATCACTTAAATAGGGCTGTGTCTCAAACGTCTCGGAAGCGAATTCAGGCGGCCGGCTGTAGTAGGGGAAGTCGTAGTAGGAATCATAGGGCCAGTCGTAATAGGTCATCGCGAATTCTGGCTCGATCTTCAGATGGTTGCGAACCAACACCACCCCTTTGATGCGTGAAGCGACATCCTGTCCTTCGGCCTTTTCGAAATTGGAATCCACCGTTCCGGAGAGGTAGGCAACGCGATTGATCACGGCCACGTCGATCCTGGAGCTGTCCAGCAGCGGATCCCAGCGCAGGGCTGCTTTCAATTGCTGCTCCATCTCCGCGGAAGTGGTCTGCCCTTTAGGTCTTACCTTTAGGAGGTTGTCTGTCTGCCAGACTCCAACGACGTTTTTTGCGTCCTGTTCAGCGGCGGTCTTCGCCTTCAAGTTCCCCACCGCCCCGCCTAGAACGACGACTCCATCTTCAACGGTCACTTCAGGGGAGAATGCCGAAACCCGTGGGTCGAGCCGAAGAGCCGCCACGACCGCCCCCATGATTTCGCCGTCCGCTCTTTCCGCAAATTGCGACTTTCGACGCCCGTCTTCGCGTGCCCACGGTTCGACTGCCAAGCCGCTGGCGTCCACGCCCATGACCCCATTCAGCCAGGCATCATCACTCGCCCGCGATTTGGAAATCGCGCTTCCGACTGTGCCCATCAGCGTTACTTTGCCATCCTTCACCGTGGCGTTAACCAGGTCGCCGTTAATCCAGATGTCCCATCGGAGACGGGACTTGACGTCGGCATCGATTTCCGCGTCGGTGCGTTTCGCCAGATAGTGGATCGTGATATCGTTGTGGACCTCCTTGATACCCTTGACCCCTTCGGCAATTCGTGCGGCCAGTTGCCTTTCGGGATAGGAACCCACGCTTCCGGTCAACGTAACGACCCCGTCCCTAATGGAAACCGCCACCTGATACGAATCCGTAGCGGGATCCTGTGTCAATGCCGCCAGGATATCCTTGCGGATATCTTCATCGAGCCGGGAAACTGGCGTCACGGTCGTCCGATCGATGACCCCGCGCACGCCCCGGATGCTCTCGGCGATCTTGACCGCCCGCGTTTTGGCGAGGAGGTTGTCTACTGATCCGGAGAGCGTGACGATCCCCTGACTGGTGCTTACATCCACATCGCTCCAAAACACCCCTTTTTCGAATATGAAGCCGTCTTCAACGGCGGACGTGATTCCGGTGTCCGGAGTTTCTTTTGACGGCGTCGCCGCCTTATCCGGAGTCTCCGCGCGCGACTGCAGCAGAAACAGGGTTTGCGCCATCAACAGGATGGCAGACCATCTGACAATCGTCGCCCCGTAGGGCCATTGGTTCCACTTTAGTGTTTTCATTTGTTGTTGAATACTCTTGGTTTGGTTGCTTTCGTCCTGTCCCGATTTGCTCGTTAATGTCTCGTGGAGTAAATTGCCACGATGGAGTCGTCGTTGTTCATATTTCTTCCTTTGCTATTGTGATAGAGCGATGCTCGTTGTTGGCTTCGGTTACCTTTTGCTCGTCGGATTCCCGCGTTTCGTGATAAATCATCCGGGGTTTCTTGTATTCCTTGGCATCCATGATGGTCTCCTTTGTCACGTTGACAAACACCTTCGCTTCCTCCCAACTGATACGGTCAATATCTTTTGGTGAAATCACGATTTCCTTGCCCCAGAACCAGTGGCCGGTCTCGACAACGAGATGACGAATCGCCCAACACTGGTCGTCGATGATGAAGTCGGTGACGTGGCCGATCGCGCCTTCATCGGTTTGGATTTGGTAGCCCGCGAGAGCTTTCGCGCTTCGCAGATGAGGATCGTCGCTCTCGTCGGCGACGAAAGGCCGGTCCCGTTGCTCGCGCGGAATGAAAAGAGCCCGCGGAGCTACTCCAAGACCCGTCGCCGCCCACATTCCGCCTCCTTCCCAGTAGGACGGCCACTGATAATATTGAAAATACTTCTCCTCATATTGTCGCGAGACTGGTTTGTGCGTCGAGATTGCAGGACTGTCTTCGACCTGTTGCCGAGTCAGTTTCACGAACAGGCAATTACTTGCGTGACAAATACCCTCGACAGCGTGGGGAGGGATCAGCACCAAACGCCCCGGCAACCATGAACCAGTGTCCAGGACAAAATATCGCACCATCCATTGTCGGTCGTCCAAATAGAAGTCCTTCACACGGCCGATTCCGCCATCCAGGGCCCCGAGTTCGTCTCCGTAGAATTGTTTAAGGCTCTGTAACATGGACAGTTATCTCATTTTGTAACGGTTGACTTTTCACCAAATAGAAATGGCGCCTAGGAAGGCGGGGAACATTCTTTCGTGAATTCACGTCGGATGAAGATATCCGCGGACCCAATCACATTGGGTGCATGCCTCGGAATTCTCCGGAAGGGGCTCGTTCCATAGCGGACAATGTTCGACAGTTTTAATGGACGTTCTCATCGTGGACTTTCAGTTCTTAATCTTTTCGAGCCTCCTGTCTGGCCGCTCTTATTGAGAGTAATTTCTGAATTGGAAAATATATAAAAGGGCCAGGACGAAAAGGAGCAGGGCAATACCGCCACTCGGACGAAAACCCCATTTCGAACTATGCCGCCACGTGGGGAGCACGGCGGTGAGCACGAGGATCAGGACTATAAAGATGGTGGTGATCGTGTGTCCGGATGAAGATATTGGGTGAGTGCCATCATCACCATCGCCCGCGCCCTGTGAGAGATGGCTTGCGAGGTGGAGGCGGTGGGTAATGAGATACTGGCAAATGCGCAGGCATCCGTCTCCGATGCGCGGCTCGGCCGGTCTGTGCCATGGCGGCAGTCTTCGCGCTGCCATTCTAGGCGTGGTGTCAATGAGGTATGAGTTAGGTTCATGGTAATGCGATGATTGTTTGTAATGGGTTAGACAGGGTCGGGTTCGTCATTGTGTTGAAATGGCCCCCCTTCCCACGCGGGCCTGCGCCGGGTCAGGTCACGGCAAATCAGAATAACGTGGGCCACGGTGGCATCGCGGAATTTGGTCACGGTCGCTTCGAGCAGGCGATTGGATCCGTCGCGATTCCGATGACGGAACTGCACAAAAGAGTCCGGCTGGTATTCCTCGATAACGCTTAGGAAGGCGGAATACAGAAGCGTCAGATCATCGGGATGGACGAAAAGGAAGAGACTCTGACCTAGCAGGTTTCCAGTTTCATAGGCGAGCATTCTTGGCGCGGCCCTGTTTTGAAAAACGATGATGCCGCCACGGTCGATGACCGTGATCCCATCCGTAACGCTCTCCATCGGAATCTGAACGCGTCTTTCGTTTTGCCGCAAGTGGTCCTGAGCCACACGCAGCAGATAAGTCTTGCCATCGGAATCGACGATGGCATCAACCTGACACGCGGTGAACGTCTGGATCGCGCGCTCAGCCTGGGCCCGCCTCAGGGCGAGCGTGATCCCTTTTTCGGGACTGTGTTGGAGAGATGGTCTCAATGGGTGGGTTGTGGTGGTCATCTGCAGTATTTGCGCGCGCGCATCGAACCCACGGCCACGCGATCCGTGACGCGCTGGTTGAGAAGTGCCGCGCAATCGGCCATGAAAGGCATGAATCCGTAGCGTTGCGCAGTGGCCGGTGTGTCGGCTTCGATCTTCGTCGTGACGATGCCGGTCAGTTCGTGGCGTGTGAGCCATTCATGAAGCCGGTAACGCTCGCTGCACCCAGCTCCGGGATGGTCGAGCAGGTTCAGCAGCACGTCGATCGCGTTGAAGACGATCAGGTTCGCGCTCATTTCCTGGGATTTCGCCTCCAGCGCCGCGAGCATCCCGGTGATGTCGAATGCGCCGGACTTCACCACGTCGGAGCGCATGCAGGTATTCACGAAATCGAGGCGGTTCTTCTGTTCGAGACCGCGCATCTCCCACCCGCAGGTCTCCGCGTTCACCGTCACTCGGCGCGCGTCCTCCTCGAATGCAACAAAGATCCCCGGCGTGTGGTGGCGCGTCGCGTCGCTGACGAGCATCTGGAGCGCGAAGACCGTCTTGCCGCATTCGGGGCCGCCCATAAGCAGGGTCGTGCGCCGCAGCGGCAATCCGCCAGCGGTGATATCGTCGAAACCTTCGGCGCCGCTGGATATTTTTTCCAGGAAGTCCGCCCGCTTCTTGTCGCTCAATGCGCCTCCAGACTCCCGCGATGAAAGCAGCGTTTGAGAACGCCAGCCTCCCGGAGGACGATCGATTCATCCTGGTGGACGCTTTGTGCGGGCTGCGGAACAGCCAGCCAAAGGATGCTTCTGCTCGGACGTTCGGAATGTTTGATGATGTTTTTCATTGCGATCTCCGTGAGATCCGAGGAATGCAGGGTTTTCGCCCGCATGAGTCTCAAACTTGTCGGAACCTCCGCGCGCATCGCGACTGCGGCCAATACTTCCCCGGCGATCTCGCGATAGCCAAAAGCTATGCGCAAACGGACCCTCTTCGCAATGCGTCGCTACTTTCATCGAATGCGGCCGATTCGTTGGCGCTACTTCGTTGCGTCGGGGAGGTCGCGAGAATGGGGAGTATTTCCGCGCGGGTCATTTCCGCGAGCGACAGATAGAACGCGAGACTCGATTCCGCGCCCATGTTCTGACTCACCCGGTCCGGGTGCAAGGCATCGCGGCATCCGCCTGTGGCGGAATCATAGAGCGATTGCCCCAGATCATTGCGCCCGAGAAACCACTCGAAACATCGGCGAGCCGCCCGATGCCAGTATTCGTCCCGGGTGAGCGCATGAGCTTCGAGGCAGGCGGAGATCATGGAGTGGGCTTCCAGCGGCTGCTGATCAAAACGCGCCCGCTCACCACCGCGCGTCCAAAAGCCGCGGCTGCCGATCGGCGCAAAATGTCCGGCCTCGGCCCTTTGCGTTTCCACCAACCAACGGAGGGACTGCAAACCCGCTTCGAGCACGTCTCCGCGCGACGTCCAATAGCCGCTGAGAATCATCGCGTGGGAGAGTTTCGCGTTACTATAGGTGACGCTGGGCTCGAACCAGCGCCAATCGCCCGTCTCATTGGCGCGATAATGCTCCAGCAAGCGCGTCGTCAGCACATCGCGCAATTGATTGACCGTGCGATCGCCCGAATAGGTGCGCAGATACTCCTGCATGGCCAGCAGCACAAAAGCCCAGGCGCGCGGCGAAGTGAATTGCTCGACCACGGGCAAACCTTGCTGAAAAATCAAAGCGCAGAGATGGCGATGACCGTCGTTTTTCGAGCGCCCCAGCGCCATTCCCGCGGCCCAGAGCGCCCGGGCGTGGCTGTCCTCCGAGCCCCGTTCCTCCAGCCAGGCGCGGCCGTGACTCATGAAATTCCGGAAGCGGCAGCTCTTTTTGTCGAAGGCATCCCACAGGAAGGCCAGATAGATGCTGGCGAGACGTTCGAGGTCCTGCCACGCAACGCGACTGGTCATTTCCGGCAGCAGGAGGGTCAGGATATAGGCGCGCGCGTTGTCATCGGTGCAGTAGCCTTGCTCACGATTGGGCACATTGAAAATGGCGTGGTGAAAGATGCCGGTGTTGTCGCTCATCCTAAACAGGTGATCGAGTTTCAGCGGCGGTAGCTGATACGGACGGTTTTCGAGGGTCCGGACCGCGAATGCTTTACGCGCCGGCATGCTGAGGCTGGCTCGCGCCCGGCTGAAGCTCTCCATGTAACGCTGGGCCACTACCGGCCAGATCATGCCACGACCCAATTTCCACGCTCGCTTCCGCATCGCGGTCATGAGTGTGGAGTCGGACAGAAATCGATTTACCCCTTCCGCAATCGCGTTTGGATCGGCGAATGGGACCAGAATCCCTCGATCCTTCGCGAGCAACTCCCGCGCATACCAATAGGGCGTGGAGATCACCGCCTTGCCCGCGCCGATGGCGTAAGCCAGCGTGCCGGAAGTAATTTGCGCTTCGTTCAGATAGGGGGTGATGTAGATGTCCGCCGCGCCGATGAAGTCGGTCAATTCCGCCAGCGTGACGAAACGATTGTAAAAGATCACATTTCCCGCCACGAGACTGTCCTGCGCGAGACGCTCCAGCTTCAGGCGGTAGGATTCTCCCTCGTGCGCGAGGAGATTCGGATGGGTCGCTCCGAGCACAATATAGACGACGTTTGGATGCTGCAGGAGGATCGCCGGCAGGGCCTCGATGACATGCTCGATGCCTTTGTTCGGTGAAAGAAGGCCGAAGGTCAGCAGCACCGTCTTTCCCTCCACGCCAAACTGATCCTTGTGAAAGCTCGGGTCGATGAACTGCACGTCGGGCACGCCATGCGGGATCAGATCGATTTTGCCCGGCGAGATGCCGTAGCGGGTTTCGAGCAGCTCGCGGCCCCGCGCCGCCATCACGATGAAGCGGCTGGAGAGTTCGTCCAACTGGTTCATAACCGCGCGTTGATCGCCATTCGGTTCGCTCAGCACCGTGTGGAGCGTCGTCACGACCGGCATCTGCACGTCGTGCAGAAACGCCAGCAGATGACTTCCCGCCGGGCCGCCGTAAATCCCGAACTCGTGCTGCACCGAGACGATCTCGACGTTGTTGATGTTCAGGAAATCCGCCGCCCGCCGATACGAATCGAGTTCCTTCTCGTCGATTTCAAAGCGAATTCGTGACGGATAATCGTAACCCTCGGGCCGGTCGTTGACCGCTCCCACGACACAGTCGCAGTGCGGAAATTCCGCCGCGACCGCTTCGCAAATGTCCGTGGTGAAGGTCGCGATCCCGCACCGCCTCGGCAGATGATCGCCGAGAAAGGCGACACGGTGGATGGCGGCGGAGGTCATGAGCAGTCTTGGTGAAGAGAGCTTCGGTCCGCGGGTCAATCTCCGCCAATACCTCCACGGTGGCGGCCCCATAGCCCGGAGCTATTTGCCACTCCTTCCAAGCCCTCGCACCCACGTGACGATCAGGTCACACTCGCGGAATTGCGATAGCTTTTGGCTATGCCGCCCACGATACTTCGGAAAATGGAACTTCGCCACCTGCGTTATTTCGTCGCCGTCGCCGAGGATTTGAGCTTCACCAAGGCCGCACAAAAGCTCCGGCTCGCCCAGCCGTCGCTGACGCGGCAGGTGCGCAATCTGGAGAACGAGATTGGCGTCCGCTTGTTGGAGCGCGCAAACAACCGTGTGGCGCTCACCGAGGAAGGCCGACGGTTTCTTTTCGACGCTAAAAAGTTGCTCACGATGTGCGCGGAAAGCGTGGCCGCCGTGCAAGAGATGAATCGCGGAGAAAGCTCCGAACTCAACATTGGATACGTCTCGAACATCCACTACGGGCTTCTGCCGGCCACGATTGGAGCCTTCCGAAAACTCTGCCCGAGCGTGGCGCTGAACCTGTTCGACATGACCAGCGCCGAGCAGTTGCACGCGCTCGCCGCACGCAAACTTGACCTTGGCTTTGTGGCTTCGCCGCTTCACAAGACAGACGACTCAGAGCACGGCGCCCGCAAGATCGACCTCGGATTTGTCGGCCTGCGCCCCGATCTCTCCGGCTACGATTTGCTCTCCGACTGCGTAGCGTTCGACACGATGCTCGTCGCCCTTCCGGCCCGTCATCCGCTGGCCAAGGAGTCGAAAGTCCATCTCGCCGACCTAGCGCCGCAGTTCTTCACGAGCATATCTGAAACAGTTCATCCGGGCGAGAGGAATTGGCTGCTCGAAACCTGTCAGAGTGCGGGGTTCACGGCGAAAATCCTGCAACAGGCCAACAGCGAATTGACCGCAATGAAGTTCGTCGCCGATGGTCTCGGCGTGACTCTGATGCCAGAGCAAATTACCAAGCTGCCCCACGAAGGCGTGGTCTTTCGCCCCCTCTCTCCACCGCTCCGCCGCGAATCGACCATCGCCTGGCGCGCCGACAATCCCTCCAAGCCACTCCAGGACTACATCCAGATCGTGAAGGAGCTTTCGGCGAGAATGTGACCGCTGACGGAAGACCTCGCCTTTGGCAATGGCTCGGGTTGATAATGAGACATGAGTGCCGCCGCCGATCTTCCCAACCGTGAGCGCGAGGCGCTGTCACCAATCCGGGCACTGGCCAATCAGGCATTCTCGCGCGCGGCGGGCGCGCCTCTAATCCCCGGCAACAGCATTCGTTTGCTCAAAAACGCGGGAGAGAATTATCCCGCGTGGCTCGAGGCCATTCACGCGGCGAAGCGGCACATTCTCTTCGAGAGCTACATCATTCACGAGGACGACGCGGGCCGGATGTTCGCCGACGCGCTCGTCGCCCAGGCGATGGAAGGAGTAAGAGTGCGCTTGATCTACGACTGGCTGGGCAACTTCGGGCCAGCATCGCGTGCGTTCTGGAATCGCCTGATCGCTCATGGCGTCGAAGTGCGTTGCTACAACCCGGCGCGTTGGGACTCACCGTTTGGCTGGCTCAGTCGCGACCATCGCAAGACCCTCTCCGTGGATGGCGAGGTCGGTTTTGTCAGCGGCCTGTGCGTCGGACGAATGTGGATTGGTGAGCCTGAAAAGAACATCGAACCGTGGCGCGACACCGGGGTCGAAGTGCGTGGACCTTCGGTCGCGGACCTGGAGGAGGCGTTCGCAAATGTCTGGGCGATGGTCGGGAAGCCGATACCTTACGGCGAATTGACCAGTCGAGACGCACTCGCGCAGAAAGGTGAGGCGGCGCTCCGCGTCGTGGCGAGCATTCCGGCGATGGGAGGGATGTTCCGCGTCGATCAATTGATAGCTGCCCTTGCGACGAAACGGCTCTGGTTGACGGACGCCTATTACGCCGGGATGACCACCTACGTTCAAGCGCTGCGCGCGGCGGCGAAGGATGGCGTCGACGTGCGCCTGTTGGTGCCGAACGCTACGGATATTCCGCTGCTCAAACCACTGTCAAGAGCGGGCTATCGTGCGTTGCTGGAAGCCGGTGTGCGCGTCTTCGAGTGGAATGGAACAATGCTCCACGCAAAGACGGCGGTTGCCGATGGCCGCTGGGCTCGGGTCGGTTCGACGAATCTTAACATCGTCAGCTGGTTCGGCAATTTCGAGATGGATGTCGTAGTTGAAGACGAGCCTTTCGCGGTGCTGATGGAACAGATGTTCCTCGGGGACTTGGGGAACGCGACCGAGATAGTTTTGGATGCCAAGCAGAAGGTGCGCGCTCCGAATGAGCCACGCCATCGGCAGCCGGTGCTGACCAGTGGCGGCGGGAGCGTGGGGCGTGCCGCCGCCGGAGCTGTGCGCATCGCCAATGTCGTCGCCGCCGCGTTCACCAACCGGCGTGTGCTCGAACCCGTCGAAGCGCGTATCACCGTGATGTCGGGAGCAGCGTTACTGACATTGGCGATTTTCTTCACGTTCTTCCCGCGCCTCTTGGTTTATCCGCTCGTCCTGCTACTTGCATGGATCGCAGGAACGCTACTCTACCGGGGCTACAAATTGCACCGATCCAAAGCTCAGCAAAAGTCCGGCGCGAGCGCATCTTCGACCAAGTGAGGGAATGAAACGGCTGAGGCGATACAGGTGTTCGCGACGTGTCGCGCCCAATTTGGGCGTCGCGAATTAGGAAGGCGCGTGTCATAAACCCTCACGATGAATCCCCCATCTTCGCCTTCGCCGTTGCTGTTGCGCTGTTTTCCACTCCCGCGTTCGCGCTGACGAATGCTGACCAAACCGCGCTTAAACAGCTCACGAAGGAAGTACGCTAGCACAGCGGGCTTGATCCCGCCCGCGGGAGTCAGGAGTCTTCAAATGCCGGGTGGATTTCGGTGGACGTTCACGCGATTACCGAGGCGCGCGGCTTCCCCCAACGTAGTTTATCAAGTTCCCTATCCGGGGAACAACGAGCCTAGCGCTTTGTGCTCCAAAAATGGAGCAAACGCCGACAAGAACAGTTAAAATCAAAAAAAGTGAATCTGATCATTAGTAAGGACATGCAAATCCTTTCTGTTTGGACAGTCGGCCGGAGCCAAAGAGATTACGCTTCTTCCAACCACTTCCGTGCAACTGCAGCTTCCGCGTGAGTGAAATACCGGATCTTTGCTTTGGTGAACGGCTTGCAGAACGTCGCCATGCCGTGCTCCCACTTCGTTTCCCCGATCATCGCGAGCCTTTCGATGTCGGCGAAATGTTTCGCGTCGAATTTGATGTCCTCCCACAACGCGCCCAGCTCCCAGCCGTGGAAACCAGTCATATCGAAAAGTACGCGCAGCTTTCCATGTTGCTTTACGAGGCGCTCGAACTCGGGCACGAAGTGTTCGTAATCGGCTTTTGCCAATTTCCCGTTGACGTGGACGGCGAGCAATTTCCCGCTGTTTTCTTCATTCAATTGAATAGGCATTTTGATTCCTTTGATTCTTGATTTGACTAAATCTCAGACTGCTCCGACTCCCGAAACGTTCACGGGAATCAGGGAGCCGTTTACATACAATACACCTTCGTGACTCCAGTGCCACTTGTCCGGCCATTCCTTGGCAATCGTTGAACCATGTTTGTCCGGTGAGTGAACGCGGTTTTGCTCGCTACGTCGCTGATCGCCGACAGGAAATCTCTTATGATCGTTCGACAGGCACTTGGGAGGGGCGACCTTCACCAAAAACCTATGCGGGAGCCCTTTTTTACGTTCCCACTTTTTTAGGGGGGTGAAAACGCCCATCTGAGGGCTTCCGCGAGTCACAAAGCACCGTCCAATAGTTATTTATGGTCTATTTAGAGTTCATCACGGTGCATGTGACGTGGGAATGTTCCCACTTTGCGTGTTTGGCGTGTGTGCCGCTTTTGGTGGCGTTTCTCGCTGTTTGCCGCCGGAAAGGCACGGCCTGAAAGGATGGTGCAAAAGCCGGAGCCAAAGTTGTGCGCAACTTTCGGGTCGCTGGTTTGTGCCATCTTTTCCGCATGAACGCCGCGGTGCCGTTTGCATGGAGGCGCGCTGACAGGTCGTTCGCAAACGATGCGCCGAAATTCGGCTTTGCGGATTATCTCCTCTACGTCGACCGCAAGGCGGCCGGTGCCGTCGAAGCAAAAGCCGAAGGTACACTCACCGGCGTCGAAGCCCAGCGGGCAAAATACGGCGCGGGACTCCCGGACAACCTCCCGGCGCATCTCCGTCCACTGCCGTTTCTATTCGAGTCGAACGGGGCCGTCACTTTCTTCACCAACAACCTCGACCCGAAGCCGCGCAGCAGAAAAGTCTTCAGCTTCCCGGGCCCTGAAACCTTCGCAGAGTGGCTAGACCAAATCTGCGCCGCTCCGTGCTCGTCTGAAACACCTCCCTGGAGCTCGACGAGGCGGAATTGTGGAAGGTCCAGGCCAAGGCTATCGCCAACCTCGAAGGTTCCTTTGCCAAGGCCGCCCCTCGCGCGCTCATCAAGATGGCAACCGGCTCCGGCAAGACTTTCACCGCCGACAATATCGCCCATCGGCTGCTCAAGTTCGGCGGAGCCAAGCGCATCCTGTTCCTCGTGGACCGCGGCAATCTCGGCAAGCAGACCGAGGATGAATTCGCCAATTTCACCGCGTTCGACGACAATCGCAAGTTTCACATGATCTACACGGTGCAGCGGCTCAAAAACGATTCGATCAATCCCGCCGCCACGGTTGTCGTCACCACCATTCAGCGCCTCTACTCCATGCTGAAGGGCGAAGCCGAGTTCCACGGGGGGAATGAAGAAGGCTCCAGCTTCGATACGGCCAAGCCGTTGAAAGGCGAGCAGCCCGACGTGGTTTACAACGCCGGCATCGCGCCCGAGTTTTTCGACTTCGTCATCGTGGATAAGTGCCACCGCTCCATCTACGAGTTGTGGACGTAGGTGCTCCTTTACTTCGATTCCTTCCTCGGGCCGGCGCGATCTCACGCGGAATGGTGTCCATGCCCCGCAAACGGCGTCAACTTGCGCTGTGCCCAACAGTTCGGTTCCAGGCTGGACGTTATCCCGCAAACGATTCCAAGGATTCCGGTCTTCTCGTCGGAATGGGATTGAATGTTCATACCAAAGAATCGTGCATCGACCACGGCTCTACCAATCTTGGCAGTAGGTTTGCAGACCGCCTGGCGCCGGTCAGGAAGCGGTTCCGTTAGGAAGCTGAGCGGCGCTTTGTGCGCCTTTGCTCGCAGCGAGGTCTTCCTGCGTCACGATCCCAACGATTCGCATATCTCGATCCACGATGGGAAGATACTTCAGGTGTTTTTCCTTCATGAGGAGCTCCGCTTCAGCCCGATGCTGGTCTTCATAACAGAAGATGAGTTCATGGCTCATACACGCTCCCACGCGCTCCGTCTGAGGATCATGACCTTGTCCGGCCGCCTTGCGGTCAGCGTTCCGGTCCATGACCGTTCCGACGAGATGTTGATCATCCGCCACTGGAAGCGAGTCGGTCTTTAGTGAACGCATTTTGTCACCTGCATCCTGGACCGTTTCGTGGATATCAAGCGCCTCGGTTCTTTCAATAAGAAGGTCGCGCAAGTTCTTCTTCTGGTCACCGCCTTCGGGTTGGGTATCTGTCATCATAGGTTTTTTGGGGTTTGCAGGTTGATTTTCTCTCTTCTTTTCGAGAATCGCGAATAATCCGATCCGGCGTTTCTACAGAACGCCCGACGCTGCATGGGCGTATTTTCAGCCCTGCATGCAGAGGAGTTCCGGGACGAATTTGACGCATTGGCGGCGGAGTTCCGCCAACTTTATTGCCGAGCTCCTCTGAATCTCACTGCTCCCGCTTATTATTTTCAGAGGCTGGATTGTCGCAGGTGTTAATTCCCGCAGCACGCCATCTTCATTCAACTCCAGCGAATCCTGTTCATCACTTTCGCGGCAGTGACAATGATAACTGCGACCAGAGGAAGGAAGATTTTCATCGGTGCGGTTGATTTCATACCCGGAGTTCGGAAGCCACGTGCGTAATGGTCGCTCCAAGCCACCGTTATTTATCACCACCTGAGCGACGCACCGCTTTGAGTGCGATCTGCGAATCGAGATCGTTCGCAAATCGCTCATGGGAGGCGCGGAGGATATGAGCAAATGCTTCTCCGCCTTTTTTTGGCCCGCTGCTGCTGATTCTGTTGATTGTCGCTCTCATATGGAAGGATCGCGAAGTCCGACCCATGAGCCAGTTCCAAAGAGCCACTCGTCGCGAGATCCGAAGGCCGATGCGGCTGCACGAAGCTTCTTTATTCCAAGTTCAATCCGCGTCTCGACGGTGCCGAGTAGGATGCCGGTTTCACGGGCGATCTCTCGATGGCAGAGCCCGCGATAGAATGTCATGCGCACCAGCGCAATTCGTGTCATAGGCAGTTTAGAGAGCAATTTCTGAAACATATTGGCCCTTTTCTGACCTTAACCGTCGAGTTGAAAGTCAACTACGTTGGCAACGTTGGCGCACGACAGCGCAGTCAAATGTAACTTCCGTGGTCGCCTTCTTTAACCGATGGCGCCGCCTTCCAGCTGCTCGCCGATCTTTTACCCGTCTCCTCCTCCCCGGCCGTAATATTCGGCGACGCGCTGTTCGTAAGCGTCAATCCGCGGTGCGTCAGCATCGTATTCGGGCGCGTTCTTGACTTCTTCGCGCGGGATGGCGAGGTAGACGGTGCGCTCGTCCCAGCTCACTTCGCGGATCGCCGTCGTCGGCACAACAACTTCCTTACCGAACCAAACCGACGTGTTGACCACGAAGTAGCGGATCGACCAATCGCCGTCATCGACGAGGAAATCGCCGACCCGGCCGATCTCCGCATCACTGCAGTGAATTGCGTGACCGGTCACGTCGTGGGCGCTCCGCAGATTAAAATCGCCGCGTTCCGCGTCGGCGGCGCCCGGCCCAGAACTCAAAGAATCGCCAGCGAGGGGCATCGCGGGCAAGACTAACGAACTGACGCTCGTGGCTGTGTGCAGAGCGACCCATGGCGTTACGCCGCGCGGAAAGCCGTAATAGTTATGATGAGCAACGTCTTCGTACCGTGAAACTGGGGGCGAGGTGTCGCTATCCGGCGCGCCCTTAATGTTCTCCAAGCTGAGATTCACGCGGATCGATTCGTCCTCCACGTTGATCAAACCGAGCGCCTTTGCCGGAATCAGGACTTCCTTCCCGAGCAGCCATGCCCCTGTCTTCACCACGAGGCAGCGAACCTTCCACTCGTGGCTGTCAAAATAAACGTCCTTAATATGGCCGATGTGAGCGTCGGTCGCGGCAAGGTGATACTTCTTAAGAGAACTGACTGGGTGTAACATAGTATCTAAAGTTAAGTTTTACTGAGTTCGGTTCCAAACGGGAATCAATGGTATAACAAAATCAAGATTAGCCAGAAAATCGTGAACCACAAGAGCCACGCAAACCGCGACCGAGCTTCATCGGAGCTTCTGAAGCCGGGAATGGACGCCGGCGATCCCGCGCAATGACGACATTGGGATGTCGTTGTCGAGATCGCATATCCACAGATGGGGCAAGCCTCTAATGACATGGTGATGATTTAGATAGATACGCGGGTAAGAGGATGCGATCAATAGGGGATGCCTGTCACCTATCGGCCTCCTTTTGCGCCGGAGCGAGCGCCCAATTTCTGTCGGGGTTGTATTCGGACATTGCCGCGGCAATCTCTCCGCTCTTAGAGCCTAGGTTGCGCTCATACAACTCGTCCCGTTGATTGATGATGAATGTCATTGTGCCCGAGTGGCCCCACTTGGAGGGATAGGCTACCATAGCAAACCCGCCAATCATATTGCTGTCGACAATGTAGTTGTAACTTCCGCCTCGCGCGGCAGGCCCCTGCCTGGAGAGGATCTTGAATAGGTAACCATGGAAGGGATGCGGGACCTCGTCATTTTTGTTGGGACTATAGCCTTCGCTGCGCGCTTCCGCCACCAGAGGACCGAACGGGCTGATTTTTCCGTTCCCTGCCGCTTGCCAGTAAAGACCGTCGTGCCTTCCCCCAGTGCTCGTCAGTTTCTGCGCATATTTGAGCACCTCGCTCCCGTCGCGGTCCCTTCGGACGTACTTGTGTTGGGCATCCACATAGGTCCGGCAGACACCGATGGTTTTGAGTTCGTCTTCTCGGATATGGCGCTTGATGATTTGCTCTTTCCCTGCGTCGGTGTCGAAAAACCAGCGACCATCCTTTTTCACGAGCGGGATCGGGAAGGGCCGATTTTCGGAGCCGATGTTTAGAGTGATTTTCCCATCGCCCCGGCGGATTGGCTTGCACTTTTGCATAATCTCTTTTGAGAATTCGGCGAAGTTGACCTCGTCATCAACCTTGTCACCTGTGACGAGTTCCTTGTCGCCAGGACCAAAGATTTCGCGAAGGGCCGAATGATCCCCCTCCTTGGCTGCGGCTGTTAGGGTTAGGATGGCAACCCCTGGGGATGCAAAAGTGCGTGGTTCGGCGGCGGATTTTTGTTCCTTGGCGTGAACCTCCAGAGACGGGGATACCCCGTTCGCCAAAATTAGCAATGCGATTAGCACCCAAGCGGAGTGTCGGTGTTGATTTGATCTTTCAAAGGCTTCTCGCATGTGATGTTTAAGGAAATCGGTGGATGGATGAGCTTTGCCGAGGAATGACGGGCCTCCCGCATAATGCCTGGTGCGTAAATCAGCCTCGATCCGTTCTGCCAATCCGGCCAATACCTTGTTGGTAGAAGCGTAATAGCTAGACGCTATACGCATTTCGCCCAAACCGCTCCGGCATTTCGAAATACCCGCTCTTTCGCACAGAATCGCAATACCTTTTGGCTATGATCTCCGCGATGCCCCGAAGATTGAACGTTGTCTCTGGGTCAGCAGTTCGACCCCGCGATCAAAATCGCAGGCTTCGAATTGAGCGGATTTCACGTGGCGGCGTAGTGCTGGAGCTGGCGGGGTCGTTTCGTGGACATCCACGCAGATCGACCCTCTGGCGGGAGAATCACCGGCATCCTGTTGGCGATCGGCACCATCGGATCATCTGTTATGTGAGAGATCCTTTACAATGTACGCCATGAGCGGCTTGGAGGGATTATCGGCCCGTTAAGCGCCGGAGCGGCGGAAAAAGAGCGCCGACCCACAAAGCTAAGATCTCCGGCGGCGGCGACGAGATTTCGGAATGATTCGAGGCAGGGGGCGCTTTTCCGGGGAGGTGGCGCATCGTGCGTTTGCGCATAGCTTTTGGCTATGGCGCTGTCATCGGGGAGGTATTGGCCAGATCAGAGGCAGGCATCGACACTCATCCAAGTTCGAGTCTCATGTTCGGAAGCCCCGCATGCCACAGAGTTCGTGAATAACGCATCAACCGTCCCAATCTCCGCTGATCCCGGCCACGTGAAGCGATGCTTCGCGACGCGGAACCGCTCTCAATCGCGCATTTTCCGCCGGGAACGGCCCCGAAATCATTTATGAATACGCTTGAGCCCGAAGCCAAAGCAAAAGCCAATCCCAGGCCAGAACGGAAAGCCGAGCCGAAACGTGAAGCAGCCGCCCCATCTTCGCCCATGAAGAAGAAAGCCCTGGTTGCGGGAGTGATTGTATTGGCAGTCTTGGGGTTCCTCGTGTTTGGCTTCCGGCTGTTAAGATCGTGGGAAAACTCAAAAAAGGACCCGAACCAGTTGGTCCTGTACGGGAATGTCGATCTGCGCCAAGTCGATCTCTCTTTCAACAATAGCGAGCGCATCGCAGAGGTGCTGGTCCAGGAAGGGGACAGGGTCAAGCGCGGGCAAATTCTTGCCAGGGTAGAAACGGACCGGCTCAGGCCGGAGGCGGAGGAGGCGGAAGCCGAGGCCGAGGCGCAGCAGGCGGTGGTGCAAAGACTGCATCACGGCAGCCGTCCGGAGGAAATCGCGCAGGCCCGGGCCAATGTGGCGTCGGCCAAAGCGGATTTAGTGAATGCCGAACAGCAATGGAGGCGTTTGACGGCGTTGATCCAGCTCACCTCCGGCCGGGCCATCAGCCAGCAGGACCTGGATGCTGCAAAAGCCGCCATGGGCATGGCGCAGGCGCGGCTGGAGGTTTCGGAAAAAGCCCTCGATCTTTCCACATCGGGCCCGAGGGTGGAGGACATTGCGGAAGGGGTGGCGCAACTGCGCGCCAAGGGAGCACGCCTTGAACTGCTGCGCCGGGAACTGACTGACGCCAACCTCGTTTCCCCGTGCGACGCTGTGGTGCGCTCCCGGCTGCTGGAACCCGGCGAGATGGTGTCTCCGCAAAGGCCGGTTTTCAATCTGGCCATCACGGATCCCAAGTGGATCAGAGCCTATGTTTCCGAGACCGATTTGGGAAAGACGCACCCAGGAATGAAAGCGTCGATCAGCACGGACGGCTTTCCTGGGCGGACCATCCCCGGCTGGGT
>Ga0302320_10011810_pt1 | contig 18424 bp, 17 predicted proteins | sample Bog_T0_3_FD_202130 | JGI IMG/M metagenome (GOLD analysis project Ga0302320, IMG submission 202130) | Peat permafrost microbial communities from Stordalen Mire near Abisko, Sweden - Bog_T0_3 | ecosystem: Environmental > Terrestrial > Soil > Wetlands > Peat | place: Sweden: Abisko, Stordalen Mire...
GATGCAGGGTGAAGGGTCGCAGCCTAATAGCCCGGTTGGGCTCTTGCAGCACTCTTTCTCGTAGAGTGAAAGCCGTCCAATTTGCAGGTCTCAATCGCGATCACTTATCTTAATTCGCTGGATATGACGCGCTGACAGCTCGACCGTTCGTGATTCGAGGGGTCCAATGGGGACTTGAACCGCCGGTGACCAACCGCTGATACCGTGAAATCCAATATCTCTTCCGACGATGGGGAATTTCCACCTGCGCTTGCGATTGTCACCGTCCGGACGCTCGAAGAAAGCGGCCTCACAGGTGTCTTGCACAGCTGGCTCGTTGACGACGGGCAAATCGTGGGAATTGGACAGCCAATCATACAAATCGAGATTGCTGGGGTGATGGTGCAGGAGGTCGCGACAGTAGCAGGGAGAATTGGCCTGATCGGCGACGTCGGGGATGAAATTAAAGATGGCGAAATTGTCGCAGTAATTCACTCCGACCATTCTGCCCAATTCGCCAATATTAATTGGGAGTGGCTACTTCGGCTTAACCTGAAACAGATTATTTTCAGGAAATAATATGCCCTCTTTAAGCCAGCCATAAAAATCGTCGCTTACGATCGGCGCGTCGATGGTTAGATCCGGGGCAATGCCTGTTCGCCGTTGGTTTAGACGTCCATTGGTGAGTGGATCGTCCAGGCAAAACCATTTACCGGTTGGTAGCTTTAAATGGTAAGAGTTTCCATCTGGCCCCTTTAAACGGCGACGGTCGTTGAAAATCGCTCCTGCCTTTGCCTCGTCCAACATGACGTATTCCTCAGATCCCTCGATTTGGAAAAGTCTATGAGGAAAAATCACCTTGGTGTCCCACCTCGAAAAATTATAGCCGCACCACTTACATCTCACGGGCCAACGTGATAAATCCCAGCCATCCATCTCCGCGTCTCGCCACTCGAGTGCAGAGGTTCGTTCCCACCAGACATCGTCGTATTCAGCGTCCGCCAAATGTCGTCCGCCATCTGCCGTCCGACAATGCCTATTAAGGCAGATTGACCGTCGGACGCGTCTGACCCATGGGCTCGGTGAGAGAATAAAACAGCGCATATTTTCCATCTTTTGAAAGAACCCGGAAGGAAGCACTGATAATAATGCGGACAGTCTTCTGGAAAATCGATTAAGTGAGCGAATATCGGCGATTGGGGCAGGGGGTGGTTAATTACCTTTTTTTTTGGCCGCCGGGACGGAGCTTTCATCTGAATACGGACCGGTAAGCCATTTTTCCTGATTTTATAAGGTGGTTGTGGCACGGTCATGGGGCGGACCCACTACCCCGGCATCCCTCTGTTGGGCGGCGGCCCTTTAAATCGAAATTTCGGCTTGGCTCAGCGTGTTGTCGTTTGTCTCAGGGGAGCTTACCAAAAAGCGCTGCCGATAATTGGCGCGTACTGGGGAGGGATCGCTGGCTGGTATGCACTTTTTGCCGACGTACCGCTTAATTGCCTAAATGCCTTTTCGCCCGCCTCAGTGAGGACTAGGTCGCGCATTCCTGCGTGAGCGCCTTTTCGCCAGCCTGCAGCGAGTTTTCCTTCTCGGCGTAAAAGCCGTATGCACTCCATAAGGCGGCATCTCTCTGGTACTTTAATCCTGGCGGCCGAGCCTTTTTGGGCAGCGAGAAAATTTATGCATGTCCAATACGGAGTCCGCTCGTGAGGCTGAGCCCAAACAAAATGCAAAATCCGATAATCGAGTTCAGATCTATCAAGCGTCTCGTTCTCCAGCGGCCTTAACAGATTTGCTTTGTACCGCCGTTGATTTGCCCGGTTCCCTTCTACTTTTCGGTTAAGCGCCCTTATCGTAGCGTTGTCTGGTAAATCGGCGAATTTCGATCGGCTCATTTATAATTAGGTACTGATACCGCCCGAAAGATTGTTAGCAGTCACCTTTCCCGGCTGATTTATTCTTATCATTTCCCTAATATGAACGAGTCCTTCAGTGGCGCCGTCCGACGTCCGACGGACGCTTCGGACGGTCTTTTCTTAGTCGACGATAAAATTGAGGATTAAATATTTTGTTGGGCTAATTAAGCGTCGATAATTGAGAACGTCGGATTCGAGGTGAACGAGGGGAAGCCCAGTTCATTTACTGACCCAATAAGGATGGCATTTACAGCGTCCGAAGCGTCCGGCAGTGCCCGAGGCCGCCACGTTTAATCGGTGCCATCAATGTTCGTATCGATGTTGCACTTTTCTTTTGACGTAGGGGGGGGCATACCCGCTTAAATCCGGCCAATTTGTAAATCAACCTTCGATGGTCCACTCCGTCATCACCTTGGTATTTAGCGCACGCAAAGGGTCCAGCGTGGTAAATGATTAAATGCTCGCCCGTTCTATCGTGTCCCTCGGCAGCACAAGCGGGGCACCTCGCCACTACATCTCCGTTAGGCATATGGCGGACACGTTCTAGCCTCTTTATGTCCAGAGCCATGATTAATCGTCCTCGAGCGCGTTTGCGCGGCCAATGCCGGAAAATCCACGTTGCGCCGTACCGTTGCGTAGTATGTCATTTCGGCGAGAAACTCTAAAGCGGTCCCACAACAGATTTGGAAGTTGTTTTTCCACTTCCCTTCTCGAAACAGCCGCCCAACCCATTTCGTCGCAATATTCGGCATAGGCGTTTTCCAACTCGTAGGTCGTAAGATCCGACCCTTTCTGCGGCTTAACTTCGCTTTCGATGAAGTGCGCGACGCTATCCGACTCAGACAGTAACGATTCAATTTTAGACTTCTGCTTGGGAGTAAGCTCAAAATCGCCCGTTCGGGCGAGTTCGCCGATATGATCGATCGCTCCTTTCACAGCCCACGCCAAGATACCTTCCCCCTCCTCTACCAACAGTTTCTCGCCCAGACGATTGATTCGCTTTGCAGTGGGGTTGTTCTTAAAATCAAAAATTAAAATTCTTCGTCGCCAAGCACCGATATCGCCCTCGAAGCGAATTCGGAGCCTGCTGTTGGCAACTACAACTACGCCAAACTGTCCCTTGAAATTAGTGGAACTATTTGATTGCTTCAGTTCCCCCGTGAGGAGGTCATTTCCAACCAACGATTTTAATTTATATACGCCCCGTTGCTGAAGGAAGTCAGCGGGTACATCGTCGCCGACCAAAAGTTGTTTTCCAACAAATCTTCCGAGTTCAAACCGCTCCGACAAATGCTCAGTGCGAAGTTCACAGACATTGTGGCAACCAATAATCCCCTGCAGGATTTCCACGACGGTACTTTTCCCGCTACCTGGCTCACCCTGGATAATGCTGAAACGCTGTGCTGAATTGCCGCCCAACAAGACCGAGCCGAACCATCGCTGAAGCAAGGATATGTCCTCGGCATTTAGGGCGTAAGCTAAGAGTTCGTTGATGAACCGGGGACAGGTGGCATCCTGCTTCCATGTTATTGGGCACTGATTTCGCGAGAGATATTCGCGGCCAAAAGGCCGTAGAATCGGAGTCGTTTGGCTAAGATCGATCATGCCATTCTGCACATGGATGAAACGCTTAGGGGCGGCGAACGCGTCGCAGTGTTCAGCTTGGCCCTGACAAAACCCAAGGATGCCACCCATGGTGGACTGTTGGAGTTTTTTTATCACCGCAGATTCGACGTTGTTCTCCACACTCCATTTTCTGAGATCTTCGGCCAACGTAGAGGTTAGAAGAGCCCGGGTTTTGCGCTCCCACAGCCCATTGTCTGAATTATAGGAGTAAAATTGTACCTCCGTTGGCTCGAAGAGAAGTTCGTGGCCCAAGATGAACCACGCAGCAACCCGCAGTTGGTTTAGACAGCAAGATATTGGCTGACCTTGCTCGTTGGTAATGGTTTGCGCGAACAGTCCATAGCGTTCATCGAGGAGGTCGGATTCGGCTTTGATAAACGGGGCTGTCCATCCGTCAGGCCATTTTAATTCGCTAAACCTAATTGTGGGCGGTTGAGCCTGTATTTGCCAGCGATAGGGCATCCCTTCTGGATGGATTCCCCAGACGATTGCCTGTCTGCCGTCCGCCAGCCAGTCGACGACGTCCTGGTCGCCATTCCTTACTTTGCAGCTATCCGGATAATCCCCGGCGATCTCGACGAAGATTTTTGCTCCGCGACTGCCGACAACGCGGGGAGCCGTTTCTAGAATGGGATTGAGATCCAGGAAAGCAGCTAACGCATTTGCAGAATCCACATCGATTGCAATGAGACCGTCTGATGCCTCACCCAACAGAACACCGATGTTTAAATCGCTCTCTGCCCACCTGAGCGTGATGCTGGGACCTGCTTTTGATCGACGATTTTGCCAATCTTTGAAATTTGGCCCCTTTTTTCCTTTGGGGATCGGTAAGAAGACGCGCAGCCCTAACCACTTCAAAGGAGTTCCGTCAGGGAGCAGGCTAAGCTCAAAGGATTTCGCTGCTTCCCGCAGACAGCCCAAAATCGCTATTTCTGGCTTGGGGGCGGTGGTTGTAGTGTTGTGGGTTTTGCTCATGGTCTGACGTCACTGATGGTGTTGCCGTTGCCCGCTTCGATTTGAGCCGGTTTTGAGACTCTCGCCCGCTGGACAAATTGAAGCACCTCGGTCTCGTCGAAAAAGACCAGGCGTGAATTTATTTTGAACCGAGTAATCAATCCAGAATCAGCCCAGCGCCGTAAGGTCTTGGGGTGCAAGCCGAGGCGGGTGCTGATGTCGCGAGCGCGCACCAAATTGCCGAAGCCATTGCTTGTAGATGCATGCGGAATTTTAACCTGACTTGATTTTTCCATTCTATCAAAGAACCGGACAAGTCATGCCGAATTCGGCGTATCGCGTACATGTACGGAAGTGACCGGTAGATAATCAGATGGGATTTATTTTATAATTCAGGATAAATTAGTCGGGATCTTATTATAGGTGGCAGCTGTATTTTTTTTTGGTCTCAAAAATTGTTTTGGAACACCTCATGATTTTGCACTCTTGCTGGCAGGCGGCCTAACCGGAGGTGTAATCGGGGACTTGGCTAATCCAAGTTGGCACGGGGTAAACCCAGGCAGGGCAGCGAGGAGTTACTCGGGCTTTCTCTCTGGAGCGCCCCCGTCCGGTGCTTAGGACGATCATGACGGACCACCCCTGTGTCTGCTTCCATCAGCAACCTGCCAGTGCAGGGCTATTAAGGGTGGCTGAGGCGGGGACGCTACCTTCTGGGATCTTAAGTTTTAGCCGCTGCGACAGGCCATCGCTGATTAAATTCAGACCTCCTGACATAGGGCGGGTCGTTTTTCGTGATCTTCAGAGGGGGGAGCCGATTTGAGCGAGGGAGAGGGGGTGCGAACCAAACCTGTCCGCTTTTTTGATTCGGGGAGGGTATACGGGAGTCCATGCCGGACCCCGAAGAACAGGCCGAGTTGTTTCCGATGCCGAGCCCGCCATCGGGCGCGCAGGTCATCAATGATCGATGTTTGCTGCGCACGGAGAACGGTCGCCGGATGGTGATTGTATCCGGAATCGTGCTGGCGCATTACGCCGTCGGTGATCGCATCGCCGAGGCTCATGTGAGGGTCGCTCTGGTCGAGCAGGGCTGGGCCGACCAGAACGACGTCGCAAGAGTCTTCGATTGTTCGGTGCGCACGGTGCGCCGGGATGAGCAGCGTTTCGAGGACGGCGGCATGGCTGCGTTGGGCCGCGCCTGCGGCTATCCGAAGGGACGTCCTCGGGTCACACTCACGCACAGCGTCGAAAGGCTCAAGAGCGAAGGGCACTCCAATCGCGAGGTCGCACGACGACTTGGGCTCAGTGAGACCGCGGTGCGGAAGCGGCTGCGCCGCGTCGGTTGGACGGAACCGGCGTGCGAGCAAAAGCGGCTTTTGCTGGAGGAGTCGGCGGCGCCAACGCCGGCTACGCCCGGTTCCGTGGTCGAAACAGGGTGCGAACCAAACCTGTCCGCTTTTCGCACCGAGGACGACGCGCCGATCTCCTTCGATCAAGATCCGGCCGACCGCCGGTTCGACCGGCTCATGGCGTATCTGGGCATGTTGGAGGATGCGGCGCCGCTGTTCCGTTCGGAGAAGGCCGTGCCTCGCGCCGGCGTTCTACTCGCGGTTGCCGCGTTGATCCAAACCGGCGTGTTCGAGTGCGCCCGCGACACCTACGGCACGCTGGCGCCCGCCTTCTACGGCCTGCGTACCAGCCTGATGACGATGCTCTTGATGGCGCTGCTGCGAATCAAGCGGCCAGAAGCGCTGAAGGAGCACTCTCCGGCCGCGCTGGGCCGGGTTCTCGGCTTGGACCGGGCTCCCGAGGTGAAGACGCTGCGGCGTAAACTGGCTCGCCTTGCGGCGATGGGTCGCGCGGCCGAGTTCGGCCGGGCGTTGGCCAAACGGCGCATCGCCCAGCGCGGCCAGGCGCTGGGCTTCCTTTACGTCGACGGCCACGTCCGCGTCTACCACGGCAAGCACACGATTCCCAAGGCGTTCGTGCCCCAGCGCCACCTAGCCGTTGCCGCCACCACGGACTACTGGGTCAACGACCAGCACGGCGATCCGCTCTTCGTCGTGACGGCGGAAGCGAACGCCGGCATGGTGAAGATGCTGCCGGTGGTATTGGAGCAAATCCGTGCCCTGATCGGAAAACGCCGCGTGACGGTTGTCTTCGACCGCGGGGGCTTCAGCCCCAAGCTGTTTGTTGGGCTGATCGAACAGGGCTTTGATGTCCTCACCTATCGCAAGGGCCGCTGCCCTCGGGTGCCCCGCAAACGCTTCCGCCGCCATACCGGCCGTCTTGACGGCCGCCGGGTCGCCTACGTTCTGGCCGACCAGCAGGTGCGGCTGCTGCGGGGCAAGCTGCGGCTGCGTCAGGTCACGCGCCTGCGCGAGCAGGGGCATCAGACTTGCGTCCTCACCTCCCGCCGCGACCTGCCGCCCCTGGAGGTCGCTTATCGCATGTTCGAGCGCTGGCGGCAGGAGAACTTTTTCAAGTACCTGGCTGAGGAATACGCCTTGGATGCCTTGGCCGAACACGACGCGGTTCCGGACGATCCCGCCCGCGAGGTGCCCAACCCGGCCCGCAAGGCCCTCAACGAGCCCCTCCGCGCCGCGCGAACCGAGCTGCTGCGTCTGCAAGCGGAGTATGGTCTGGGCGCTTTTGTTCAGCTCGAGGGCGAGACCGGCGCTGTCACGTTCCGCAATCTCAAGAAGGTCCAAGCCTCGTTGGCGCGAACCGTCCGCTCCGCGCTGCAACGGTTCAAAGACCTCCACGCCAGGCGGGCCAACCTGCCCGCCCGTGTCCCCGTGCGCCAGGCCGTCCGCGAAGAGGCCATGCGTCTTGCGCCCGAGCGCCAGCACTTGATGAACCTGATCAAAATGGTCGCCTATCAAGCCGAGAGCGACTTGGTCGCGCTGCTCCAGCCCCACTACCGGCGGGCCGCCCAGGAAGGCCGCACGCTCATTCAGTCCGCCTTGGCGAACACCGCCGATCTCACCGTCACCGATCGCGAACTTCGCGTGCGTCTCCACCCCCTCAGTTCCCCTCACCGCACCCGGGCCATCGCCGCACTCTGCGACGAACTAAATCGCTCGCCCGTCTTCTTCCCAGGATCTCCTCTCCGCCTCCACTTCTCAATCGCCACCCCGGCCAAATAGCCAAAAAGCGGACATTTTGACCCGCCCTATGTCAGGAGGTCTGAACTTATCCAATTCATTGACTAATAATACCTATTGAAAACTCGAAAATCGGCCAACGCGGTTCGATTCCGGGTCTTGCCACCATTTTTAGTCTTTGACACCCAAATAGGTGTGAAAGGCTGAGTGCAGCTAGACGAGCCAGCAGAAACGAACTTAGGGCTCGATTCCGAATCGCGGGTCTACGCCGAGGTTGATCTTCCATAACGAATCACGCCTCGTTCATCTAGAAAACGCGGCGCGCCTAGAGACTTCAAACGGAACACCGATGCCCAACCCCTTCACGGATTTCCCAAATGTTGACCGGCGGACGCTGCTGGCCCACCTGGATGCGATCCCGGTTGATAGCTATCCGTTTCTCGCCGGCTACTCCCGCGAGGACGTGCACCGCGATCTTGCGGGCCAAGGCGGCTTGTTTTTGGCCAGCGACATGGCTCTCCTGCTCGGACTAAAGCCCGGAATGCGGGTGCTCGATCTTGGCTGCGGCTCAGGGGAGACCTCTATTTTTCTGGCCAGGCACTTCGGGGTGGAGGTTTACGGAGCCGACAGTGACGCCAAGATGCCGGAAAAGCTGGCGCGAAAGCTTGCGGACCGGAGCTTCGAATCGCCGGTTCTGCCGTTTACGGTCGATGCGCGTCGGCTTCCTTTCGAAGCCGCATCCTTTGATGCGGTGTTCTGCATGAACTCGTTCTTCTACTTCGGCACCGAGCCCGAGTTCCCACGCTACCTCTCCGCTTTTCTCAAGCCAGACGGACGGCTCGCGATCGGTGGCCCCTGCTACAAGACGGAACTGGCGCCGGATACTCCAGCCGAGTTCCTGCTAGAGTACCCAGCCTGCCTTTCCGTGCACTCCCCCTCCTGGTGGAAGGGGCACTTCGACCGAACCGGGAAATACGATCAGATCGTTTCAGAAGAACACCGGGATGGAGTTCGTTTTTGGCCCGACCGAGTCCATCGCCTGGTTGAGGAACAGGGAATCGAGGAAATGCGTGAAGGTACGAAACAGATGGTGGCGGCGATGTTGAAAATGATCGCCAATAACGACGATGGCTACGTCACCCATTTCATTTTGAGCGCACGCCGCGTCCCGTCTCCTAAAAGGCTGCCTTGGCAATTTCCGGGCGTGACGCGAGAACAAGTGGAAGCGGTTCTTGACCACGCCCAATACAGCCTCGTAAACGCTTAATTTTTGTTTGCCGGTTCCTAGTGGTTCTCCCTTAGGCGTGCGCCAGGCGTTCCTCCGCAACGTCGGAGAGAGTCTTATGATTGCGTTCGGCTTCCTTTCGCAGCGCCGAGATCAGCTTTGGGCTGAGTCGCAAGAGAACGGCCTTTCGGCCCGAAGGCCTGCGCCCAGCTCCAATCCTCGCGCCACCGTGCTTGAAGGGCTGAAAGTCCAGTTTCCCAAGGTTGGGCAACGGCTCGCCGTTCAGATCCTTCATGTTGACCTGATAGCCGCCATTGTTGAATGACGGCTTCTCAATGCGTTCGATTTTCTTCTTCATAAATTTTCGCTCCTATTTCCCAGTATCCAGCGCCGATGATTCGGATGATTCCGTTCGGACGGTGGGTATATCGGACCAGCATCACGCGCGCGCCGACCTTTCCGAGCAACCACCAACGAAGCTCGTGCTTGCCACGAGGGCTATGCGCTTCGTCGAATGCGACGACGGCAAGCGGATCAGCGAATGCCAGTTGGGCCTCTGAAAATGGTACGCCGTGTTTTGCAAGATTGGTGGCCTCCTTCCTGGGATCCCAGGTGAACTTCATCGGAGAATGTTAGTAAGACTTTCTTGAAAAACAATATCTTTTTCAAATATCTTCCCACCTATCGACATAATTATGTTCCTGAGAGCATCACCTCTATTCCAGTGCAGCTGAGTGCAGCAACCGCCGCAAACGGGAGCCAACTGCCACAAGGAAAATCCGACATCTGCAAACGGCTACCCAGAATGCCCTTTACGCCAGCGACTGGTTCCTCGTGCCAATGCAGACGGACTTCCTATCCTCCGTTGGCCTCGGGCTATTGCTTGATCGGCTCGCCTACCTGAGAAAGGAACTTGGAATCAAAATTAAATGTCTCGGGGTCGTCTTTTCGCGTGTGCGGCGGCATCTGGCCTCCCATCAAGAGGCGATGGAGCGGTTGCCCGGTGAAAAGCCGTTTCGAAAGCTCCACTTCTTCCGAACTGTTATCCCCGAAAATATTTCGCTAAGTGAGGCACCCATGCATGCTCAGCCCATTGCGATTTACGATGCGTCGGCAACCGGGGCCGAGGCCTTTCGAGATTTGACCCGCGAAGTAATGGCACGTCTGGAGGCCACGTGAAGTCGATCACGTTTGCCGAGCTGTTCTGTGCCAGGCACGAGCTGGCTCCGGAAAAATGTGGGGAAGCACGCCTGAACAAATTTAGCTTTCAGAGCCGCTGAACGGCTCTCGAACCCCAAGGGTTCCGAAGAGAACCAATTTTCGAACACGCCTTCTCTCGCTAATGGACCTGAGCGAGGGCGACATGGAACCTGAGGTCACTGACGCGAACGCTCGGAATATTCGCAGCACGGGCGGCCGCTCGGCAATCCTGCGCGGGGTCGTACCTATAACTGCCGCCTCCGCCAGACGCGGTAGGCGCCCGAATTCGGACCTTGTGGATCGCGTGCTTCACGACCGGGCAACCTACCCGCAATTCAAGAGAAGCGACTCCAGAATGCGCTGATCAAGGTCGGAGCAAAGTCCGCGCTCACGATCTCGCACGGGACCGGCCATTCGGATCCTGCTTTCATGGCGACTCAGATGCTCCCGACATTTGCCTTTCTGGATAGCACATTCGATCGCTAGGTGTCCCGAAAGGGACCAGTTTTGGAACACCTAAAATGGCGCACTCGCCGTCGGCTGGGCCCGTGAACACCGAGCGCCCAATATTCGTCGTCGACAATTTGGCGAAACCCGGCAAGATATTCGCGTCGCAAGTCCGGCAGCTCGGACGGCGTGGAAATCGATTGTGTCAGCCTCAACAAAATCGGAACGCATTATTATGAAATCACAAACGACGGGTCTGAGAGTTGCGAGTGCGGTCTTCGGGCTCGTTTGCCTGTTTCACATCTTCCGGTTGTACCGGGGGTTTCAGATCAACGTCGGCCACCACTACATCGGGCGAAAATTGAGCGTGATCACCATCGTTGTCACCGGTCTTCTCTGCATCTGGCTGTGGAAGTTGACGTGCCACTGCGGTAGCGACACCGAGGCCGCACCGTCGGCAAAACCTTGATCTGTTCTAGATTTCGGATCGGGCGGTTTATCTAACGCTCCTCATACCAGGCCAGGACATCGCTCCCCGTTGCGGATTTAAACCGGAGTGGCGCCGATGTGGATCAACACCGAGATCCTGGCCCGCCTGGCCCATGAGTATCCCGAACTGGCCCTTTCCTGCCACTGCACCGATCCGAAAAAGACGGAGCATTTTCCGGGAATCGAAGGGATCGTTGGCGATCTCCACATTCAAGGAGGACGGTACGGCCTGGCCCGCTCAGCCGCGACCTTCCGGTCGCTGGGACATCAGTTCTGGCAACGATCCTGCCTCGAACTCGCATTTCCTGCGCGGGTATTCGCTCCACGAGATGATCGGCCTGCACACGCCCTATCTTTGAACCGGCGCGCTTCCCACAAGGCCGAAAACCGTGCGCTCAGTAATCTCCGACCTCGATTGGCCGTTCACTCTCGATGTGCCGCAAGCGTGACGCCCATGCGTTCAGGCTGGCTCCCCGCTGCTGATCGGAAGCCCCGGCATTAAGTTAAATAAAAGGGATTGACCTGCCCCCTGCCGACATCGCTTCAACTACCATCTTGATCGCCACCGGTAGTTGCCGGCAACTCAGCAAAGTTACGAGGCCCTTGGACGTTTGGTCGCAGGCTTGAGGAAAAGGTAATTAGTCAGGAAACTCAACCCCAGTACTCCGCCGAGGGTGCGGATGTTGCGCATGGCGCCGACGACAACCGCCAGCGAGCTGGCCGCCGGTTCGTGCACGCGCAAGAGCAGGAAAGCGCCCGCGAGCGAGACTACCGGCTGCACCAGAAAGAAAAAGTGGTACACCACGAGGGGATCGCTCGTCCGGCCCAAGGCCCGCTCCAAGGCGTATCCGCCAGCGATCGGCGCGGCCGCAGCGAAAAGCGAAGTGATCGCCAGATTGAACCCAATCGCAAGATTCTTGGCTTCGATGGGAATAAGCCGCAGTAGGATGGTAAATTGCCCGAGGACAAAACCCGCTCCGGTCGCCCCGGCCCAAAGCCACACCAGATAGAGCACCCACCGGTTGGCCGGGATGATGAAGCACCAGAAAAAACTGGATATCTGCCAGAAAACCAGCGAAACGATCATCACCGGCTTGTTGCCGTAGCGGTCAAGCAGCGGTCCCCAAACCGGCAGCGACAGCGCCCCGCCCAACTGGGCCAGGGTCGCCGTCAATCCGACGTCGAAGGCGGACATTCGCATCGGGTTGAACATGAAGACCTGGTAGAATGGGCCGACGAAATTTGCAGCGAAGGACCAGACGCAGCCAAAGGCGGAAAAAAACAGGAATGAAGTGGAGTGCCTCAGAATTTGGAACTTTTCCCGCAGCGGAAGATTCGCCTCCTCCGTACTTTGCCGGGCGTGGGTCGGATTCTTCCACATGCAGCGCAGGGAGACCACACGCATGATCGAGACCGCTACGATCAGCGCCTGAAACGCCGGAATCGCGTAGTTCCAGCGGCCAAGGACCCAGCCGGCAACGACGAGAAACGTGAGGGCCGAGAACTGCACCCAACGGTTGCGTCCGCCGAAGAACTTGCCCCGAAGGCGGGCCGGAACCCACTCCTGGGTCCAGGAATTCCAGGCCACGCCATTGATAGCGGCGAAAATGCTGGAAACGAGGAACCACGCCATGAGCCAATGTCCCGCCCGAACCGGATCGAAGTGCCGAAGCCAGGGCAGAATGCAGCCAAGCGCAATCCAGGTAAGAAGGTGCAAGGCAGCCGACATGGCCGTTAGGAACTTCGGCGGCCGCCATTGGGCCAGAACCGGCATCGCGAAAATCTGAAGAAAATTAGCGATGAACGGCAGCGACATGAAGATGCCGATAGTGGATGCGGAAAGCGGAAAGGCCTCGGTGACCAGTGCGATCAGCAGCACGTTGGCCGGCAGCGAAACCGTACCGATGGGGATTGCGAAAATGCCGTCGACCGTGCTGAGAAAGAAGCTCCGCACCAAGTCTCGTTTTCGCTGAGCCGCAAAGAAAGGCCCGGAATGTGCATTCGTCGCCATGGAAGGTACATTTTCACCATGGGCTAACTGTTGACAATGAAACTTCGTCGACCGCCTGCACGGCCGATGTTCGGCTGGTTTCTGCGGGAGTACTTTTGCGCTAGAATGGCAAAAGACGGCGCCTGACACGAGGCAAGGTCGCCCGCCTAGGCCCGCTACGGCAACCTGATGAGGTCGAATCCCTTGATCGGCTGCTCGTTCCAGCGAGAGAGGATTGGCAGCGGTGAATAATTTACTTAATTAAAGCCCGCTAATCGCCCCACCCGGCTCGATTCTGGGTCTTGCCACCACTCTCAGCGCAAGCGCAAGTCTTCCGATCTACCCGCGAGCGTTTTGTGGGCGCCGCGGGCCCGGTCCGGATCCGTGCATTTTCCACGCCTCCTCGGGGCTCGCCGCGTTCCGGCTACCTAAAAGGGCGGAAGCCATTATTTCCTCCGAACCGCGGCCGAATCCGGCGGCGAACTTGTTCTTCGGCGACCTCCACCGCTCGCCGCACCCCACGCATTTCCATCGGATGCTCCATCGCATCTTTGTGGTGAGGTGCGCGCGGCTAGGCCTGAAGTCTTGACGGCCGATTGGGTGCAAGACGCGCCGCGAAAGGATTCCGGCTCTACACCCTTGCGACGAACCTTGTCGCGTGCGTGGAATCCTTTTTAGAAACGCGACCGGCGTTAGTGCCTTATCCTACTTGACGATAAGATTGCTCTGAACGTCCGTCACACCGGAGACGGCCGACGCGTCTTTCTCCGCCGCGGCCTTTTGGTCCAACGTGTCAACGAAGCCGCTCAACTGCACGACTCCCTTGACTGTCTCGACTTTGATCTCGAACGAATTGACGGCATCATCGCCCAAAAGGGCGCTTTTCACTTTGGTCATGATGGTCGAGTCGTCCACGTATTGTCCGGTGCTGTGGCTTTTGGGCGTCGCCGGGCAGTCGCCGGTGACTGCGAATGTAGATGAATGGTAAGATGTTTTCATGAGAGGAGCGGAATTACTTGCCGAACGCTTTCTTGACCGCGCCGACCTTTTTCTGTGCGTCTCCATCGAGTTGTTCTGAAACGCCTTCGGCCTCCAGGCGATGGCTTCCAATCGCCTTGCCGACGCCTTCCCTGACCTTGCCGGAAAGATTCTTAGAGGCACCTTCTACTTTATCTTCAGTGCCCGACTTCACGCCGAACGATTGTTTGTTTTCCATAAGGTCGAGAGCCTAGCCCTGAGGCCTGTCACGCTCAATGGGGTGAAACCCGAGCACCATCGGCTTTTTAGATCCAAAAAGCTCCTAGACACTGCTGTTACGCCAGCCGCCACGGCGCACATCGGCGTGATCCGTCCCCGATGGAAATGGCGTTTGTCCTTGGATCCACGAAGGTCGGATATGGTCCCATTCGTCGGTGAGCAGGACACAGCTAGCCATACCGGACCCGCGTGAAGGCGATCTCGCGGAGTCGGCTAATCAGGGCTCGGTTATCATGGACAATCGGCTGTTAATAGTCACTCGAGCGGTGACAGCGCATCAGCCCACATGCCCGCCGCCGACTTACCGCAAAGCTTTCCTGAAGCCAGGTGATAATCGGCCGCTTGCGTGCGGGCTTCAGACTTTTTTTTCGAGCACCTCCTGGAGCATCCGGCTGTCCAAACTCAGATCGGCGACCAATCGCTTGAGCGAAGAGTTTTCCTCTTCCAATTGCTTCAACCGCCTCAGCTCGCTTACGCCCAAGCCGGCATATTGTTTCTTCCAACGAAAATAGGTCTGCTGGTAAACCCCCATCTGGCGACAAACGTCGCCGATCTTGGCGTCAGCTTCGACCTGACGTAGTGCGTAGATTATTTGCTCCTGACTGCTTCTTTTTGTAGGCATCTTCGGGCTCCTTTTTAAGGCTTACCCTCCGGCCTAAACTAACACAACCCTGGTCCAGTTATCCGAGAGCACGTCACCTGACCCGGCGGCGTTCCGATTCTTCGTCGAAAGGGAGGGAATCTCATCGGACTCAATCGACGGTGACAACGAACTTCCCTACGGTGCCGCCCCTTTCGTATTCAATGAAGGCCTGTTTTGCGTTTGAGAGCGGGTGGCTTTTCGCGACGATTGAACGCGTCATTCTCGAAATTGTACTGCGAGATCGGCTACTTCTTGAGGAATTTGGGAGGATCTTTCGTTAAAGCCGCTGTAAACTGTAAGCCCGTGTGCGGAATTCTCGCTTAAGCCATCTCAGTCGGCGGGAGGTAAGTCACTTGCCGGCCGCCTAAATCTCATTTCGACCGAATGTTCACCACCGCCGCCCTGCAAAGGGAAGACGTTGCCGGGCAGCCTGGCGCCGTCAAGTGTCAGGCTTGCGGGTTCGTCCGTTCCCTCCGCGAGTTGGATCAAATTCAGGTGATACTGTGTCTGGCGATGACGGTAATGGATTCGGCAGGACGTCCACGTCCTCGGCCAGCGCGGGGTTAGTCGCAGACGCTCTCCTTCCAGATTCATTCCCAGCAAGGTCTCGGCCAGGAGTCGGTACATCCAGCCGGCGGACCCGGTGTACCAAGTCCAGCCGCCCTGGCCCGTATGGGGTGCCAGGGCATAGATGTCCGCCGCGATCACGTAGGGTTCCACCTTGTAGCGGGCGATCTGCGCCGGGGTTGTCCCGTGCCCGATCGGATTGAGCATGGCCGCCAGCTCCCAAGCCTTCTCGCTCTCGCCGGCCAGGGCGAACGCCATGGCCATCCAGATGGCCGCGTGGGTGTATTGGCCGCCATTTTCCCGGACGCCCGGAATGTAGCCCTTAATGTAGCCCGGGTCCAAATCGGACCGATCAAAAGGGGGATCGAAGAGCAGCGCCACCCCGTCGGCCGGCCGGACGAGTCGGGCCCGCGCCGATTCCATTCCTTGGCGAGATCGGGCGGGACTACCGGTTTGGCTGAGCACAGACCAGCTTTGCGGCAGGGAATCGATCCGGCATTCTAGATTGCTCCCTGAGCCTAGAGGTTCGCCATTGTCGAAGTAAGCCCGCCGGTACCATTGGCCATCCCAACCGGCGCGTTCGATCGCCTCCTGCAGCCGTCCGGCCTGCGCGACGCAGCGGTCGGCGAAGGCGAAGTCCTGCCGAGCCCGGGCCAAAGAAGAATATTGGGTGAGCACGTCGCGGAGGAAGAAGGCCAGCCAGACGCTTTCACCTTTTCCCTCCCGACCGACGCGGTTCATTCCGTCGTTCCAGTCGCCGCTACCCATCAGCGGCAAGTCGTGGACACCAAATTTCAGGCCATACTCGATCGCGCGCACACCATGCTCGTAGAGGGTCGCCGATTCGGCGGAGCGATTCGGGAGCGCATAGTCAGACTCCTCCTCAGGCGGGACCGGCCGGCTTTCTAAGAAAGGCACGACCTCATCGAGGATCCCCGTGTCCGCCACACTTGCGACGTAGCGGGACAGGGCGTAAGGAAGCCACAAATAGTCGTCCGAACAATGCGTGCGCACCCCCCGCCCCGCGGGCGGATGCCACCAATGCTGCACATCACCTTCGCGGAATTGGTGGGCAGCGGCGCGCAACAAATGCTCGCGCACCAAGGCTGGCGCGGTCCACACGAGTGCCATGATATCCTGCAACTGGTCGCGAAATCCGAAAGCCCCTCCGGACTGGTAGAAGCCGCTGCGAGCCCACAGCCGGCAGCTCAGCGTTTGGTAAACGAGCCAGCCGTTTGCCATCAGGTTGACTGCCGCGTCCGGCGATTCGAACTGCACCGCGCCGAGGATCTCGTTCCATTGCTTCCAGACGGCTTCGAGGGCGCCGCGGCCTGCCTCGGCGCGCCGAAAGCGCTGAATCAGGGCCTGAACTTCCCCAACGCTGCGGCCGACCCCGAGCCGAAAGAGCGTCTCCCGTTCCTGGCCGGAGGGCAGATCAAATGCCACTTGGACCGCGCCGCAGGGATCCAGCCCGGCTCCGACCCGTCCGGAAAGGCGCATCCGCTTAAGAGCGGCGGGCTGTGCCAGGGTGCCGTTCCGACCAAGAAATTCCCGTCGGTCGCCGGTCAGGGTTCGCGCCGGATCATTAACGTCCACGAAAATGATCCGCTCAGCGAACTCGGTGTTGTAGGGATTGCGGACCAGCAACGCGCCGCTTTTGGGATCCACCTCGGTCTGAATATGCAGCAGGGATCTCGGGCGCAGGTCGCCCAACACCCACTCCCAATAGCCCGTGGCGGACAGGCGGCGCGGCCGACCGGAGAGGTTGCGCAATTTCAGGGCCGCGAACTTGACCGGCGCATCGGGCGCCACATAGATCCAGAGTTCGGAGGCGATGCCGTTTTCGGTGTGTTCGAAAACTGAATAGCCGAATCCGTGACGAATCACGTAGGTGCCGCCGCCGCGTGCTGGCAGAGGCGTGGGCGACCAGAATTGGCCGGTCTGTTCGTCCCGGATGTAAAGGGCCTCTCCGGTAGGGTCGGAAACCGGATCGTTATTCCAAGGCGTCAGGCGGAATTCGTGGCAATTTTCCGCCCAGGTATAGGCGCTTCCGCTTTCCGCCACGACCGTCCCGAAGCCGGGATTGGCGAGCACGTTCACCCAGGGGGCCGGGGTCATCCTCCCCGGGACTAGGGTTATGACGTACTCGCGGCCATCGGGAGTGAATCCGCCCAGTCCGTTGTCGAAAATCAGCTCCCGCGGCCCCGGTTCTGCAGCGGGAAGGCGCAGCGGCGCGAGAACGGGGGAAAACGCCGGCACGGGCAGGTCGGGGTTTCCGGGGCGTTCGCATTGTTCGGCCAGGGATCCGTTTTTGTCGGAGAAGACGATCCGGGCCGCCGCTTGCAGGAGCAACCGGTCCTCGGCTGTGACCTGCTCCAGGTGTCGGACAAAGATGCCGCCGGGCTTATCCAGTAGCGGCGGATCCCGACCGGACGGGATCAGACGCAGGATCTGCTCGTGCAAGTCCTTCCTATAACCCGAATTGTCCTCATCGAGGATGACGAGTTCGACCGTCAGTCCTTTCAGGCGCCAATAGGCATGCGCTTGCACGAGTTGCCGCGCGATCTCGATCCGGGCGGGATCGCCGACGCGTAGCAGGACGATCGGGGAGTCGCCGGATATGCCGAAACTCCATAGGCCGCTCTGCCCTCGGCGGTTGGAAAGCAGCACGCTGGCGGCGGCCCGCCGGGCCGGATCAGCGTAGATCAGGGCGCCCGCTAAGGCCCCGTAAAGTTGGGCCTCGGCCTCCGAGGCGTTAAGATGACGCAGCGACACCTGGCTGTGCGTCCAGGCCAGATCGAAGGCACGGTCGATCGTGCGGGGCGTAGAATACTTTTCCGCCAGAGCGAGCGCGGCCGGGCGGGTGGCCGCGACCCCCATCACATAATCTATCCGGGCGGTGGAATTAGGTGGCAGCGTGACGGTCCGGCGCAGCGCCACGATGGGATCGAGCACCGAACCAGTAGTATTCGACAGCGGCGCGATCTCTTGCAGCGCGGCCGGACTGGCGAGAGTCCGGCCGCGCCC
>Ga0302320_10011811_pt1 | contig 18424 bp, 17 predicted proteins | sample Bog_T0_3_FD_202130 | JGI IMG/M metagenome (GOLD analysis project Ga0302320, IMG submission 202130) | Peat permafrost microbial communities from Stordalen Mire near Abisko, Sweden - Bog_T0_3 | ecosystem: Environmental > Terrestrial > Soil > Wetlands > Peat | place: Sweden: Abisko, Stordalen Mire...
GCTAGCCACGATCAAAGCTCTGTCATTCCGAGCGCAGCATTGCGATTGGCCTTATCAATCGCAATGCGAAGTCGAGGAACCTGCTTCTCCTCCCCAGCGCCCCGCTCTCTCGAGGGAAACGCTAGCGACGATCCGCAAATCTCTGCCATTCTGTAAAGCTCTGTCATTCCGAGCGCAGCGTTGCGATTGGCCTTATCAATCGCAACGCGAAGTCGAGGAACCTGCTGTCCTCCCCAGCGCCCAACACTCTCGGAGAACCTGCTAGCCATGCCTGCTCCCGAAGATTCCAGCCGCCCGCATCTTGCCACCGGATGCCGCTGGGCTCCCGAACAAAAGCCCGGCGCCGAAGATCGCATGATCCTTTTCCCCGAAGGCGCGATCAAGCTGCAAGGCACCGGCCGCCAGGTTCTGGAACGCTGCGACGGCGAGCGCACCTTCTCCCAGATAATTTCTGAATTGCAAACTCAATTCGTCGACGCCGATCCCGCAAAAATTCGCGCCGACATCGGTCAGTTCCTCGAACAACTTCGCCACAAGCGCATCGTCGACTACTAACCACCCGGGCACAACACCCTAGACAATCGCCATTCTTCTACGGAACTCACGGTACTTCGACCAACAAAGTCCTCCCAAATCCCTTATCCATCAACCTCTTTCCCATAAAAGTCATCACAAACGCAGAAGATTTTTGCAGCGCTCAGGAGCAAGAAAGAAACGCCTGTGACCTGTGTTGCGCCACAACGCTCGTCTACGGAAAACTATGCAGTCCCTTGCTCAACGCGTTCTATTTTTATTTCTCATTCTCACCGCCGTCTGCTCGTTGCAGGCGCAACAAGTTCGCGCGTCCTCGCATCGCAGCTCTGCCACGAACCGATTCCCCGCTAGCCAAGCCTCGAACTCGCAAGTCGATCTCCGCCTCATCACGCTCGATGACGGACTCGCCATTCTCAGCGCCGCCCTCGACTCCCGCCACTACCGATCCTTCGCCACCGACTGCTCCCACTTCGTCCACGGACTCTACCAGCGCGCCGGCTTCCCCTACGCCTACGCGCCCTCCGCCGACCTCTACGCCGGCCTCGGCCAATTCGAGCGCGTCTTCAATCCGCAACCCGGAGACCTCATCGTCTGGCTCGGCCACGCCGGCATCGTCATCAACCCCGCGCAGCATTCCTTCTTCAGCCTGCTCCACTCCGGCGCCACCGTCGCCGCCTACGATTCGGGTTACTGGAAAAAGAAAGGCCGCCCGCGCTTCTTCCGCTACGTAAAAGCCGTCCCCGCGGACGCTTTCTCCAACTCCAACTGGACCGCCTCCCGCTAACCGCGACTCCAACATTCCTGCGCACTTTGAACAAAACTCCGCAGCCAAAATCGCATCCAACTGTTGTAATTTCGACCGGGCAGAGCCGGAGGAACGTGGCCGACAAAGTGGACGACAATAGCGACAAAATTAACGGTAATGCCGGTAACGATAAGAAGCCCGGCGACGCAACATCGAAGAACAGCCTACCAGCCTTCGATTGGGTCACGGACCGTTCGTCGTGCACGCTTCCGAAAGTGTTCGGCGAGCTTCGCCGCCAGATCGAAGCGGACATTCATACTCGCAACTCGATCCGTCCCAACCTGGCTCCGTATGAATTTTCCCTCACTGAAGACATTGCCGAGTTCAAGGTGATTCTCAAAGCGAAAGAACTTCAGCAAGCGGTGACCTTTCACCTCGCCGATCACGCCATTCTTGTGCAGGACGATCAGGGCAAGCCGATGTTCGAAATCAGCCTCACCTTCGACGATGCCGGAAAATGCCGCCTCAACGTCAACTCGCAGGAGCGCGAATTCTGGCAAGTCCGCCGCATGGCCTTAGAGGACCTGATGTTTCGCGGATTGTAAATCTCTGCGAGATCCACTCCTTCGGGAGCGGTTGAAGCTTCAATCCATTAGCGCACCGACTGGCCGACCCTCCGGTGTATACTTACCGACAAATTTCGAGCAGCATTGTTAATGGGCCGAACCCAGGGGATCTAGTCAGCGCCTTGCTGAATTGTGCGCCGCGGAGGTTCGTGTATGTCGGAAGCCCGTACTCACGTACGCATCATCTACGCCTGCGTATTAGTCGTCTTCGCAACCATTCTGTTTCTCATGATCTACACCGGAACCCTCGACGCCGTAGGCGAAGCCCTCTTCGAAATCGCCAAAGAGATTGCAAAATTCTTTCTGGGATAGGATGTTGGGCAGAAGCTCCGCCTATGAAGGGACAGCCGTGCTCGGGTGTCCAGTCGCAGGAAATGCTTTCCCGCCAAGCACCACAAGCCGGCCACCTACCGGGAGCATTCTAAAAAGAACTACTCACCAGGAAACGGCTCGCCACCTTGAGCCGCGGTTGCGGGCCAAATCTTCTTGAGCGACGGTCGGCGGATTCTCTTCCGACCGTCATCATCCCATTTGACGAGCGCGTCTTCCTCGTTCGCTCGTTCCACCGTACCGAATTCTCCATTCGGCTTTCCGAAATTGCCCAACCCCTCGACGCGATCTCCGGGACTCAGTTCTGTACCGATGGCGTAGGCTTCGGAGAGCGGTGGTCTGCTGGCACGGTCTGAGTCGGGAACTGCGCCCGCGTGTGAGAGCGGCGGTTGGGGAGCTCTGCGCAGTTTGGGTGTCGGCTTATTGGCCCCATAAGTCATAGAGTCTTCTTTCCCCGAGTGCAGAGCATGGCGCTGCGCCACGCGTGTTCATCCGCTCGGTAGATACAGGATAGGCCTGGCAAGATTGGCCCCGCCGATCTAAATTGCACACTTTGGACAATTGGTTAGGCAAGCAAGCTTGCGGCGGGAAGCGAAGAACTCGGCATGGAGATAACGTGTCCGTACCGTCCGCGTGGGGAGATGCGAACGCGCCTGAACTACGAGCCGTTCCAGTCGAGCGATTCTTGCTAAAGCCGATTCTCTACCCTGCTTCAAATCAGTTTGGGGCTCTTAGTCGCGACCAGCACAGCCAGGATAGTAGCCGTGCCACGAACGTTTCCGGCGATCGTTATGAGTGCTTCCGACACGGGCGGGTGTTGCTCCGCCAGCCCCTCAAGACGCGTGCTGACATTATGGAGTTGATCGACTTCATTGAGGATTGCTTCGAAAACCATGGGTTCACGCCTCTCGCTGAGAAACCTAAGATGGGAGGACTTCAGATGGCCTGGCTTAGGTCAGAGGACCTGAAAGAGGAGAAGGTGGTAACCACCCCACTGTCACTCTAACAGGTTAGAAGGCGGTTTGCGCGCCCCAAATCCAGTTGTTATTGGTGCGGACCTGTGACATCGCGAAGCCGATCTAAAGAGAGATGGAAAGAGAAAGGAAAAATTACCGCCCAAAGCAACTCCCCCACGGCAGGTTCTAGTCGTGGAGAACGACGTTGAGAAGTGAACTGTGAACTTGCAAGCCACTCGCGCCGTCATACTCAATGAAGCCTAGCTTCCTGAACCGGTTCATAAAAAAACTGACCCTTGACCTCGTTGTACCGATCATCTCTGCCAGGGTCTCCTGACTCATCTTAGGGATTACAGTCTCCTGCTTACCGTCCTTCCCGAAATGCGCCAGCAATAGCAATACCCGAGCCAGTCTTTTCTCGCTGGAGTTAAAAAGCTGATCCACCAAATCCGCTTCGTACCGGATGTTCCGTGCCAGCAAATAGGCCACGAACATGTCGGAAAATGCGTGTTCCCGATGAAGCACTTCCATCATGGACTTCTTGTCAATTTTCATCACGGAGCAATCGGTCATTGCCGTCGCGGAACAAAGGCGAAGAGGCTGCCCCGCAAGGCAGCCTTCGCCGAAGAAATCGCCCTCATTCAGAATGCCGATTGTGGCTTCCTTCCCGATCTCTGATACCACGGAGAGTTTTACCTTTCCCTTCCGTATATAGAACACGGCATCGGATGAGTCGCCCTGGGCGAAGATCGTCTGCTTTTTGACAAGAGCTTCCATCCTTCTCCCGCCGTTGATGGTCGAGAGGAACGTCTTGGTATCGAATTTGATAAGTTTTTTGGACGCTGCCACGAGGGTCATAATTCGTTCCCACACAAACGCTATGGATGCGCTGAAGGCGGCTTCTTATGATGCACAAAGAATAAATGCGCAAGAAGGGCAAGAACAATGTCAATTATGCGGGCAAGAGCTGGGATTGCGCCGACCCTAAACAATGATTTCACTCCAGGTGCCGAAAGTCAACCACCTGATAGTGGGCTACTTTGAATGAAAGTAGCCCAACTAAGGGAGCCCATCCTTGCGTTCTTTGCTCTCACCCCTGGCCCAACTCCAGCCCCAACTGCTTCTTCCCCGCATTCCCCGGATACGGCCCCCTGCCTCCATCTCCGCAACAAATGCCACGCCTCCAAATACCGCTCATACTTATTCTGCCGCCTCCACGGAGCCAGCCAGATGCTTCCCTTCCTCTTCGCCACCACTCCCGCCGGTATGATGTACCACAAATCCAGCGGGATAATGTACGCCGCCACAAAATCAATCTCCTCCAGCATGTGCACCAACCGCTTCCCCTTCGGCATGTGGCACGGATACGCTCCGCTCTTCGGAGTCCTTATCGCCGACTTCACCTGCACCCGGTGCGCAATCCCGTCCCGCTCCACCATCAAGTCATACGGAGCCGATTCCCCCCACAGCTTCGCCACCCGGAACCTCTGCTCCGTCGCCCGCGACAAAAACCGCACCTCCGCCCACTCTCCCCGCTCCTTGGCATTCTTGAACTGAAGTCCTCGCTGCATACGCCCGTCCTCGCCTCCAAATACAAAAGGCGCGACCATTTTCGTTTCCAAATGGTTCGCGCCCAAACTGCTTCGCCGGATTTTTTACTCTCTATATCTATTATATCAATCAGCAAAGGGTAATTGTGTCACCTTAGCCACAATTATTTCCCCCGTATTTGCCACCACATAGCCCCAACTGTGTACTCCTTAGTTATTGACAGAATTTCCGCCGAAGCCGTCAGCCCCATGCAGCTCCATCTCCGCTCATGTAGGGACAGCCGCCCCCGGCTGTCCGGTCGAGCGAAGCTCGACAGTTTTTGGTCGCCGCATCCGGACTTTGGTCGCCGCAGCCAGAATTTAGGTGGGCAGCGCTTCAGCGCAACGATGCCACCCTGCACCATTCCAACCGAGGGTTACCCCATCCTTGCGCTTTTGCACGAGCCTGCCATGAGCGTGTCGAAAGGCTGGAACGCGAAGCTGCCTGCACTGAGAAGGATCATCCTTATCGACGCAGACCCAGCACGCATTTCCGACTCCCGACTTTCGCAATTTTGGGTGGCGCAGCGCTTCAGCGCTGCGATAAAGCCGCGACGAGCGCAACCGGCCTTCAGCAACCGTGTCATCCTGAGCGCAGCCCACCGATGCGCGAAGCGAATCGGTCGGCGAAGTCGAAGGACCTGCTTTCCTGCGAATAACTACAAGCCCGTACGGGTAGTCCACCGCAATAAAGCAGCGTGCACCATTCCGACCGAGGTTGCCCCATCCTTGCGTCCTTTGCAAGAGCCTGCCCTGAGCTTGCCGAAGGGGTGGGACACGATGCTGCCTGCACTGAGGTTGTTCTTTCTCTACGGACGCAATCAACAAAATTTGCCCACGCATTGCTAACTCCCGCCCTAAGCAAAGAACGCGAAGGACAGGCCGCCCATTTTGTTGCTGATGCTGGCGAGATCAAAAGCCTGAGCCACCCGCCGGTTTCAACAGTTACATTCGAAAGAGTACAAGCGGCTCCCGTTCCGTGGAGAGCGCGGATGGCCCAACGTGTATTGGTCGCTTTTGGCGCGATTGCATCAATCCGCTGATAAACAGGTCAATATCGTGAAAGACGACGGCCAGCGGTTGGGCTAGTATCTGAGGTTAATGGGGCAGCCTTGGGGAGCGCTGCGGCCTGTCTTTAGCCTTCTTCCGCGCTTTCCACCCAGGAATCTTCGCAGCTAGGAGTCAATTCGATGAAGAATGCACGACTGCTTTCCACTGGTCGAGTGGCGCTGGCCTTGATCGGACTCAGCCTGGGGCTGTGTGCGCAGGCCCAGACGCAGCCTCCCGCGCGCCCCGGTGCGCAAGGCTCCACGGAAAAAGTGATTCACACTTTCAATCCCGCGCCGCAGGGGTACTTTCCCCTCGGCACGGTGGTGGCCGACCAACTTGGCAATCTCTACGGCACCGCCCGCTACGGGGGCACCTATGACGCCGGCGTTCTCTACCAAGCCACGCAGAACTCTCAGGGCAAATGGACCCAGACCGTCCTCTACAATTTTCTCGGCGGTACCGGCGCCTATGCTCCAGACCAAGTCGTCTTCGATTCCGCAGGCAGTCTTTATGGATTTTCCTACTTCGGGGGAACCGCGGGATATGGAACTGCCGTAAGACTCACACCAAATTCGCAGGGCGCTTGGTCTGCAACCGTCTTGTATAACTTCCCAGGCACGGGCCTGGAAACCGCCCTCGACGGTAACCTGATCTTTATCGATCCCTCCGGTAACCTGTACGGCGTCTTGGGAGGAGCCAACCGTGAGTCCGTCTTCCAACTCTCTCCTTCCTCCAACGGAACCTGGACGAAAACCGTGGTGCACGACTTCGTTAGCCCGAGCGACGGCGACTATATCGGCGGACTGATCATGGATGCCCACGGAAACCTCTACGGCACCACCGAAACCGGAGGGACCGCCGGCTGTAAGTGCGGCACTGTCTTCGAACTCAGCCCCTCTTCCGGAACCTGGACCCACTCGATTCTCTATTCTTTTGCCGGTGCGGGCGGAACCGATGGCTCGCCGCTGAACGTGACGCTCGATGGCAACGGCAACTTGTTCGGCACTACCGCGTACGGACAACAAACGGGCAACTGCCGTTACGAAGGGGATGGCTGCGGCGCAGTGTTTGAACTCCAGCCCGGCGCGAACGGCCAATGGACCGAAACCATTCTCTACGACTTCGCGTCGCAGGGTGTCATGGTTTACCCGTCCGCCCTTGTGATCGACAGTCATCAGAATCTCTACGGCACAACCTACTACGGAGGGGGAACGTCCCAAATCTGCTACCAAGGTTGCGGCTTCGTGTTCGAAATATCTCCCAGTGGCAACGGCCAGTGGACGGAAACTGATCTCTACGATTTTCAGGGCGGCAGCGACGGCTATCAGCCCCCCTTTGGCTTCGGTCTCGCTTGGTCTGGAGGCAATCTTTACGGTACGACCAGTCTGGGCGGGGCAACCAACCTCAGCGGCACCATTTTCAGCCTCACACCACAGGGTAGCTCCTGGCAGTTAAACACTATCTACACCTTCCCCTTCCTCGATGGGAACGCTCCTTCTGCCGGTTTGGTGGGAGACGGTAATGGAAATTTATTCGGAACCGCCGGCGGCGGTGCCAACGATGAAGGCAGCGTCTTTGAAGTGTCCCCGGCCAGCGGCGGCGGCTGGACTGAGAGCCTCATCTACAGTTTTAACGGATATTACGCAGGCCAGAGTGTCGGCCCTTCCGCGCTGATCGGCGATCCGTATGGAAATTTCTACGGAACCACCCAAATTGGCGGCCCCGGCAATTACGGCACCGTCTTCGAGCTTTCGCCCTCATCCTCCAAAGGCTGGACGTCCACCACTCTCTACTCCTTTACCGGCGCCGGCGACGGGTCGGCACCCGAAGCGGGCGTGGTCCTCGATGCATCCGGCAATCTCTTCGGGACCACTTATACCGGCGGGTCAAAAAACGGGTCAAAAAACCACGGTGGCACCATTTTTGAACTCAGCCGTGAGTCGAATGGCCAGTGGAAGAAAAACGTCCGCTACAGCTTCGCGGGCGCTCCCTTCGATGGCGAACTTCCCGCCGCCAGCATGATCATGGACAAAGCCGGAAACTTTTACGGCACGACCACCTCCGGCGGCAGCAGCAGCAATTGCGCCGGCGGCTGCGGCACGGTATTTGAGCTTTCTCCTGCGGGGCCGGGATGGAAAGAGACGGTTCTGTATTCGTTTCAGGGATCACCCAACGACGGCTCCGATCCCAGCACGAGCCTGATCTTCGACGACGCGGGCAATCTCTACGGCACCACGTTTGAGGGAGGGACCGCGAACTGTTACTCCGATGGGGCGCCAAGTTGCGGTGTGGTCTTTAAACTTTCGCCCACAGGCAATGGCGCTTGGAAGGAGACCGTGCTGCATACGTTCACCCACTCGACCACGGACGGAGTCAATCCCACATCCAGTCTGGTCTTCGACGCGGCGGGCAATCTTTACGGCACCACGGGCGGCGGCGGCACGGATAGCCACGGAACCATTTTCAAACTTGCCCCTTCCGCCGGCAGCTGGGTCTACTCGGTGGTGTATAACTTCGAAAACAGCCCCGATGGCAACTATCCGGCCGGCAATCTTTGGCTGGATCCCTCCGGCAACTTCTACGGAATCACAGAAGCAGGAGGCAATGCCATGAACCTCTATACCAATGGATACGGGACGGTCTACGAATTTACACCGTAAACCGGGTGACGGGAGCGAAGTGGTTCTTCGCCTCCGGAGCCAACGGGTTCGCGAAGCGAATCGGTTGGCGGAGTCGAAGGACCTGCTTTCATGTCGCACTATCGGACCACTGACTCATTACCTGACTCTGTCATCCTGAGCGCAGCAAACCGATTCGCCTTATGAATCGGTTTGCGGAGTCGAAGGATCCCTTTCACCGCAACTTACCTCGGACTCCGCAAGGCGTTTCTGCTCGGGACCTTGGCGGTTGCTTGCCCCTACGCATCCCCCCTCACCCACGCCGCCCGTCCGCCGCATTTGGGTGGCGCAGCGCTTCAGCGCTGCGATTAATCCCCACCCCCCCACAGAACCGGGCTTTAGCCCGCACGCTGTCATCCTGAGCGCAGCCACCGATTCGCGGACCCGCTTGGCCAAGGTTTGTTCGGTTTTCGTAACAAACAGGCCCTCGTTGTTTTACGGCGGACCCCAACGTGTAAAATGTCGCTCGTTTCGAACCCGGGGAATTTGGCAAAGTCTATCTAATCGCAGTTCGAGGAGAAAGATATGTCTCGATGCCCGCTGCTTCCCTTGCTCACCCTGTCCTGTTTGCTTTGTGGTTCAGCCCTCTGCCAGTCAGCCCTTTCGGCAAACTCCGGCATAAACAGCGCCGACACTTACGTCGTCGTAGACTTGACTGTCACAAGCACTACGACTTTTAATCTGCCTGAGGCGTTTTATAACCCTACAACGGGAACGACCTCGAACGTGCTCACGGTCACGCCAGGGACGCAGACATTTCATGTCGAGTCAGGCTATGATTCAAGCGGTGGCTTAGTGATGAATATCTGGCCGACGGGAACGCCTGTGAATGCCAGCACTACAGATGCGGAAGCCATTGGCTTTATTCGGTTCGGCGGTGGACAAATCACAGTCTTCGGCCAAAACGGCGCGCCGTTGCAATTAGCGTTCCCCACAAATGTCCCGACCACTTGGCCGCTGAGCTTCCTCGGCATCAATCCGGGTCCTTCCGCAATCAGTAATCTTGTAGTGCCGAACGTTCAAAACTATGCGAATGCCCTAAAGGCAAACTTCGTGACGTCTCAGCATCCCACCGCCGACTACGTTACCGTAACCCAATCGAACGGCAGTACCGCCGCCTGGACTTACGTGCCATCCGGGTCGAATTGGGTCGCCCAGCAGGTTGTGCTTACTCCCGCTATATCCAGCGGATCGGCGACCCGAACAATCCAGTTTGCAAATCTTGGCTGGTACGACAACGCTACAAACGATGCGGCGAGAGCCGCAAAGGGATACACCGTTAAGACGCCTCCGAATTCCACCACCGGTAACCCGAGCGGCTTTAACGTCACCTCTCCCGCCAGCGGGCCGACTAACGTTTACCATTTGGGGGGAACCCAGAACATTGCATTCATGCACGGGTTGGGATCCAGTTCGTCCACATGGACCCGAATGTCCAACTGGCTCAATCAAGATTTCCGTTTCGCCAACGAGGTAATACCGACCTTCACGTGGTCGGACCCCCTCGCTACTCAGGGAACCGACCTTGTGAACGAAATCAACTCCGTCGGTGGGAGCAATTACATCCTGATCGGTCACAGTCAGGGCGGACTTATTTCGCGTTCTGCGGCGCAGCAGTATCAAACGGCCAATCCAAGTCAGGTTGTTGTCAAAGGCGTCGTAACCTTGGATACGCCCCATGAGGGGGCACTAATCGCCCAGACAGGTGGACCTACTATACTTAGCGGCCTCGAATTTCTCGGAGCCTATCTTTGGGACGTAACCGGCTGCAGCACCGCATACGACAATTACGTGTGCTGGATGGCAGCGGTCATATTTTTTGGCGGCCCTGTCGTCGGTGATGTTTGGTACAGCACCAACCCGGACGTCCAAGACCTACTGCCGGGGAGCACGTTCCTCAACCAGCTTAATAGTTACGCCGAAAGCTTTAAGCGCACTGGGGTCGTCTCGTACACCCCACTTCGCTGGGACGAGATGCGAATCCTCGACAACGCGCTCTTCCTCGGAACGGCAGGCTGTTACCCCGAGACGGGTTGCGGCGAGCGCGATGTTGCAGCAATCACCGATGGCGTTTACACCGAGGTCGAGGGTCTACTTATTTTTTGTATTTTCGAAGAAATTTTCGATCCTGACAATGCCGATTACTGGGCCTCTGAGTCGCTGTATTTTCTGGAGATCCTTGGTGGGATGGACGTTACGGATGGGTTCTGGAACCTCATCGTTTCCGGCTTCGCTTCTTCGGATGGCCTTGTGTCGGCTTCCAGCCAGAACTACCCTTCCAGCAGCGCCGCGCAGTACGCAATCTACGGTGCCGATTCGCATACCGGGGCAACTACAAGTACCTACGTTCACGCTACCCTCGATACGGTGCTTCAGCAGCAGTTTCAGGTACCCACACAGACTAGCTGTCCATTCACCACGACGCCGACAATTTATTCTGTCTCTCCGTCCGGGGGGACAAGCAGCTTCACTTTGAACACCGGGGCAGGCTGTCAGTGGTCAGCCGCAAGCCAGGCTCCATGGCTCACCGTCACCTCGGGCTCAAGTGGCACATCCAGCGGTACCGTGTCATTTTCAGCTACTGTAAATCCTTCTACCATACCGCGAACGGGCTCTATTCAGGCAGGCAACGGCCTTACCAGCGCCAATTTCTTCGTCACCGAGGTTGGAGTGTGCACTTATTACCTCTCCGAGGGCCCTACGGTAGCCATCCCTCCCGCCGGAGAAACCAACACCGTGACGGTTACTACGCAGACGGGCTGCGTGTGGTCGGCAGTATCGAACGCCAGTTGGCTCACAATTGCAACAGGTGTTAGCGGAACCGGCACGGGATCATTCTCCTACACCGCCGCCCCGAACTCCGGCAGCGCTGACCTCAGTGGAACGATCACTGTAATGAGCCAGATACTCACCGTAATTGTAGGCAGCCCTGTTGGAACGCCGGGCACTGGCGCTGTGACGATCAACGGATCTCCGCAATCGGCTGAGGTCAACGAATGTCCGACCAACCCGTATGGCCCTTGTTTGGAAAATGTCCCGGAAACCGGCACGATTTCAATCACGATCGGAACTCAAACGTTCACGACCAGCTACGGCGGCTCCACGACCGGTACGCAGATTGCCTCAGCGTTGGCTGGATTGATGAACTATCCACTCTCGCCAGTTTCGGCGAGTGCCTCCGGCACCACGGTCACCATCAGATCCACAATTAACGGTGCCGCAACTAATTATTCGCTATCCACCGCGTATACCTACAACACGCCCACCTTCACTTCGCCAGCGTTCACGCCCGCGGCTTCCGGTGTCCAACTAACGGGAGGAACAGATTGAAAAATACCGGGCATCATGTTTAGGGGAAGGAACGTGACCAGGTTCGGGAGGCCTGCTTTGTGCCTTGTGCTAGTCGCGCTGGCGTGTTCGGCGCTGGGCTGCGGTGGCGGACAGACCAGCTCGCAGCAGCCCCCGCCACCCGCAATCACCGTTGGGGTTTTGGTTCCAAACTACGCGGTGGCTGGCGGCACTGCATTCAGCCTCTACGTAAATGGAAGCGGCTTTACGGCGTCCTCAGTCGTCCAATGGAACGGGACACCACTTTCTACAACTTTCGGAACAAACGCCATTCTGACCGCTTCCATATCAAGTTCGTTGATAGCTAACCCTGGGACGGCGAGCATTACCGTCAGAGATTCATCCTCGGGAGCCACATCGAAATCTGAGCCCTTCGGCGTCGCGTCCCCCGCGGCCGCCACCGCCGGAGTAGTTCAACTCATCACAGTCGCTTCGGACGGCACGCCGGCCAACTCGGATAGTCTGGTCGCTCCCTCTATCAACTCGGACGGGAGATACGTCGCTTTCCAATCGGCGGCTTCGAATCTCGTCCCTGGGCCAGCGAGCGGGTTCCAGGATATTTACCTTCGCGATACTTGCCTTGGCTCTGCACCGCCGAGCTGCATTGCCAGCACGATTCGAATTTCAGTGACCTATGACGGAGCGCCCACGAACGGCCACAGCCGGGATTCCTCTATCAGCGGAGATGGACGCTTCGTCGCCTTTGACTCGCAGGCCACGAATATCCTGCCGGGGACATCGATCTGCGGCGGGCTGAGCAGTTGCGTTTTTCTGCGCGATACCTGCAATGGTGCTCCTTCGGGCTGCATCCCGGGTACGACGTCGGTGGCGATAGCAACAGACGGCACTGCGGCAAGTGGCAGTTCGCCTTCTATAAGCTCGGGTGACGAATTCGTGGCCTTCGCCTCGGGCGCAACAAATATCGTTGGCGGTGCCAGTGGCTTGGGCGATGCATTTGTTCGCAACACTTGTTTCACGGCACTCTCGGCGGGGTGTGCTCCCAGCACTATCCTAGCCTCGGTCCCATCCGTCGGAGGAGTCAGTAATGGCAACAGCCTAACCCCAGCCGTTGATGCGGTTGGTCGATTTGTCGCCTTCGTATCTTGGGCGACCAATATGGCGCCAAATAACAACTCAGCGGTCGAGCCGAATTTGTTCGTGCGCGATACCTGCGTCGGCGTCACATCCTCGTGCACTCCAAGTACAACCAGAGTGGATGTTGCGACTGACGGGACTGCAGCTAACAATTCCCTCACTTACAATATCGTTCCGTCAATTACTGCAGACGGGAGGCTGATAGCCTTCGCAACGCTGGCGACGAACCTGGTTTCCGCCAATGTGGGCGGATGGGCTAACGTATACATTCGTGACACGTGCGCAGGCGCGCCAGCGGGCTGCACGCCCACCACAAGCCTCGCCTCTGTGAGCAACGACGGTTCGATAGGCAATAACGGCAGCTCTGACCAATCTATGAGTAGCGACGGTCGGTTCATTGCGTTTTCCTCCTTGGCGTCGAACCTCGTGCCGGGGGACAACGAGGTCGCGGGGGGCTTTAAGGACATTTTCGTTCGCGACACCTGCTTCGGCGCGGGATCGGGCTGTATTCCCAGCACGGCACGAGTATCTATTACCAACAGCCCCAACCCCGAGACGGAAGCCAACGACATCAGCGATTACCCGGCGATCAGTGGCGACGGCCATTACCTCGTCTTTCTTTCCGCAGCCACAAATTTAGTGCCAGGCGGCACTAACGGCCACGGCATGGTCTTCCTTGCAAAGACAGGCTTCTAATCCTATGTTGAAGACCTTCGTCCGAATCCCCATGTTATAATTTTCCTATTCCCAGTCGCTCACCGCGCGGAGGACCGTATCGATAAACGTTTTATCCGAACCAATGACCGCATCCGTGCCCGCGAAATTCGCGTGATCGGAGATGAAGGCGAACAGATTGGCGTGATGCCTCCCTTCGAAGCGCTCAAGTTGGCCAAGAGCAAGAACCTGGACCTGGTTGAGATTTCGCCCACCGCGCAGCCTCCCGTATGCCGCATCATGGATTACGGGAAATACCTGTACCAGCAGGAAAAGAAAGAGCGCGAGGCCAAGAAGCACCAGAAGACGATTACCGTAAAAGAGGTCAAGTTCCGCATCAACGTGGACGACCACGATTACGAGACGAAAAAGAACCACGTGCTGCGCTTTCTGGATGGCGGCGACAAAGTAAAGGCCACGATTTTTTTCCGCGGCCGCGAAATGACGCGGACGGGGTTGGGTCGTCAGATTCTGGAGCGGCTGATTAAAGACGTAGAGCCGCACAGCATCGTGGAGTTTCGGCCGCGGCAGGAAGGCAACACGCTGCACGCAATTCTGGCTCCGAAGAAGACGGCGGCCGAGCGCGAGAAGGAACGCGAACGCGAGGCCAAGCAGAAAGCAAAGGCCGAGAAGAAAGCGGCGCAGGAAAAGCTGGGACCAGAAAAAGAGAAGCCTGTAGAAAAGCCGGAGGCGACAGGAACAGACGAGAAGCCTCCGGAAGCAGCAGCGGCAGAAGCGCCGGTTGCGCAGGCCGCAGGATTCGCCGATAAAACTGCATAAGTAAAATCAAGTTGCAAGTTTCCAAAGAGATTTTCTTCGCGCCCTCTGCGGATTTTCTCCGCGAACTCTGCGGTCAAAAGCTTTAGTCCGCAAGAAGCAGGCCGACGAAAAACTGATCGGAATAGGACTGATCCGAATAGGACTGATCCGAATAAGACTGATCCGAATAAGTAAGAGGAACTATGCCGAAACTGAAAACCCACCGGGGCGCCGCCAAGCGCTTCAAGAAAACCGCGACAGGCAAAGTGAAGCGGGGACATGCCAACCTGCGCCACATCCTGACGTCGAAAGACAAGAAACGCAAACGCAAACTGGGCAAAGGAACGCTCGTGAGCGACGGCGATCTCCGCAAAGTACTGCGGATGATCCCGTATCAATAAGGCAGTGATCGGTGGCTAGTGATCAGTGGTCAGAAAGTCGCGGTTTTTTTCTGATCACTAACCACTGGCCCCTGACCACTGCCCAGGCGCGTGAAGAGGTCAGAAACCCTTACCTCCAACCGCCAAGTAAATAGAAACTAAAAAGGAGAACCACCATGCCTCGTGTAAAACGCGGGACCAAACGCCGCGCCAAACGCAAAAAAATATTAGACCGCGCCAGCGGATTCTTTCTCACTAAATCCAAGCTATATCGTTCGGCAAAAGAATCTGTAGACCGTGCGCTTAAGTTTGCATATAGCGGGCGGAAGCAGAGGAAGCGGCAGTATCGTTCGTTGTGGATCGTTCGCATCGGCGCGGCTGCCAAGCTGAATGGGATGAGTTATAACCAGTTCATCCACGGCTTGAAAGTTGCGGGAGTGGAACTGGATCGCAAGATCCTCGCAGACCTGGCTGTGAAAGATGCGCCGGCGTTTAAGACTCTGGCGGAGCAGGCCAAGGGCGCGCTGGCGTAGGCTGCGGTCTTTGCGAACCGGGAAGGGCACGGCCTTCAGCCGTGCCGATTACCGTTCTTTAATTTACAACTTGTCATTCCGAGTGAAGCGAGGAACTGCCGTCGGCGGCAGGGCTTTGTAGAAATTCCCTGTTAGGCCGAGGGCTTGGTTTAGCCGGCAGGGATCCTTCGACTCCGTAAACCGATTCGCTTCGCGAATCGGTTTGCTTCGCTCAGGATGACAAGACTTGGATATTAAGCAAAATGGCTTATACGGTTTCCAAGTTAACGGATTATTCGTCCGCCGCGCTGGAGCGGGCCGCGAGCGAGTGCCTGCGTGCGTGCGCTGCAGAAGCTGCGGCGGTTCGTAACGAAGCTGACCTGAAAGCGTTTCGCGATCGCTGGATGGCGCGAAAGAACGGCATACTCACGCAGATTAACGATCTCTGGTTAAAGGGTGCTCCGAAGGAAGCGAAGCGCGAGGCGGGAATCCGCGTCAATGAACTGAAGGCGCGGATTACGCAACTGGTCGAGGGCGCGCAGGTTGGTCGAAGTGAAACTGAATCGACTCAGGCGGACCACATCGATATTTCCCTTCCCGGCATCCGGCGGCCGATTGGCGCGGAGCATCCGGTCGTCAAGACGACGAACGAACTTGTCCGCGTATTTCAAAAGCTTGGGTACTCTGTCGCCGACGGTCCTGTCGTCGAGACGGATTACTACAACTTCGAGGCGCTGAACTTTCCTCCGAACCATCCGGCGCGCGATACGCAGGATACGTTGATCATCGCGGGCCAGCAGTCGAAGCCACAGCGCGAGCGCCTGCTGCTGCGCACGCATACCTCTCCCGTACAAATTCGCACCATGGAAAAGATGCGGCCGCCGCTGCGCATTGTGATTCCCGGCACGGTGCATCGCAACGATCCTCCGGACGCGAGCCACTCGCCGATGTTCCATCAGATCGAAGGGCTGGCGGTCGACACGAATATTACCTTCGGAGATCTAAAGGGCACGCTCGATCATGCGATGAAAGAATTTTTTGGATCGAGCGTTAAGACGAGTTTTCGTCCTTCATTTTTTCCCTTCACGGAGCCCAGCGCGGAGATGTTCGTTTCGTGCTTTATCTGCGGTGGAAGCGGCAGGCGCGGCGCGGATCCCTGTCGTCCGTGCAAGCAGTCGGGATGGATCGAAATTCTGGGCTGCGGCATGGTCGATCCTAATGTGTTCGAGTTTGTGAAGGACAATGGCTACGATCCGAGGAAAGTTTCAGGATTTGCGTTTGGTATGGGCGCGGACCGGATCGCGTTGTTGAAATATGGAGTGGATGATTTGCAGTTGTTCTTCAACGGGGACGTGCGATTTCTGGGGCAGTGGGCGTAGGCGGGTTCGCGGTGATGGAAAATAACAGCAGGTTCCTCGACTACGCATAACCTTCATTTCATGAAGGTCATGCTTCGCTCGGAATGACAATACATATTCGGAATGAACAATATCTAGATGAGAGCAATTTCTGAATGAAACCAATATCTAAATGAAGCTTTCCGCACAATGGATTCGCGACTTTGTCGATCTCTCCGTCGATGACCGGCGACTGGCTGAGGATTTGACTGGCGTGGGTATTGCTGTCGAGGGAATCAGCGGGACAGGCGCGGATACTGTGTTCGAGATGGAGATCGGGACGAATCGTCCCGATGCGATGAATCATTACGGGGTCGCGCGGGAGGCGGCGGCGATTTATGATTTGCCGCTGAAGCCGATTGAGGCAAGGCTGCCCTCAGCGGCTAAAGCCGCATCCCCCTTGGTCTCTAATGGCACGACTGAAGTCGTGCCCTTCCCGAACTCTGCTTCCCCAATCTCTGCCTCCTCAAACAACCCATTTCCCATCACGGTTGAAGAACCGGGGCTTTGTCCGCGCTTCTCGGCTCGTGTGATTCGCGGGACGAGGATTAAACCATCTACGGAAAAGATTGCTCATCGCCTGGCGTTGCTTGATCAGCGTCCCATCAGCAATGCTGTCGACGCCACGAATTATGTTCTGTGGGAGATGGGCAAGCCGACGCACGTCTTCGATATGGATTTACTCGAAGGCGGCAAGCTTGTTATTCGCAAAGCGAAGAATGGCGAGAAGCTGAAGACACTGGATGGTGTCGAGCGAAAGCTTACCTCTGACGATCTTGTTGTCGCTGACGGCAAGAAGCCGGTCGGACTGGCCGGGGTGATGGGCGGGTACGACACCATGATTACCGACAGGACGAAGAATATTTTGATCGAGTCGGCGTGGTGGGATCCGGGAATCGTGCGCAAAATGTCCCGCCGCCACGGGCTGCATACCGACGCTTCGCACCGGTTTGAGCGCGGCACGGATTTCGAGTCGACGATTTTATCGTGCGATTTAGTGGCGGCGCTGATTCTGGAATCGGGCGGCGGAGAACTGGACGGCGGCGTGATCGATGTGGTGTCGCGGCATCTGGATCAGGCGCCGGTGGTGCTGCGGCTTTCGGAGGTGCGGCGCATCCTGGGCGGCAATCTGGAAGCCGGCGAAATTTTCCGTATCCTGAAAAAGCTGGGTTTTATGCTGATCCCGGAAGGCCAGGCCGATGCGGAGTTTCGCGTGCAGATTCCCAGCTGGCGGCTCGACGTGGAACGCGAAATTGATTTGATCGAAGAAATCGCGCGCTTGCACGGCTACGACAAATTCGAAAATACTTTGCCGGCTTACAGCGGCGCTGTTGTGGAGCTGCCAAACGCGGCGATGGACGCCACTTTCCGCGGGCGGGCTTTGGCTTTGGGATACGACGAAGCAGTCTCGCTGACTTTTATTTCACCTGAGGACGCGGAGAGCTTTACCTCGGCTGCGGTATTGGAATTGGAAAATCCGCTGAGCGAAGAAGCTAGTGTGATGCGGACTTCGATGGCTCCGGGCATGCTCGATATGCTGGCGTGGAATCTGAATCGCGACACTGAAAACGTCCGGCTATTTGAGATGGGACGCGTATACGAAATGTTGGATGGTGAGCGGATCGAACCGGCGCGCGCGTGCCTCGGGGCGACGATGGCGGCGGTTGCGGAGTCGTTGCCGGTGGGATCGAGGCTCGACATCGGCGAACCA
>Ga0302320_10011812_pt1 | contig 18424 bp, 16 predicted proteins | sample Bog_T0_3_FD_202130 | JGI IMG/M metagenome (GOLD analysis project Ga0302320, IMG submission 202130) | Peat permafrost microbial communities from Stordalen Mire near Abisko, Sweden - Bog_T0_3 | ecosystem: Environmental > Terrestrial > Soil > Wetlands > Peat | place: Sweden: Abisko, Stordalen Mire...
TCCTTGTCCCGCACCAGGTCGGTGACCGCGTAGCCCAAGGCCTCCTCGTAGCCGAACAGGAACGCCCGGCCCGGCTCCTCATCCGCGGCGCGCATGATCCATTTGAAGCCGGTGAGGGTTTCCGCGTAGCCGGCGCCGGTCGCGGCGGCCATCCGGCCCAGCAGGTCCGCCGAGACCACCGTGGTGACGAGCAGGCGGCGGTCCGGGTACGGCTCGTGCCGGAGCAGGTGATCGGCGAGCAGCGCGCCGACCTCGTCGCCGGTCAGCACCCGCCAGCCGGCGGCGCCGGGGATCACGGCGGCGAGCCGGTCCGCGTCGGGGTCGTTGGCCAGCAGCAGATCCGCGGCGCTCCGCGCGCCCTCGGCCAGCAGCAGATCGAGGACGCCGGGTTCCTCCGGGTTGGGTCTGGGCAGCGTCGGGAACGCCCCGTCCGGCTCGGCCTGCGCGGCCACCACGGCCGGTTCGCTGAACCCGGCGCGGGCGAAGGCGCGCAGCAGCGTGGCCAGGCCGACCCCGTGCAGCGGCGTATAAGCGACCCGCAGCGCCGCCCGCACGTCCGCGGCGGGACGGCCGGGGCCGGTGGGCAGCGCGGCAGGCACGACGGCGCCGAGGTAGGCGTCGACCAGGTCCGCGCCGAGCAGCTCACCCGGGCCGCCCAGCGGTACCTCGGGCAGCGGGCCGGCCCGCGCGGCGGCTTCGGCGATCCCGGTGTCGGCGGGCGGGACGATCTGGGCCCCGTCGGCCGAGTACACCTTGACCCCGTTGTCCTCGCGCGGATTGTGGCTGGCCGTCACCATCACCCCGGCCCCGGCCCGCAGGTGGCGGACGGCGAAGGCCAGGACCGGGGTCGGGACCGGACCGCCGAAACGCAGCACGGGCAGCCCGGCACCGGTCAGCACGGCGGCCGCCTCGGTCGCGAACGGCTCGGAGCCGCGCCGCGCGTCGAAACCGACGACGACCCGGCGGCTGGCGGCATCCGGCACGGCGGCCCGCAGGTAGCGGGCCAGGCCGGCCGCGACGCGGCGGACCGCGGCCCGGTTCATCCGGGCCGGCCCCGCGCCCAGCGGGCCACGTATCCCGGCGGTGCCGAACGTCAGCGGCTCGCCGAACCGCGCCGCCAGCTCATCGTCGTCCCCGGCGTCCAGGATGGCCGTCAGCTCGGCGCGGTCCGCCGGGTCGGGATCGTCCGCGATCCACGCCCGCGCCGCGGCCCGGAGCCCTGCGGATGGCTGGCGCGTCAGCGGCTCAGCCCCGCTGCCCCGCGTACGGCGCGTGGCCTGGCCGGCTCCCGCCGCACGGAGATCATCGCCAGCCCCCAGTAGAGAACCAGTCCCCAGTAGAGAACCAGTGCCACCGCGAAACCCACCACCCAGTTGCAGTTATACAGCGTTTTCCAGGAAGCTCAGGCCCTTTCAGGAGGGCCTGAGGGCGATCCCCAGGTCGGCGTGCCGGAACGGGCTGGCCACCCCGTACCGGGCGGCCTCGGCGGGATCGTCGACCTCCTCGAAGTCGGTGACCAGCGACTTCTTCACCGCAAACACGGCGTCGGAGTCGATGTACTCGCTGCCGGCCACGAAGATGTGCGTCGTCAGCGGCCGGTAGCCATCGGCGGTCACGATGAAGTGGATGTGCGCCGGCCGGTACGGGTGCCGGCGGGTGGCGCTCAGCAGCGAGCCGACCGGCCCGTCGGTGGGGATCGGGTAGTAGCTGGGCACGATCGTGCGGAACCAGAACCGGCCTTCGGCGTCCGCGGTGAACAGCCCCCGGCCGTTGCCGGGCGGCTGCGCGTCCGGCACCTGGACGTCATAGAAGCCGTGGTCGTCCGCCTGCCACACGTCTAGCACCGCGCCCGGCAGCGGCGTGCCGTCCGCCGAGGTCACCTGGCCCGTCACGACGCACGGCTCGCTGTCCCCGATCAGGTCGATCGAGTCGCCCAGGTCCCGCGGCGGCGACTCGACCACGTGGAAGGGGCCCAGCACGGTGGACTGGGTCGCGCCCGCCGCGCCGCGCTCGTTGATCGTTTCCACCAGCATCGAGACGCCGAGCACGTCGGACAGCAGGATGAACTCCTGGCGGACGTCGGAGCATTTCTGCCCGGTGGCGGTGAGGAAGGCGATCGCCTGTTCCCACTCCGCGATGCTCGGCTCGACGTCCCGGACGAACCCGTGCAGGTGCCGGACCAGGCTGGCGAGCACGGTGCGGAGCCGCTCGTCGGGGGTAGCGGCGAAGCTGGCGATGACGGCGTCCGCCGCCCCTTCCTCAGTGAAATCGGTGGCCATGTGCTGAGGCTAGATCCTTCGCTGGCTCAGCCACTAGCCGGTCTCCGGGACCGGATGAAGGCCTCGGACGGCGTACCGAGGTGCCGGAGCTTGTCCGGGTTGACCATCGACCGGATCGCGTGCACCTGGCCGTCCAGCAGATCGAAGGCCAGCACGCCGACCAGGTGGCCGTCCGCGTCGAACGCCAGGAGGCCGGGCTGCCCGTTGACCTCGGCCGGGCGCGTGGACGCGAAGAGGTCGCCGGCCCGGCGGGCGAGGCCGCGCATCAGCCGCTCCACCCGCTGGCGGCCGTAGATGGGGGCGGTGCTGGCCGGGCCCTTGCCGCCGCCGTCACCGTAGAAGACCACATCCGGGGCGAGCATCTCCATGAACGGCTCCACGTCGCCGCCGCCGGCCGCATCCAGGAACCGGTTCACCAGTTCCATGCCCTGCGCCCGGGAGGCCGCGAAGCGTGGCCGCCCCTCCTCGATCCGGTGCCGGGCCCGGGTGAAGATCTGGCGGCAGTTGGCCTCACTCTTGGCCACGGTCCGGGCGATCTCCTCGTATCCGTAGCCGAACACCTCACGCAGCAGGAACACGGCCCGTTCCACCGGCGACAGGCTCTCCAGCAGCACCAGGAACGCCAGCGAGAGCGAGTCGGACATCTCGGCGCGCTCGGCCGGGCCGGGCCCGGAGTCGGCGACCAGCGGCTCCGGCAGCCAGGTCCCGACGTACGACTCGCGCCGGACCCGGGCCGAGCGCAGATGATCGATGGCCAGCCGGGTGGTCGTGGTGGCCAGGAACGCCCGGGGTGACTCCAGCAGGGTCCCGGCCGTCTCGGCGCGGTAGGCGCGGATGAACGCCTCCTGCACGATGTCCTCCGCGTCGCCGACACTGCCGGTCATCCGGTAGGCGATCGAGAACATCAGCGGCCGGAGTTCCTCATGGGCGTCCACGGTGCCAGGCCCTTCCGCCGGCCCGGGTTCCGGCTGCGGCGCGTTCGGCATCATCGTCTCGAAGCAGGCCGCTAGCGAACCCGGAGCGACAGCTGGCGTACCGGGGCGCCCAGCCGAGTTCGCGCCGGGCCCGGGCGTTGGACGAGCCGCGGATCCCGGTCATCATCGACAGTACCGAATCGCCCGCCTTCCGGCGCCTGGGCCGGGACGGCCGCCTCCAGGTGGCGCACCCGCATGATGGCTCCCTTCGGGACTGCGAGTTCTTCGCCGTTGAGACGAGGTGGCCCGCGCCCATGTGACAGCCTGCAGGCTTAGAAGGCCGCTTGCTTAGCCCGTTCCTTCTCGCCGTCCCGGTACCGGGCGGGCAGCGCGCCCGCCAGGCCCTCGGCGAACAGCGGGATCCGCCACAGCGGGGGGACGTCGGCCGTGATGCCTTCCAGTTGCAAGACGACGCCGACGCTGATCCGGACCAGCCGGCGCGCCGCGGTGAACATGATGAACGCCAGCGGCAGCTCGGCGAACACGGCGGACGCCACGCTCATCCAGATGTTGCGGGTGCCAAGGTCGAGGATCACGTCGAACCAGGCATCGCAGCACAGCAGCGTGCCGGTGACAGTGAGCAGGATGATCAGGACCTGGCGCTCACGCCAGGCCGCCCAGGCCGTGCCGGCGAAGGCGGCGAGCAGCGCGATGTCGAAGCCGACCCAGGCGCCGCGCCAGTGGTCGGCGGTGTAGTGCTTGGGCAGGGTCAGCATGAGCACAGCGATCCAGGCGGCCAGGACCACGCAGGAGCCCATGAACAGGAGCAGCGAAAGACGGCGCCGCCACCGGGCTCGATTGTCGCGCAGCACGTGCGGCTCGTCGATGGAGGCGAGCAGGCGGGCCAGGTGCTTCCGGTCCTCCGGGCTCATCCGCCGCAGGTCATCCTCGGCTATCACACTCTTTATTAAAGATTGTGCCGGTTAAATATTCCTGACTGCCCTCCCCGTGTCTGCTGTACGTCCCCGCTGACGGCCTGGCCGCCACGGACCCGGCGCGAGGGGCGCGACGTAGGCTGACAGTGTGATCGATGAGCTGGTCTTTGCGCACGTCGGCTTCGGCGCCGAGGCGATCCCCTACCTGGCGGGCTGGGACCTGCAGCGCGCCGTGCACCGGCGCCGGGCCGACGGTGAGATCGCCGACACCTGCCTGATGCTGGAGCACGAGCCCGTCTACACGGCGGGCAAGCGGACCCAGCCCGCCGACCGCCCGATCGGCGATCCCGGTGCGCCCGTAATCGAGGTGGACCGGGGCGGCAAGATCACCTGGCACGGCCCGGGGCAGCTCACCGGGTACCCCATCATCAGGCTCCGGGAGCCCATCGACGTGGTCGGCTACGTCCGGGCCCTGGAAGAGGCCATGATCTCCACGTGCGCCGAGTTCGGCGTGACGGCGCAGCGGATCGAGGGACGCAGCGGCGCCTGGGTTACCGGCAGCGGCCCGGACCGGAAGGTCGGCGCGATCGGGGCGCGGGTGGCCCGCGGCACCACCATGCACGGCTTCGCGCTGAACTGCGACTGCGACCTGTCATGGTTCGGCCGGATCGTGCCCTGCGGGATCCGCGACGCGGGCGTGACCACGCTGACCGCGGAAGCGGGGCGGCGGATCACCGTGGCCGACGCGCTGCCCGTGATGGAGCGGCACCTGGCCAGCGTCCTCGGGCATGACCGGTGGCGCGTCGCGGCGGGCATGCCCGAGGTAGCTGCAGTTCGAGCGTAGTTTCGAGTCCGGCTTCAGATTTGGGACCGGCGGGGCTATGATGTATGCATGGCTATGCCGCAGCCCGCTCCGCACCGGGCGCCGCTCCAGGCGCGTCCCGGTCGTCCCGTGCTGGTCGCGGGCGACCTGGCCGACCTGCGCGGTCCCGTGACCGGCCCGGTTGAGCTGCCCCTGTGGCTGTTCTGGTCTCCCGATCGCACGTTCGACCTGGACGACCCGGCCACCCTGCGCTGGATGTACCAGACCGTGCTGCGCGAAGCCGCCCGGCCCGAGGACCTGGCCGATCACCTGAACGGTGACACGCTGGCTGCCGTGTGGCCGGACCTGTTCCTGCCCCGGGGCGTCCGGCAGGCGTGGGAGGACCGGTTCCCGGTCCTGCGCGCCGCCACCCCTGCCGCCGTCTAGGGACCGGCCGCCCGCATGCCGCTCGGTGAGCTTCACCATTTGGCCCCGCGGGCGGTCCCGGTCCCCTGATGCCCATCAATGAACTGCAGCGCGAGGTAGCCATCATCGCCCTGCGCGCGGCGGCCCGGAACGGCTTCGCGCTGGCCGGCGGGAACGCCCTGATCGCGCACGGGATCATTGACCGGCCCACCGACGACGTCGACTTGTTCAGCGACCAGGAGACCGGCGTGGCGGCCGCCGCCGACGCGGTGGAAAGCGCCCTGGCCGAGGCGGGTTTCCTGGCCGAGCGGCGGGACAGGCCTGGTGGACTCGAGGACGTCTTCGAAGGGATGGGCGAGGGTCTCGCCGAATGGATCATCACCGCCCCCGGCGGGCAGCAGACGATGCTGCAGATGGCCTACTTCGACCGGGCGCGGGGACCGGTCACCATGGACGTCGGGCCCGTCCTTGACCTCGAAGATGTGGCTGCTGGGAAGGCGGTGGCTCTCGTAAGCCGGGCAGAGCCACGGGATTACGTCGATACGGCGGCCGCTTTGGAGCGCTACACCGTCGATCAGCTGATCGACATGGCTAAACGGCTGGATCCGGGCCTGCGGGACCGTGACTTCGCCGACGCGGGCCGGCATCTGGACCGGATGCCCGATCGGCTGTTCGCCCGTTACGTGCGTGATCAGCAGGACGTCGCCCGGCTGCGGGAGCGCTTTGCCAGCTGGCCCCGGACCGCTATCCCCGAGTGACCTCGAGGGTTGCGGCCGGGACTGGCGGCGGGCCAGCCGCAGGCGCACGGCGAGTTCCAGGTGCGCGACGCGGCCCGCTCACCCAGCTTGGCCAGCCGGTCCAGGGTGCGGACCGCGGTCAGCCACATCGCTGGTGGTACCACCGGGGCCGCGATCACCGGCCGGCCCTCGTCATCGAGGCCGGTCCCGCGCTCCCCGGATGGCGGGCCGGATCTGGTCAGGCAACGAGCTCGGCGTCCCCGGCGAACGCGGCCCACAGGGCCGCGTAGCTGCCGCCGCGCTCCAGCAGCTCTTCGTGCCGGCCGACCTCAGCGATCCTGCCTGACTCCATCACCACGATGCGGTCGGCCCGCGCGGCGGTCGTCAGCCGGTGCGCGACCACGAGGGTGGTGCGCTTGGCCGTCAGCCGCTCCGTCGCGCTGTTCACCGCCGCCTCCGACGCCAGGTCGAGCGCAGCGGTGGCCTCGTCGAGCAGCAGGATGGCCGGATCCACCAGGTAAGCGCGGGCCAGGGCGATCAGCTGACGCTGGCCGGCGGCCAGGTTGCGGCCCCGCTCAGCCACCTCGTGCCGGAAGCCACCGGGCAGCCGGGCGATCATCTCGATCGCCCCCACACCGCGCGCCGCCGCCTCGACCTCGGCGTCGGTGGCATCCGGGCGGCCGTAAGCGATCGCGTCCCGGACCGTCCCGGGAAACAGGTAAGGCTCCTGCGGCACCACGCCCAGCTGCTGCCGGTACCCGGACAGGTCGAGCTCCCGGATGTCGGTGCCATCGATGAGCAGACGGCCCGACGTGGCGTCGTAGTACCGCGCGACCAGCTTGACCATCGTGGACTTGCCCGCGCCGGTCTGGCCGACCAGGGCCACGGTCTCGCCGGGCCGGACGACCAGATTCACGCCGGACAGCGCGTCCTGCGGCTGCCCGGAGTACCTGAACCGCAGCGCACGGAACTCGATCTGGCCGAGGGGGCGGCCGGCGGTCTGCGGGTGCGCGGCCGCTGGCGTGCTGGTCGCCCGCCGCAGCAGATCCTTGATGCGCCGCAGGCCGACGGCGGCCTGGTTGTAGCCGTCGAAGACCTGGGACAGCTGCTGCACCGGGGAAAAGAGCAGGTCGATGTAGAGCAGGTAGGCGATCAGGCCGCCAGCCGTCAGCGTCTTGCTGTGCACCTCGCCGGCGGCCACGAACAGGATGAGGGCCCCGGCGACGGTAGACAGCAGCTGCACGAACGGGAAGTAAAGGGCGATGTAGCGCTGAGCGCGTAGCCGGGAACGGCGGTAACCGTCGCTCAGGGCGGCGAAATGCTCCTGGTTGCGCCCTTCGCGCCGGTACGCCTGCGCGGTCCGCAGGCCGGCCACATTCTCCTGCAGGTCGGCGTTGACCATGCTGACCTTCTCGCGGGCATCGGTGTAAGCGCGCGAGGACTTCGCCCGGAACACCAGCGTGGCCGCCACCAGGACCGGGATGATCGTCAGCAGCGTGACACCCAGCCGGAAGTTGATGAGCAGCAGCGCGACCAGCACGCCGGTGAACGTCAGGACCGCGTTGACCATAGTGATCAGCCCGGTCTGGAGGAACGTGTCCAGCGCGTCCACGTCCGTCGTCATGCGGGTCATGATCCGGCCGGACATTTCGTGCTCGTAGAAGTCGAGGCCGAGCCGCTGCAGGTGAGAGAAGATCTTGACGCGCAGCGTGTACAGCATCCGCTCGCCGTTGCGTCCCACCACGTTCGTTTGGACGATGTTGATGACCCAGTCGGCGCAGACGATCGCCAGGCCAATCAGCGAGATCACGATGATGGGATGGAATTCCCTGGTCAGGACGCCCCTGTCGACGCCGCCGCGGACCAGCGCGGGCATCGCGACGCTGGCTATGGCGTCCAGGCCGTCGAGGACCAGCCCGGCGAAGAGCGCCAGCGCGATCGGCCGCAGCAGCCTGCGCAGGGTGAAGTGCGGATCGGCCGCGCGGGCCGCCGCGCGGCTGACCCCGGGCAGTTCGCTGGCCGGCGGCAGCGCGTCCACCTTGGCGAGCAGCTCGGGCGTCGGTGGTATCCCCGCGAGCATGCCCCCGCCCGCGCCACTGCGGCCCCGGCCGCCGCGCGCGGCGGCGCCCATGCCGCGGCCGATCGCGGAGCCTGACACCCGGGCCAGCTGGCTGCCGTTCGCGCCCGCCGCGGCGGTGGACCCGGCCGGGTCCCCGTGCGCCGGCCTGGGCGCCTCCCACAGGGCGGGGGTCACGGTGCCGGAGGCAGGGTCCCGTCCGGCGGCGGGATCGCCCCGGCCGGCGTTCTCGTGGTCGGCGTTCTCGTGGTCGGCGAGCTCACCGGCGTCGACGCCCTCGGCGTCCTCGCCCGGCCCGGCCAGCAGCAGCCGGTACAGCGGACAGCGCGCGGTCAGTTCCTCGTGCGTGCCCGCGTCGATCAGCCGTCCCTCATCCAGGACGGCGATCCGGTCGGCCAGCTGGAGCGTCGAGCGGCGGTGCGCGATCAGCAGCGTGGTGCGCCCGGCCATCACCTTGTGCAGGGTGGCGTGGATCTGCGCCTCGGTCCCCGCATCGATGGCGGAGGTGGCGTCGTCCAGGATCAGGATCGCCGGGTTGGTGATCAGCGCCCTGGCCAGCGACACCCGCTGGCGCTGGCCGCCGGACAGGGTGAGGCCCTGCTCGCCGATGACGGTGCCGTAGCCGTCCGGCAGGCTGGTGATGAACTCGTCGGCTTCCGCCGCCCTGGCCGCCGCGACGATCTGCTGCCGCGTCGCATCGGGCCGCCCGTAAGAGATGTTGGCCCGGATCGTGTCGGAGAACAGGAAGCTGTCCTCCATCACCAGGCCGATCGAGGCGCGCAGCGACTCCAGGGTCAGGTCGCGGACGTCCTGCCCGCCGACCCGGATCACGCCGCCCCCGACGTCATAGAAGCGGGGCAGCAGCAGGGAGATCGTCGACTTGCCCGAGCCTGACGTTCCCACCACCGCGAGCGTCTCGCCCGGCCGCACGCGCAGGGACAAGCCGCGCAGCACCGGCGAAGACGGCAGGTAGCCGAAGGCGACGTCGTCGAGCTCCACGTCGGGCGTACCCGCCGGCAGGTCCACCGCGCCGGGCTTCTCGGTGACCACCGGCTTTGCGTCGATCACCTCGTAGACCCGGATCACGCTGGCCCGCGCCTCCTGGCCGATCGTGATCAGGGTGGTCAGCGCGCGCACGGGCGAGACCATCTGCCCGATGTAGAGGGAGAAGGCGAGGAAGACCCCGATTTTGATCGAGCCGTGCAGGGCCAGCCAGCCACCCAGCGCGAGGACCGCGACCTGGCCGAGCATGGGGACGGCCGCTAGCGCGGGGTTGTAACGGGCCGTCAGCCGGACGACACGGACGCGGGCGGAGTACAGCCGCGTGGCGACGCCCTCCAGCCGGTCGATCTCCTGCTCCTCCTGACCGAAGCCCTTGACCACGCGCACGCCGGTCACCGCGCCGTCGACGACGCCGGCGACCTCCGCCTCCTTCTGCTGCGCGTCCCAGCTGGCGGGGAAGAGCCTGCGCCGCGAGGCGATCGCGATCAGCCAGAGCGCGGGCGCTATCGCCAGCGCCACCACGGTGAGCAGCGGTGACAGGTAGGCCATGATGGCGATCGACAGCACGAAGAGCAGGGCGTTGCCGAGCAGCATGGGCACCTGGGCGAGCAGGCTCTGGACCATGTTCAGGTCGGAGATGGAACGGCTGACGATCTGGCCGGTGTGCAGCTGGTCCTGGCGGGCCCCGTCCAGCCGCTCCAGCGATTCGAAGAGCTCCGTGCGCATGTCGTGCTGGACATCGAGCGACAGCTGGCCGCCCCGGTAACGCCGGGTGTAGACGCCGCCGAAGCTGAGCAGCCCGGCCACGATGAGCACGGTGGCCCCCAGCCAGATCGGCTCGTGGTGGTCGAGGATCGCGTTGTCGACGATCCAGGCCATGATCAGCGGGATGCCCGCCTGGACGAGGGTGGCCACCAGCGAGCCGCCCAGGGCCATGACCGCCAGGCGGCGATGCCGTGCGCAGTAGCCGGCCAGCCGTCGCAGCCAGGCGTTCTGCGCCCCCGGGCGGGTGCCTGACCCCGCTGTCGGCGCGGGTCCCGCAGCCGTCCCGGGCCGCCCCCGCACTTCGCGTGCCCTCACGCCCGCTTCAGCCGGGCCCGGCGCCGCTCATCCATCGCCGCGTCCAGGTCGCGGAGGGCCTCGAGCACCCCGGCCGGGTCACTGGTTTCGCCGAGCAGCGCGGGGAGCCAGCCGGCGTAGGCGGCGTCGGCCCGCTCGAGGGCGGCGCGGCCCGAGTCCGTGAGGCACAGCCGCACGACCCGCCGGTCGCCGGCCTCGGTCTCGCGCTGAGCGTAGCCCGCGGCGACCAGGCTGTCGGCGATTGCTGTCAGCGTGGGCTTGGCGACCGCCAGCCGCTCGGCCAGCCGGGCCGAGCGCTCCCCGCCGACGCCCGCCAGCTTCAGGATGCGGTACTGCTGGGGAGTCATGCCGGTGTCGACCCGCTCCAGCGCGCGGAACAGGCGCATCACGGTGAGCACGGCCGCCTGCGCGGTCGGCACGTCCAGCGTCTCAGCGCCCGGGCCAGCGTCGTTCACGTCGTCATCCCCAGGTTGGTGCGGAAGCCTAACAGTTAGTATACCTAACGAACCGGCGCGACCGCGTGTTCCCGGGTACTTGAGGCGCTCGCCGACGACAGCCCCGCCTAGCTGCAGCTATCTGCTCTGCACGGCTGCTTTTCGTGAGTCGGCTCGATCTGCTGCTGTTATGCCGGAGCGACAGTTATCCCGGAGCGACAGTTATCCCGGAGCGACAGTTATCCCGGAGCGACAGTTATCCCGGAGCGACAGTTATCCCGGAGCGACAGTTATCCCGGAGCGACAGCGCTACGGAGCGCGCTGCGCGCGTCGCCGGGCCGTGAGCAGCCCAATGATCAGCCCGACGACAATGGTGATGACCAGGATGAACCACAGCGGTGACCTGAGATGGGCCCAGAACAGATTGATCGAAATTCGCGCGCGGTTCTGCGCGATGAATATCACCGCCAGCACGACCAGGACGAGCGGGAGCCAGTGTGCGGCCAGGATTCTGGTGACGAGGTTGCGCTTTTGCGGCGGGCGGCTGCTAGCCGCTACCGGTTTGCTCGCGGAGGTGGGGCGGTCGGTCATCGAGATCCACACTTGCCCTTGCTGCCAAGAAGCTTCCAGGATGCAAGCACAGCGTAGTCATGGCAGGTCAGCGGGGCCTCACCCCTACTGGGTGATCCAATTGAACGGCCCGGCCGACGCCACCGAGCTACGGGACCGGTTCAGGATCTGGCCGCGGAGCGCCTGAGGTGGCCACGACTCCCGGAGCATCCGGCACGACGTGACGCGCTCCTTCGACGACGGGATCAAGCTCCGTGGTCGTGGCCGGCTGGGGCGGTGCGCCGGCGAAAGGGCCGTCGTGGCTGCGGTCATGGCCGCTGAGCACCGCGATCGAGGCGATAATGCCGGTGTCCCGGTCCCCGACCAGCTCCCAGGCCCGCGCGATTCCGATGATCAGCAATGCGACCAGCAGGTTGCCGAGAATTTCTGCCGCGCCACTGCTGTGCGGCTTCCGGATGAGCTCAATGCCGGCGGCGAGCTCGAAGGCGAACGTCACCAGAAGGAGGGTGATCAATGCGAGCTGCCGCGGCACGTGCCGCCGCGCCATATGGCTGGAGAAGATGGACCGCGCCCCGGCGGCGGTGAAGAAGATGCCGATGACCGCCAGCGTGACGGCCCAGTACCCGACATTGTCTCCGGGCACCAGGGCGATCAGCGAAATCGTCAGTGCGTTAGAGAACGCCAGGATGGAGGCACCCGCGCGGACCTGCCGGATGACGGCCGGGCGATCAGATGGGCTAGGGCGGCCCGCCACGGTCATAGCCACAAACAGCAGGCCCGTCAGTGTGGCCGCGCACCCGGCGATGGCCGGGAGCAGATCCCGGTAGGCCCCCGTCAGCATCAGACGAGCATGTGATCGGGGCTGGGCAGGACTGCTGTCCCCGCGGCGGAGACCGCACGAGAGCGGATGACCAGGCCGCCGGTGCGGGCCAGGATCAGGATGCTGACGATCTCGGCATCGACAAGCGTAGACATCTGGTGACTCCTTCTGTCTGTGCCTTTCCTGGCGGGGATGACAGCCACGATCACCGGCCAGGGCCAGGTGATGCCGAGGTGACTGTTACCCGGGTCTGCCCTCAGCCTACGTATGCAATCTAAAACCAGCAATCCTTTTCAGGAAATAGAAGTATATTAATTGACACGGCGGACTGGACTTTCCTGACCAACCACGCCATCCAGGTCCACCTGCCGGTGCCCGAACTCGGCACCGGGGAACCCGCCATTGGCGAGATCGTCGCCCTCCTCGCAGTCGAGCAAGTCGTCGGCGTAGGCGGTCGCCAGCTTCGGCGCGACCTCGTGGTACCGATCGATCAGGGCCCCGGTCCCAGCCACGCCCTCTGCCACGTTGCCAAGCACGGTCTTGCCCTCATCCAGCAGCGGGCCTGAGACAAGATTCCGACGCTGCAGCCGGGCATGAGAACAACCTGGCCGTTAGACGGCTGCTCCCGCCCGGCCATCAGCCGCAGCAGCGCCGGTTTGCCCGTCCCATTCGGCCCGACCGGGCATTACGGCTCACGTCACTGCGAGGGGCTAAGACTTGGCCCGGGCGAACGCTTCCTCAATGATGCCGATCGCCGTTGCGCGGTTCTGCCAGCCGCGGACGTCCGTTTCTTTTCCCGGCTCCAGTTCCTTGTAAATGTCGAAGAAGTGGCCGATCTCTGCGGTCATATGCTGCGATACGTCACCCAGGTCCTGCAGATCCGTGTACCGCGGGTCGTGGGCGGGGACGGTGAGGATCTTGGCGTCGGGGCCATGCTCATCGAGCATCCAGAACACGCCGACCGGCCGTGCCGCCACCAGGCAGCCCGGGAACGTCGGCTCGTCCAGCATGACCATCGCGTCCAGCGGGTCGCCGTCTTCGGCCAGGGTGTCCGGGATGAAGCCGTAGTCGAGCGGGTAGCGCGTCGAGGTGAACAGCATCCGGTCCAGCCGGATCCTGCCGGTGATGTGGTCCATCTCGTACTTGTTCCGTGATCCCTGCGGGATCTCGACGAGCACGTCGACCTCCATGATTCCTCCTTCGGTGGCGGTTTCCGTCCGGGCCCCGCCGGGCTGGCCTTCAGGCGAGTGCGGTGACGACGGCGATGACCGCGATCAGCGCGATGAGCATGTAGAGCAGGTAGGCGTCGAGCCGGCCGGACTGGAGCCGTTTGGCGACCCCGACGATGGCCATGACGGAGCGGGCCACCGGGCGGTATCCGTAGATCTCCACGACCTCGATCACGTCGGAGGTGTAGCCGAGGTGCGCCGCTCCGCGCAGCGTCAGGTCAAGCCCGGCACCCGGCTCTGGGCCGCCATCCAGGGTGGCCGGCATCCCCTCCGGCGCTCCCCCGGCCTCATCGACGATCTCGCCGCCTTCGGTGCCGAGTTCCCGTACCGCCGACCGGGTGTGCAGGACGTTGGCCAGGACACGGCGGGTCGGATTGGCGTAGCCGAACGCGGTGTACGAATCGCCGCCCTCGACGCCGATCGTCGCCGAGTGCCAGGCCGGTACCCGGCGCACCCGTAGCAGGCGCCGGCCGGATACCGCCCAGGCGAACAGGCCGACCAGCAGGGTCAGGGCGGGGATATCGATCCATAGCCAGGACGGTGACAAGATCGAGAACCCGGCGAAGACCGGCTGAAGGACCCAGGGGGATTTCAGTGCACCAGAGATGACAGCGGCCGGGACCACCGGCGACAGCCCGCGAGCGATGACCCGGATCTCCAGCGGGGTGACCGCGGCGATCGCCAGCGGGAAGACCGAGAGGACGACGAGGGCTGCGCGCCCGGCCCAGCCGTAGTCACCGCGCTGCTCGGCACGGGGCGCGCGGGCCCGCCGCCGCTGGCCGAGGACCACGAGGCCGACCAGCCGGACGAACGTCACCCCCGCAAACCCGGCGGTCAACGCGACCGCGGCGCCAGCCAGCGCGAGCACCAGCCGGTAGCCCAGGCCTGGTACCCGGAACTGCTGCATGAGCGATTCGAGCAGGAACCATTCCGAGACGAATCCGGCGGTGGGGGGGAGACCCGCCAGGGTCATTGATCCGATGGCGAGCCCGGTGCCGCTCCAGGGCGTCCGCCGGCCCATGCCCCGCAAGGTTTCCAGATCGTCGCTGCCTGCCGCGGTCTCGATGCCCGCGCTCGCGGTGAACAGCAGCGACTTAGCCGCCGTATGCGCGATCATCTGCAGGGTGGCCGCCAGCAGGCCCGCCGCGATCAGCCGCTGGTCCCGGACGGCCGCGCCGGTGAGCGCGACACCGAAGCCGACGATGATGAGACCGCTGTTCTCGACGCTGGAGTAGGCGATGACGCGGGGAAGCCGGTTCGCCACGGCGGCGTGGGCGATGCCCAGCAGCGCGGTGAACCCGGCGAGCAGCAGCAGCACGCCCGCCAGCCAGCCGGGTGGCCGGCCCAGCAGGGAAAAGGTCCGCCACATCCCGTAGAACCCGGCGTTGACGCAGACCCCGGCCATGATCGCGCGGGCGGGGCCGGGAGCGGCGGTGTAGCCGCGGGGCAGCCAGACCTGGAACGGCACCAGCCCGACCTTGACGGCGAAGCCGCCGAGCAGCAGGACCAGGGCCGTGGTCCGCGCCGCGCCGCCGGGCACCTGGGTGAAGGACGCGAGCCTGAGCGAGTGCGAGGCAGCGACCAGGAGCAGCAGCCCGGCCAGCAGGGCCGCCCCGCTGATCTGGCCGAACGCGAACGTGACCTGGGCGGAGCCCGCGGTCTCGGCCCGGCCGCGCTGGAACCCGGCCAGCAGGTAGAACGCGACCGTCAGCGATTCCCACGCGAACAGGACCGTGAACGCATCGGTGCCGGTGAAAATCACCGCGAGCGATCCGATCGCGAGCGCGTAGCTCGCGGCGAGTCCCTTCCGGCCGACGGTACCGGGGCGCGCCGCCCAGCTGGCGAAGGCCCCCGACACGGGCACGGCCGCGCCCAGCGCCATGACCAGGAACAGCCCGGAGAGCCGGTCGGCGGCCAGCCCGAGCGTCTGCTGGCCCGGAAGCGGCTGCCCGAGCAGGCCGCCGACGCCGAGCCGGACGGTGCCGCCGGCGAGCGCGGAGCCGCCGACCGCGGCGAGGCAGCCACAGCCGGCCGCGCCGAGCAGGTACGGCAGCCCGCTGGCCCGGCCCCGTCCCGGGTGCGGCAGACCGAGCAGGTCACCGGCCGCCGCAGCCGCCAGGAGGATCAGTCCGGCCGCGAACACCCCGCTCATCACGCCTGCTCCCGGCCGTCGCCGAGGCGCCCGACAGCGAGGAGCAGCGCGCTGAGGATGCCGAACGGGCTGGGCGGTGAGCCGGGCAGCCAGACGTCCACCGGAACCACGTCAGAAATGCCGCCCAGCGTGATGTCGCTGCGGCCCAGGAGGCCGCCACTGACCGCGTCGGTGCCGGCGGCGACCACGACCTTCGGGTCGGGCATCCCGTCGTAGGTGGTCCGCAGCGGCCCGGCCATCCCGGTCGCTCCCGCTCCGGTGACGAGCAGGATGTCGGCATGGCGCGGGCTGGGGGTGAAGAAGATCCCGAGCCGGTGAATGTCGTACACCGGGCCGAGCAGCGCGAGGATCTCCCATTCGTCGCTGCCGTCGGATCCCGCGTCGACGTGCCGGATGTGCACGCTGCGGCGCAGCGCCGCGGTTCGCTCGCGCAGGCTGGCCCGGACGGCGGCCAGGGTCTCGTCCGTTTCGGAAACGTCCGGGACCACCAGCCGGTCCCGGGTCAGCGCGCTGGCACGCGGGCCCGCCGCGCCCGCCGACCACGCGAAAACGTCGGGACGCGCGCCGACGCACCAGCCGCAGAGGATGCACCGGCCCTGATCGAGCCGTACCCGACCGCGCCGTCCACCCTGGCTGACGGCGATGGCATTCGTGGGGCAAAGGTCGCTCAGCCCGGCGGTGTCGGCGGGATCAGGATCACGCACGACGGCGGGGCCGCGCCAGCCGTCCGCGTAGGCATCGGGCCGCTTCGGCCAGCGGGTCGTGACCACGCCGTCGCGCAGTCCCCGCAAGACCCACAGGCTCACAGCGCCACCCCCGCGAAAGACAGCCCGAAGCTTGCTTCGATGAACGGGAAATCGGTGAGGATGTCACCGGCGAATACCTCGTGCATGAGGACGAGGTTGTGGAAGGACGCCGACCTGGGCTGGCAGCGGCTGATCTGGCCGCCCTCGATGGTCACGTCGTACAGCACCTCTCCTTGCGGCGCTTCGGCCCAGCCGGTGGCACGTCCCCCGGGCGGATCACAGGGAACGGACAGCAGCTCGTCAGCGCCCGCTTGCTCGGCGAGCTCGTCGGCCACCTGGCGGAGCAGGTGGAAAGACTGATCGGCCTCGTCCCAGCGCACCTGCAGCCGGGCCAGCGCATCGCCGTCGTCGTACGCATGGCCGGGCAGCGTGCCGAGCGACGGATAGGCGTCGTAGGGCCGGTTACGCCGGGCATCATCGGAGAATCCGGCGGCTTTGCCGATCGGGCCCACCGCGCCGTGTTCCAGGGCCCGCGCCGGCGACAGCGGGCCCGTCGTACGCAGCCGGTCGAGGAACGAGGAGGTCGACATCAGTGAATCGGCATCGCTGTCGATGGCTTTCTCCAACCGGCCGAGCTCGGAGAGGATGGCACCGGGACTGAGCCGCGGCATCGCGCTCACTCCGCCGGGGACCACGACGCCCCGGCCGAACCGGCTTCCGCACAGGCCACTGACCAGCCGCAGCACCCTTTCCTTGTGCACCGCAAACCGGGCGGCTGCCACCGCCAGGCCCGCCGCATCAGCCAGCTTGGCCGCGACGTCGAGGTGGTTGGCGATCCGCTCCAGTTCGGCGTGCAGGACCCGCACCAGCGCGGCACGAACTGGCGGAACACAGGCTGCGATGCGCTCGACGGCGTGGCAGTAGGCCAGTGCGTGCGCGACGGAGGCGATACCTTCGGCCCGCTCGGCGAGCAGCACGCCGCCGGCGGCGGTCATTCCCTCGAACCGCTGCTCGATCCCGCGGTGCTTGTAGAAGACCCGCATGTTCAGGTGCGGTATCGCCTCACCGGGGGTCTCGATCAGGTACTCGATGGACTCCATGACGCCGGACCGGACCGGGCCGTGCGAGATCGTGAACAGGCCGTAGCCCGCGACGTGCCGTGGCAGCGCGTGGTCCTCCGGCGAGCCGGGCAGGATCAGCGGGGCCAGCCGCGGATGCCCGTCAGGAATCACGCCGAACTGATCATGGATCACCCGCTCGTACCAGAACGCTGCCCCGAGGTGGGGGGTCAGGGCGGGATAGCTGGCCGTACCGGGCGGCAGTGCCACCTCAAGGGTGTCGATTCCGCCCTTGACAGCCAGCTGTGCAGAGAGAACCAGGCCGGTTTCCGTACCGGGCCGGGGCCGGTACGCGGCGAACAGGCCAGCGAACCTATCCCCCGCGGCGACGCGGGATACCAGCGTCGCCCATAGTTCGTCGACGCCAGCTTTCGTCACGGTGAAGGTCATGACACGCCCCGGAGCTGGGCCACGGCTCGCGATATGAGCTCAGTCAATTCCGCGGGCGGGTGCAGGCCAAGGATGAGCAGAGCCACGATCCCCGCCAGGACCGGCACCACCATCCACATGCTGGGCTCACCCCGGCCGGGCGCCGGAGCCGGCTCAGCGTGGGCGAGTGCGGCCAGCTCAGCCGTGCTGCCGGACTCGGGTGAGCCGACGGCCGCATGTCCGTTACCCGCCACCACCGGGTACGCGGCCACGGCGGCGGGCACGTCCGGTGGTACCGCTTGCCACTCCGCGGGCCGGCGGGACCTGAACAGGATGCCGGTCGCCGACGCGGACAGGCCGAGAAACGCCAGCGTGACCAGCACGATGAGGACGGCCGCGGCCGCGTAGTTGTGTGCGCCGAGGCCTCCGGCGACGATCTGGAATTCACTGCGGAAAATCCCGAACGGTGGCATCGCTGACAGCGCGAGCACCGCGAGCAGGAACAGCGGGCCGCTCCACGGCAGCAGATCCATCGCGCCACGGTGCGCGGAGATCTGCTTGCTGCCGAACTTGATCGCGAACACGCCCGCGCCCATAAACGCGTTTCCCTTGGCCGCGGCGTGCGCGAGGACATGCAGCATCACCCCGGCCAGCGCGATCGGCGCGCCGAAGCTCACCCCGATGGCCAGGATGCCCATGTGCTCGACGCTGGAGTAGGCCAGCAGCCGTTTCAG
>Ga0302320_10011815_pt1 | contig 18420 bp, 21 predicted proteins | sample Bog_T0_3_FD_202130 | JGI IMG/M metagenome (GOLD analysis project Ga0302320, IMG submission 202130) | Peat permafrost microbial communities from Stordalen Mire near Abisko, Sweden - Bog_T0_3 | ecosystem: Environmental > Terrestrial > Soil > Wetlands > Peat | place: Sweden: Abisko, Stordalen Mire...
AATTCAATTTATTTATTTATTTCTTTTTTTTATAATAGAAAAATTAAAAAAAATTTAAAATAATTAAAAAACTAAATAATAATTCAAAAGTCCCAGGACGAATTTAAAAAAAAAAAAAAAAAAAAAAAAAATCACTTTTTTTTTTTTTTAAAAGACAAGACGATCAAAAAAGTTTAGAAATTATTGGAAAAAATGCACATGCTTTGGGAATGTAAATGCTTGAAAATCGAGAAGTTAAGAAAAGTAAGATCCATCCAAAATATGAGAAATGAAGATCCTCCCAAAGGAGAGAAAGCACATAAAATTAACTGAATTTTTACCCATATTTTATAAAAAACTTCCATTTTTTTACAAATATCTAACAAAAAAACTTACATAAAAGAGAAAAACCAAAGTTTAACTGAAAAAATTTGTCAATTAAAAAACTAATTGTTTTCTTTCTTTAATTTCAACCCTTCCTACAAGGTATTTTCCTCATCATCCCCTCCATTTTCCCCTGCTTTCAAAGGGTCATACACCTCTTTCCCTTTCTCCTTCTCCTTTTCCTTCTCTTTATCCTTCTCTTTATCTTTCTCTCTTCCCATCGGGCTTTCTCTATCATGGAAAATCCTCTCTTCCTCCTCTTCATCATCTCCAAAATGTTTCATAATCTTCCTTTTCTTCTTTGCTTTATTTTCCTCCTCCACCTCTTTATTCTCACCTTCCTCCTCCCCGTCCTCCTTGAATTTCCTCTTCAAGTTCCTCTTATTTTTCTTGATCTCTTCGGCAATTTTCTCCATCTTCTCTTCAGCCTCATCTAACGCATCCTTTTCCTCAACTTTCTCATCCTCAATCCCTTCCATCTGCTCGTTCTCATAATCCTCCTCCTCTTCGTTCCCTCTTAACAGGTCCTCCACAATCTCCTCGTGGTTCTCATTATCAACGGAATTCTCCTCAGAACTCTCGCTCTTACCCTTCCTCTTCTGTTTTTTCTTGGGATTATTGTTTCGCTTCTGCCCCTTTGGCCTTTCATTCTCCTGCTTCCTTCTTAGATCATCTGCGATTTTCTCCGCGTTCAACATCTGGTCATATGCCAATCGTTCGTATTCAAGCCTCTTTTCTTCTTCTTTCCTTTCACGCTCGTTTTTTTCTATTAATTCACGCTCTTTCATTTCTTGGATCTTCCGCTTCTTCTCCTCCACATTCACCAACTTACGTTTCATCATCTCCTCATCTTCACGCAAAAAACTTACAAAACGATCCTGATGACTTTGTATGTAGTTCAGCTTGTTCTCGCTCGCCTCACGAATTTTATCCATCATACGCTTGCTTTTCCTACGCGAATCATCACATTTCTCCAGATCATCTCTGCTTTTTCTCGCATAATGGTTCTTGAAGAAGTATTCGTAGAATGGTTGGATTTTTTTCAGATACTCAATGGATTTCTCGGTCTGTTCCTTCTTGCGTTCTTTTTGCTCGAGGATTTGTTGGGCAGAATTGTGAAGTAGGAGACAAAGATTGTAACGATGGGTGAGAGATTCTGGGTTACGAAGGACTAGCTTTTTCATGATTTTCTAAGAAAAATTTGAATTTTTAGAGGGGGGAAAGATTTTTACCAAGGCTTCGTCGTTTTTCTTGAGCAAGTGATAGTTAAGGACGATGCACATCTCGATGTATTCATCAGGAGTTGCGCTTTTTTGGAGGTAGGAAGTGTAGATTTTTATAGCGTTTTCATAGTTTCCCTGAATTAAAAAAGGATAAATTTCTTTAGAAATAATATAAATACCTTAAGATATTCCAAATGGGCCACATTCACTAACATATTGATATTTTGTTGGTTGTATTCGATCTGGTTGAAGATCTCCTTCGCTTCTCTGAAATGACCGAGTTCTGCCATAACTATTGCGACGATCGACGCAGCTTGGTAGTTATATTCGTCGAAATTCAGAATCTGTTTTGATTGCTCAATCAAATTTTTCAGATATTTTTCTAAAAAATCCTATAAAAAAGAAAACTATTAATCTACTTTGTTCAATGCTTTGGTCTCTAAATTCACAACTATCCTCATATAACATCCTCATGAGTGAAAAGTCTGCAAAAGGGTCTTCCAATCCATATTTCTTCTTGACACATTCATAAGCCTGTCTTGCATTCGTTGTATCTCCTATTTCCTGAAAAATGTATCCCTTTAAACAAAGTGCCAGGTCCGGCCTGATTTTCTTCGAATGTTCGATTTTCTCAATGGCTTGCTTGCAATAGTCGAGCGCCTTTACTGATGACCCTCGTTTCAAAGCTAAATAAGAAAGCCGGAGATAGGAATCGGTGTAAAAGGAGTTTAGGGTTATGATGGATTTATGGCGCTCGTTTGCGTCACGCAGTTTTTTCATTTCTTCGAAAAGGATGCCCATATTGAATTGTATGGTGCACATTAGGTACTAAAAATCATATGATAAATTATAAATTATAAAATCTCAAGGTAAAAAAAAAAAAAAAAAAAAAAAAAAATAATAATAATAATTATTTACTTTGCAAAATCCATTTTCTATTCTTGGTTCTTCTGATTTCGTGCAAATTTCAAGGGCTTTTTGAAGACTGGTTTGAGACTCTTCGAACTTCTCCATTTTCATCTTGAGAACACCAATATTATTCAACAGTTCTGGCTTAATTTCCTCCATTTTGTTCAAGATTTGCTCGTTTTTATCGTTTCGTCTTTGGTTGATCACCTCCAAAGCTTTTTCATACGCTTCTAAACTGATTTTAATGTCATAATGTTCCTGAAGAGATGCATATTCGATCCATGTTTCAAAGTCATTGGGATCAAATTTGAGAGATTTCTGGTAAAATTCTACAGCTTCAAGCCGTTTGCTATTTTTGAGGTATAGATATCCCAAAATCTTGAAAATTTTAATAAAAAATAGAAAAATAGGGTACTTTAAGACATTCTTCATTGTGGTCCTTGCTGTTTTCATTGACGATTTCGAAACATTTTAGGGCTTTAGCAAAGTTTTTCTGATGAGAGTGGTATTGTTTGTTCAGGAGATAGTTACAAGCAGGATTAAAAAAAATATTTTATGATAAATGTTCATTAAAATTAAAAATTAAGCCATATATTATGAGGGAAAAAATTGTAAAAATTATGATAAATTACCTGCGAAATGCAGACTTGACCAAGTGAATATTGGGCTGAAAGGTTCAAAGGAAAGGCTTGAACCGCATCTTCATAATATTTCAAAGCTTGGTCATATTTATTCTTGATGAAAATTTAATGAAATAACAGAAAAGTTAAAGAAAACTCACGCGGAAATGGTGGTAAAATCCCAAAATAAATAGAAATCTTGACTTGGCCTCGTAAAAATCATTCCTTCTCTTTCTGCGTTCATTAATTTGATTATTCGGGTCCATAACAAACTTTGGACAATTCTTCAAAAGTTTATATCCTTTAATTGCTGTGACTCTGGCCTTTAATTATTAATTTAAGTGATTAAATTTTAAAGGATTTTATTACTTTTTCTAAGTCATTTCTCATGAGGAAGAATTCAGCTATATGCAAAAGCAAAAAAGGGGATGTTTTTTCAAGCGCATATGATTTTTCTAAGCATTCGTAATATTTCTTATAATTCTCGTTCTTGAAATCCAATACTGCGAGTCCCAACAACGCATCCACATTTTTCGGATCCTTAAAAACATTTTACCTTTTTAACAATTATTAAGAAAAAACTCACCAATTTTAAAATCCTTTGAAAAGTGAAATAGGCCATATTGTATTTCTCTAGGAAGAAGAAGTTATAAGCGAGACCCAACCTGGCATTTGCAGGCATTGCTGGGTTTAATTTCAAAGCCATCTTGAAAAGTTTCAATGATTCCACATAATTCTTCGAGCTGAACTCCAAGATAGCCTTACATTATTTTTTTTATAAAAATCTCTCAAAAATTTTTTACTGTCCCCAAGATGCTCACTACACAACTTGAGTTCTGGTTGAAATAGTCCAAGGCTTTGGAATACTCCCCTTCGAAGAATAGCATGTAACCTAAGTTAATTTTATTCGATTAAGGAAAAAGTTGGAAAAATTAAAGAAACCTTTCAAAGCGAATAACGAGCTCTCCTCAATTTTGATCTTATCGCTTTTGTTGAAATTTATGCGGACGATTGAGAAATATTCTATCTTCTGTTTGGAATCGTTTTCGTTCGCAGCCAGATTCAAATAATAAATAGACAATGTATTCACGATGCTGATCTTCTTAGAAGCGTTGCTTTCATCGCTGTAAAAAGGCTTCATCATCTGGTCGTTGATGAGGAAATTCATCAACTCCAAGAATTCCTTAATTCGCTTCAAATCATAGAGACCAATCTATTTTTTTAAAAATTTGAATTTTTAAGGATTTGAATTTTTTTCTCATACGGCAATTGAGTTCCAAATCTCCAAGGGAAGATTTTTCGCTGAACAGATGCCGAAAAATGAAGGCATTTCTGAATCAGGGATCGATTCTATGAAGGAAGACGCAGCACGGGGACTCTGTAGCAGGTTTTCAATGATTCCCTCGAATTGATTGTTCATAGTTAGGAAAATTTTTATTTAATTTTATGATATTTTCTTACCCAATATAGGGAATTTATGAAAAATCTATTTTTTCGAACTTCATACAAAAAAAAAAAAATATAAACTACAAATTAAATAAAAAATGGCTTCCAACATCGAAATCTCCGTAAGAATCTTATATCTTTTAAGAATCCAATAATTTTTCTATAAGGAAACGCTTGAATGGTATTACGTCGATTCTTCAGACCCAACACAACTAACCAAAGGACCAATTTCGGAAAGAGACATAGATGTTTTATGGAGGACTTCCGCTTTTGTGTCAACTACTATGCTGTGGAAGGAAGGCATGACGACATGGAAACCGCTGAATGAGCTCACCGAACTTAGGGAGAAGCTGATGGGTAAAAACGAAATTTTTTCATTTTTTCATTAATAATTTCCGGAACATCAAATCAACACGCTTAATGAAAATCCAAAAAATTTCGCAAAATTTTTGATTCTTACAAACATTTGCAAAAATTCAAAAAATGACAAATTTTAAAAAATTTTCAAAATCACATAAATGATATAAACGATCAAAATTTACGCAAAATGATAAAATAATGTAGAAAGTACAAAAGAAATGCTTGAAATCACTCACAAAAAACATGATGACAAGCCAATGACTCCCAAAAAGCATCCGATTCCTTCCAAACTGAAAGAGGTAGAGGTCAATTTGGAGAAGGAGGTCGAGAAATTGATCGCCAACAGCGCCTATCAGAACCCTAGTGACGGTCTTTGGTATGTCTACGACCATGAGAAAAAAAATTGGAGAACACAAGATGAGGACCCAAATGCCACTTTAGAAAGTCTTTCAGCTGAGAAATTGGGTCAAGATAAAGGGGGATTGTTAGAAAGAAGTAAAAAAATAACTAAAATTGAAAAAGTTGTTGCTCCTGTTTCTGAAGAGGAATTGGTAACCAATAAAAATTTAAGAGATGTTTAAAATGTTCGGTTGGATTAGAAAAAATTGGAGAAATTAAAGAAAAAGACAAAAAAGGCAGCTGAAAAGAAAAAGAAGACATGGTATGAACCGAAGATTAACTCAAACGTTTATGTGAAAGGTAAATGAATGGGTTGAAGAATTTTAATTTCTAGGAGTTTAGGTTTGCCGGAAGATATTACAATGGAGGAGCTCAAAGAGTTTTTTACGAAGGCAGGCGTCTTGAGGTTTGATGCCAAAACTGGTATTTTTTTTTTTCGAGTATATTTTTTTTTTTTTCTATATATTTTTTTTATTTATTTCTAGTTATTTTTTGATTTTTTGAGTGGCTACAAAATTGTTTTTATTACCTAAACAAATTTTTATTGTTCTTCTTTTTAGGTGACCATAGGATAAAACTCTACAAAGATGATCAGAATCATTTCAAAGGTGATGCCTTGGTTTCCTACATAAAAGAAGAAAGTGTAGAGTTAGCAAAGGAAATGCTCGATCAGCGTGAAATAAAGCCTGGTTTCAAGATCTCCATCGATCGGGCTAAGTTCGAACAAAAAGGTGATTACATCCCCCGGAAAAAAGTTGAAATAGACAAAATCAACTTGATAAAACAAAAAACCGATCAAGAGAAGCTGCTTTCTTGGAACGAGGGGGAAGACAATGATGACAAAGGGTTGAAAATTGTGATTTTGACACATGTGTTCACCCTAGAGGAGTCCCAACAAGAGGAAAACTACTTCCGAGATTTGGAACTTGATATCAAGGATGAGTGCGAAACCAAGTTGGGTCCGATTCAAAGACTGAAGATCTTCGAAAATAACCCACAGGGAGTCATTTTGATAAAGTTTAAGAATTCGACTTCAGCTGATGAATGCATCAAAGTGAAAAATTTTTACAAAATTTTAGAGAAGAAAATTTTTGTTTGTAGTTGATGAATGGGAGATTTTTTTCAGGAAGGAGACTCGAATGCTTCTTTTATGACGGGAAGACAAATTATGATAGGAAAGTGGCGCTGGAGGAGGAGGAGAAAAGAATAGGTTTTGGAATTTTTTTCATTTTTTATTGTTTTAAAAATTTTCGTTTTTTTCACTTAAATTTGATAATTAACTATAACCGCTTTTTTGTTTTTTGCGCGTTTGCAGAGGAGTTTGGAAAATGGCTGGAAGGGAAAGAATAGATCAAAAAGTAAATAAATTGAGAATTGCGATAATTTTTCTTCTTACAAGTGATTTCCAAAGTGGATAATATTTTTTTAGAAAAAAATTCAAAATGTTTTTTAATAAAATATTTTAGAAAAATCAATGATTTTTGGATTTTAATTTTTGTTGTATTTTCAATGAATTTTTTTAAATGTTTTTTTTTTTTAATTTTGAATTTGTCTTTTTAAAGAAAATTTTGCCTTTAAAATATTTCTATATTTTCCCAATTTTCTGTCGAGTCTTAATTAGCTTTTCAAATTAAAAAAATATTAACAAAAAAACTTCTTCCAATTAATTAATTTCTCCCTTAAGGGGTGAAAAACTTCAACGGCTTCGGTTCCTTGGCCTCTCCTCCTTTGATAGGGTCGAATTCCGCCTTGTAATAGTTTCCCTCATAACTTATAATAACAATGGTGTTGGGTTGATCTGGGCAAAATGCAATTTTTGTCTTTTTATCAGGAATCCTGATTTGTGCGAAACTCCATTCCGCATCAAAATAATCAGATACAAATTTCATGAAAGCCAACCTTAAAAAATTCAAAGGCTATTCATTTTTAATAAACTTACTTAGATTTTGGGTTTTTCCCCTTATCATCTTCAGCATCAGCAGCAGTTTTTCTTCATAATTCATGTGTTCATTTGAAAAAGTATTATAAAACAATTATTAAAAAAATTGATAACTCTTGATCCAAAAGCTTGAGTTTGAAAATGTGTACGGTGCTACTGTCACTGGAGCAGGCGAACCATTTGCCTGAGGAATCGAATCTCATGCTACCGATATCTGCGTGTTCAGTGCCTCTTCTCAACTCATGCAATTGGGACCCATCAACTGTGTTATAAATCCGAATGATTGTTCCCTAATCTCAGTCAATCCAATAAATTTCACATTCTTCTTAAACTTTTTAAAGTAAAAAAAGGTTAACTTTTTCCGAAGCAGTGGCCAATTTCGTTCCTTTCGCGTTCAATTCTAAACAAGAAAGTGGAGATTGATGTGCCTTGATAGTTTTTGAGGTTTTCTCTTCTATTTTCGTTCCCCCAAAACAAACAAATTATTTAAATTATGATGTTTTTTTTTTTTTTTCTACCATAATTAAAAACTGCCACATAACCCACCACCTTATCAGGACATGCCAAAATGGTGATATCTGGATCGTTATTCAACGCGCATAGGCCTTTGGGGTTTGAAACGGTTTCAATGTGATCGATTAGTTTCAGATCAGAGAAATTGTAGACGAATATCTTGCTTTCGAGCACAATGACAGTCTTGTTGGACCTTAAATGCACAGACTTTACTTCTGTTCGGAAGGTCATTTCTCCGATGGTTTTGGTCTGATGGTCATCCCAAAGTATCACCTTATTCATGGGATACTTGGGTCTTTTGCCACCTCCGATCAATGCAAGAATGTTTGTTCGATAGAGCATTTCGATGTAATTGAGGCCTCCTTCCATTTCTAAAATGAACATATTAGAAGTTTTTTTTTATGAAAATAGAACGTCGATTAAAGGTTTCTTTGTAAGGGTCAGTGTTGTAGATGAGGAAACCAGATTCAGTGGAACAGGTGAAACAGCCTAAAAAAATTATTAGAAAAAAAATGGTGAGGGCCAGAGGGTACCAAAATCTTGATTAAAGGCCAAATGAAGAATTCGATCATGAGAAACTGGGGTGGTTGAGATTGGATTGGTGGTTTCCATGGAAATTTTTGATTTTTTGTTTTAGATTAGTTTGAAATAATAATTCTTAGTTTTTATGTTTTCTTTTTCTTGAATTGAAAATGAAAAAAAAAAAATTCATAAATTTTTTAAATTTTTTTCAAGTTTGATGATATTTTTTATTGAAATTTCATAATGCATTCTCTAAATGCGGAAAAAATTAAAGGATCCTCGATTTCAAATCTTTCCAAATTTTTGAAATAGGTTGGCTTGTATCCAAGTTCACGAGCAGATTTTTTCTAAAATAAGCAAAATACCAAAAAGTTTAAGAATTCAATCTCTACGCTTTATAATAGTCCAAGATAGGAGAGGTCTTTGCATGGAAATTCTTTAATCTCGTAGCCATCACTTCCTTTGTGTCATCGGTTCTTTGGATCAAGGATTCTCCAGTCACCTATTCAAATTAATCTTTCATATAAAAACAGTTCATTTTACATCATCAATGCCAGCGACTTTCGGTGGGTTGAACTTAACATGGTAGCTTCTGCCGCTAGGCTCATGAACTCTTCTACCTGTAATTCTTAAAATTTGTACAATTTTTAATATTTCTTTATAGTTCTATTCGTACCTCTCCAAAAGAACGTCGTCTGAAACATCGAAATGGATGACTTTATTGATGTTCAATTTCTCCTTATCTAGGATCTCATCTAGCTTCTTTGCTTGTTCCAAGGTTCTTGGAAACCCATCTAAAATGGCTCCCTTCTCACAGTTTGGTCTCATCAAATTATCTTTTATTAGCCCAATGACTATATCATCAGAGACCAAGCCTCCTTGCGCCATGATCGCCTTGACTTTTAACCCTATTTCCGACTGTTTTTTCACTTCTTCTCGCAACATATCACCAGTTGACAATGCACAAAGACAGAATTTCTGTTGGAGTTTGGGGGATTGAGTGCCTTTACCAGCAGCTGGAGCACCTAAAAAATTAATTAGATTAGAAGAGGAAGGAATGCATACCAATGAAAATGTAGTTTCTTCTGGTTTTCATGGTCTTGCATTTGACTCGACGATGAAGCTCGGTTATAAGTTGGTCATCTGGAATGAGTTTGAGATCCATGGGACAAAAAAGGGGGTATATATTTATTTTGGATTTGAAAGGGAAGATTTCCAAAAAAGTATTTATCTGTTTGAAATCAAATTCTTAATGCTCTTAATGCGTTGATCTGATCACAGGGGTAACACAAAGAAAATTAGAAATTTATTTATTTTTTTTTTTTTATTTATTTCTTTTAAAAAGGTTGGATTTTTGAAAAAAAGATAATCGTTGTTGAAACTAAATAAGTTTTTTTTTTTTATATACTCGAATTTTTTAAAGCAAAAATTATTTTTTTTTTAATTTAAACCTTTCTTTACAAGACAAAATAAAACAAAAAATAACCACTTTTAAAAAAACTTTCATTAATAAGAAAATAAATAATTTCTTACTTTCAGTTTTAACATTTCATCAAAAGCTTCAAAAAATTAAAAAAAATCACCAAACTCCGCTATGGACCCAGCTCTCCAAACTCTGCAATATTTTAAGCCATCTGCAACTTCACCCAAGGGCCCTCGTGAGTTCATTTCAATTCGTTCGCTTTCCTATCAAAAACAAATTCCTAATGCCAAATTGGAAGAAGATTGTAATTTCTAACTATATAAATTCATTATTAACCTGATTTCTTAGTTTATAGAACAACTCATGAAGGTTTCATAGCCAAGCCCACACTGAACGAATATCATCATAAATTAAACAGAAACCGAAATCAATTAATTTACTCCTCAGGAACTGGCTCTCAAATGGCCTCGTTAAAAACCATCAATACACTAAAAAATGACTCCAGACTCCGCAACAAGACCTCCTTTAACTTCGATAGCATCAACTACAATAAAATGATTAGGAAATCAGATAAACCGGCCTTTTTCACGAAATTCATGACAGGAAAATCCCCATCGGCACTTTTGCATCCCCCTTATGAGATCCCAGACGAAGGAAAAATACAAGAAGATTATAGGTTTAAGCTTCCGGTCATTGTTTCAAATATGGAAAATGAAAACATTTACATAAATTTGCTTATGGCGTTCCCTCATTCCAACGATTTTATCATTGTAAAATTTTATTGAATCTTTATGTTTTTTTAAAAGACTTGTGTGGCTTTTAGAATTTGATCGAGGATGCCAAGAAATGCAGCAGACAATTGGAAGAAGAAAAAAACAGATTGAGGAAAGAAATGGATGAAATGGAGAAAAAAACCAATGAAGAATTGGCACAACATATAGAATTATTCAAGAAGGAATTTGAAAAATTGCAATTGAAGGAAGATTTTGTCAAAAATCAGAATGAAAACTTCAGGTTGCAAAAAGAAATCACGTTGTTGTTGAGAGATAAGACGAATATTGAAAATGATATTGAGACCACGTTGGAAAGAATTAAGAAACTTGAACTCCAACTTTATAAAGTTGAGATGTATGATCTCAAAATTGAAGACCCTTTAGTGCAGTCACTGAATATGAGGAACCTGAGACAGGAGCATGCACTGTTTTTGCAGACAACTCATATATTTCATTGAAGAATTAAAGTTGGTTTGTTTTTGTTTTTTTAAGAATATATTAGTTTTAAAAAAAATGCTGAGATTTACATTATTTCAAGGCAGAATTATGAATGTTTTTTTAAAGACATTATCAATATTTTAACTCTAAACAAAAAAATAATATTTTAAGAGCACTGTATACTTTTGGGAAATTTAATTTACTAAAGGAAAGAAGATTTTTTGTTTTGTGTGTTATATTTTTTTTATATATGATGAGCAAAAAATGCTTTTTCTGATTGTTCTTTTTAAATTTCTTCTCTTAAAATAATAAAACTAATCAAAATATATTTACTTTCCCTTGTAATTCCATGAATCGATATAAATTATCGGTCCCTCTTGGTGATCACAGTTACAGTTCAATTTATAAGGCGGAAAACATCGAGACGCATGAAGTGGTGGCTCTCAAAATCATGAAAAAAAAGTTTTACAGCTGGCAAGAGTGTATGTCCCTCCGTGAAATCAAAGTTCTCCGAACTTTGCAACATCCAAACATCCTTCGCCTAAAGGAAGTGATCCGAAATAAAGATGAGCTTTATCTCGTTTATGAATATTTGGAAGAGAATTTGTTTAAATACTATCAAGGTCTTCGAGACAAAGGAAAGGTTCTGACAGAATCTCAAATCAAAAGTTATATGAGCCAATTGATAAGTTGTGTCAACTACATACATAAGGTCGGGTACTTCCATCGTGACCTCACTCTTGAAAACATTTACATCGATAGTGAAAATAGCATCAGAATCGGGCATTTTAACAATGCAAGAGAAATCAATGCAAGACCCCCTTTAACGGATTATATCTCAACCCGATGGTACCGTGCCCCTGAACAACTACTCAGAGCCAATAACTATACTTACAAAATTGATATTTTCGCAATGGGTTGCATAATGGCAGAACTTTTCCTCATGGGGCCTCTTTTCAGTGGCACTTCAGAAATTGACCAATTGACCAAAATTTGCAGTTTGTTAGGGACACCTTCTCATAAAGACTGGCCTGAGTTTTTCACTCTCGCGCAAAAACTCAAAATTCAATTGCCGGAATGCCAACCCAAGAATTTCCATTATTTCTTATCAGAAGCCAGCAATGAAGCCATTGATCTTATGCAAAAAATGTTGGTTTTTAACCCACAGAAAAGATGGAATTGTGGAGAATTGCTGAATCATCCGTTTTTTGTTGGGGGATTCATTAATAATGTTTCAAGTCCTAAAAACGGCTTGGTAAAAGGGTTCGGAAGCAGTGATAAATTGAAAATCGAAGTGAAGAAAATAGATGATAAAGGGAAAAATGAAAAAGATAAAAAAAAGGTTGTTAGCGGATTGGAAGCAATAAACGGAAAAGATAAGGAAAAAAGTAGTGAAGAAGAGTTCAAAAGTGGAAATGTTGGACTGAAGTCTGGAATTAAAAGCCTTTTTGCAAAAAGGGTTTAATAAAAAAGAATTTTATGATGTTAAAAGAAAAAAAAAAAAAAGGGAAGTTTTTTTGAAATTTCATCCTCTTTTTATATAAAAATTAACTAAAAAATATAAAAATAAGATTATTGGAATTATTACAATTAGCTTGGATTATTGGAATCAAAATCAAAATTCATGAAACTCGCAAAAATGTTTCCGACATCAAAAATAAAACAAAAATATGTTGTATCACTTTCAAATATAATGAAAGGGGGTAACTTATTGAGATTTGATAAAAATGAGATCCCCGAAAATGAGATTTCTTTTTCAAAATCGAAAAGGAGGACTGATCTTTTTCAAAGACTTGTATTTGAGGAATCTTCTTTTTATGGGAGATATTGGCTGCTAGTGAAGAACTTCCATTCCGTTCATTTTGCTGCTATTTTACTGTGTTATCTATCAATTTTAATTCAAAACTTCTATCCGCAATCCTGTCTATTATATCCAACATGTGTTTGTCACAATGATTTAGCCATAAAATTTTATACCTTGATAAAAGAAGTTTTATCTTTTTGGCTTATAACAGTTGCTTTGGTGTATAATACAATCTTCCATTTGAAAGAGATGAACAAGAAACTTTTAAAATTTGTCTTCATTGTTTTGGATCTAGTTATTATAGGCTATTATTATTTAAAGGACAATGGCCCAAAAGAATTAGATGGAAATATATTCACAATACTTGGTTCATTTGTATTCATTCAACATTCATTCTATATCGTGTATTTTTTTATGATTCAAAGAAAAATAAAAATTTTCATCATCAAGTTTATGGAAGCAACTTCACTACTTTATCTAATTTTTTTCAACAATATTTTCTGTTTTTGGTTTCTTGGATCGATCAACCAATCTTTAAAATCAAATTTCGATTCTTTGATCGCAACCAATGTGATTAGAATCTTATTGATTATTTATCTGTTTATATTTCGCTATCTTGGAATAAAATGTCTTTGGTTTTATTATCAACTTCTTTCAAAAGAAACCAACGATCAATCAACATTTGATATGAGAATGACATTATGGGGAAGGAATGTGTTATGCTATATCTCTACAGTGAATGTTCTTGCAATTACGAGAGCTGATCTTTCAGAATGGACATCATGGATTTTATTTGCAGATTATGTTATCTTTTTAATACAAGGTTATACTTCTTTTTTGTAAAATTTTTCGAATCTTCTTCAGAACAAACCGAAAAAGCACGCAAATATCAGAAGAGAAAAATAATTTTAACAAATTATTAGCAGGATGCTTATTTGATGTTCAATTTATTGGTGCTTTTCGATTGATATTTTTAGTGTTTTTGGATAAGTGGTCAGTTTTACGAGGTGTTGCCTCATATTCTAAAAATTGTTTTTTGGACATCTCAGAAGATTTCATCAGAAACACATGGTCTGTAGTTTTATTAACTTTTATCAATGCCATAACTGTAGTGACTCTGACGATCTATATGATCAAGAAAAAGGTTCTTTTCATTACTTATGTATTACCATTAAATAAAATATTCAATTTATTTATTCTTTTTTTCGTGCATAACTCGTTCGAATGGATGTCACAAATGTATACCTCTGCAATTTTCGACAGTTAAAAGAATAAACAATGGATATTTTATGAAAACTAATAACATGAATATTTATAATTCTAATTCTAAAACTTAAAAAAATTTTAATTTTTAATGATAACAAGTTTCTTCTTGCACCTATTAAGTGGTATAATGATAATTAATTTTACAACTTTTTTTCAAATTTTGACAACTTTTTACAAAAAATGAAAAAAAATAATCAAATTATTGCATAAAGATCACCAAATGCAAAATTTTGACGATTTCTTTTTTCATTCCAAACACGCTCCGAAATCCGACACCATCGACCATCTGAAGACAGCCCTCCTCAACGAATATCTCAACGACCTATCATCGCAAAAATTATTGAAAGCCAACTCCCTTCCCACATCATTCACTTTTTCCGATCTCACTTCATGGATTTATCAGAAAACTTACACCATCTCGACCCCCGAGGCACCTGAGGCAAAAAAGCTATGGTCTTTTTTATCGCCAGGCGAAGAAGCAATAGAAGAGTTGAAATTTGAAGATTTTTTCAAAAATTACGCCGAGATTTTATATGAAAAACATCAAAAAACCATGCATTTGCGTCGTAAGGTTCAAAAAATCATGAAACTAAAGAAACGAACTATGAAATACCTTGAAAGTTTAGAGAATTTATTACGCGAATTAGGGTACAAGGGGTCTGAACGAGGTAATCTTATGGTGGAGGGGGGTCAAAAATGCAATTTTTTGATAAATGTTGATACCTTAGAGAATTTTGACATGGGGAACCTCTTCAAAGATAAGGATTATTTAGGCCATCATATTGAGTTGGGTTATAAAGAAGCGGTGGTTTTTACGCCAACGGAACCCTCTAATGGTCGAATGGTGAATTTTAGAAGGATTCAATTGGGGTTGAATTTGGATTTTATGACGGGCAACATTTTTATTAATGTATATGAGGATTTCTTGAGAGAAACTAGAATTGACAAGATTTTGGTTGCTAGGAGGAATTTGGACTTGTTCAGCAGTTTATCGAGAGCATTTGTGGTGAAAATCTTATTAAAAGAATTGCGAGATGAGGCATTGTTGAAGAAATTCACCGTTTTGTTCGAGGAATTAGCGATGGAAGAAGAAGAAAGGGGCGATGAAGGTCATTTTTCTAAAGAAAATAACTTTAGATTATTGAAGGAGGATGGTAAAATTGCTATAATAGAAGATCAAACGCACACTGTGAGTCATAATTACACACAAGAATTATTGGATGCGGAGATGAAAAGTGAAAGATTCAAATTATGCAAATTAAGCAACATTGTTCATAACCCTTATGTGTATTTGAGATTATACATCACTTGCGAAAATTTGAAGGGATTGGATGATCTGGGACGATATCGGGAATTGATGGAGTTAAGGAAGGAATTTTTGGAACAGAAAGTGGAGAAAAGCATGAAAAAAATTCGGTTTTATAAATCGGTTTTGGGTAATATGACAATACCGTTGAGAGGCATCATCGTCACTGATAATGATATCAGAGTGGATAGGAAGTTTCTGAGAAGCCAAATGCAAAACTTGGGAATGAATTATGAAAATGCCATGCAAGGACATAAGAGAACGTGTTGCGTGTTTTAAAAGTTTTGCTATTTTTTTCAAGTTGGATTGTTTTTTTTTTCTTCATTTATAGGTTTTTTTCCACTTTAAGAAATGGTCAAAACATTATTAAAGTTCTAAACTATAAAGTTTTTTTGAAATTTGATGTAATTACATATTTATTATTGATTTTTATATATAATTATGAGCATAGCAAAAATGAAGAAGAAAAAAATGAAAAATTTGATTTTTTTTTCTTAAAAAAATTGTCTAATTAAAAAAAAAAATTAGCTTTTTTTTCTATATTCTTCAAGAATCTCTTGCAAAAAAGCAAAAAAAAAATTATCATTTATTCAGTTTCCGGCGCGGGCACAAACTTTGGCTTATTGGCGAATCTCATCGATCTTCCGTCCAACATGACATACCACATATTTTTATTTGCGAAAGATCCTGCAGTAGCTGCGCAAACTTCGGTTTGTCCTTTAATTTTGTGAGTTTCCCAGAAAAAATTTTCCAACCGAAAAAATTTATCATAAGATCCTTAAAAAAACGAATAAATACCGTCAGATCCAGCGCAATCAATATGATCGAGAAAATCGACATTTAAGTTGTTCAGATCATCAGTGCCTTCGAATTTCCCAGACACTATCAAGGCTCTGATGATTTCACACATATCAGCTTGATCATCAAAATCTTTATCCACCGGCTCTCCATTGACATCCACAAGGCCTCTTTTGAGCCCATAGTTTTGTTGCAAATGAGTGAACCAATCAGCTTCCCCTAGAAAAATTATCAAATATCATCAATAATTTCAAAAAAAACTTTTAAGTTACCAGTGCCTTCGGCTTCAAAAGAACAATCTCCATCCCATTCAGCTGCCAAACGTTTGACTTTTTCCTCTGCAGATTCACTGTCTGGGTTCAGACTTATGATTTCTCGGAGACAGTCCAATTTGCCTTGAGGGGAGTTTAAAAATAGGATAAAAAAGAAATGGAGAACCATTATCTGCTATGTCTTCCCTAAGTTCTCGAATGAGGTCATCTTCCGCACAAACAACGTCGGAGGAAACGTGAGGAATCAAGAAAAGAACCAGGAGGGAAAAAGTTAAGGTGTGAAAAAGAAGCGACTTCATTTTTAAAAAGATGGTTTATTTTATTTAATGTTTTTATTTTTTGGAAATCTCGAGAAATAATTCATAAAATTTCAAATCCAGAAAATCGAAAAAAATCCCGAAAATTTTGCAATTTTGTCACGAAAGGGAAAATATTAAAAATTGATGAAAATTATATAAAGTCTGTGTTTTTTTAAAAATCAAGGGTCTTTTCAAGGGCCTAACGATTTGTTTTAATTTTTATTTTAGAGATTTTGAATTTTATTTAATTCCATCCAAAATAAAAAACCATTTCAATTTAAACCTTAAAAACATCAAATGGGTGGTGACTTTTACGAAAGGGAAGTATATGTTGCGCCAGCAGCTTCCACCAATTCCAACCCATCTTCCTATTCCCCTCCTCAACAAAGTTATTCCGATCAGGCTTCCAAAGCATTAAATCAAGTTGGTCTTCATAAAAGTAATGATCCGAAGCGTTTTGCAGATGATAATCGTCAGTTGCTTAGTTCTCATAAACATCCAATAGTCTTCGCTTTGGATGTTTCTGGAAGTATGGGTGATTGGCCAAAGGTTTGAAAAAATTCTTTTCTTTCAAAAGATCGATAATTTATATTATTTTATAGATCATCTATGATAAACTGCCAATGTTCTATGGCCAAATAATGATGCAAAACTATCTATCTGATCCTTCAGTAAGTTTCTGCGCCGTGGATGATACCCTTGACCGAGCTCCCTTACAAATCACTGATTTCGGCCAAGGGGTGCAAATCGACCAATTGATTTCCAAGATTTATCTTGAAAGTGGTGGGAGCGGAGAGGAAAGCTGTCACGAAGCATATGAGTTATCAGCTTATTTTTACCTGCGTCAATGTGAGCTCTCAAAAGTGGAAATCCCTTATTTTTTCATCACAGGAGATGAGCATTTTTATTCCAAAATCAAGCAGAAAACTGTAGAACAAATCATGGGAAATATACCAAAAGAAAAATCATCTTTTTTCGGATCTATTAAGAAGCTTTTTGGTGGATCAGAAGATATTTCATCCATAGAGATTTGGCAACAATTGAAGAAAAAGTTCAATGTTTTCCATTTGCATAAACCTTATGGGGGGAATGCTATCCAGAAGGGGGAACTATCTGATTGGATTGATGCTTTGGGAGAAGAGTGGATCTTGGAGATGAAAACTCCAAAGGCATGCATAGATGTGATTTTGGGAGTTATTGCCTTGACTTCAGGAATTAGGACGATGGAAGAATATATTAAGGATATGGAAGCCAGGGGACAATCAAAAGAAAGAATTGAAGAGGTGAATTATAGCTTAAGACATTTGACACCTGATTTCTTGAAGAAGAATGTAGTGAGGTATCAGGGAAAAGAAGAAGCTGGTAAAAGCTCTACGATGGAAGAAATTAAGGAGGAAAAAAGCGGAGTGGAAGAAGAGAAAAAAGAAGAAAAATAATTATAAAATCGAAAATTAATTTGATTTTTTATTTTTTAAAATCAAAAAAATAAAAATTAAAGAAGACTTCTTTTAAAAATAATCAAAGGAACCCCTTTGCTTTGAAAGATCATTTCTGAAACCACTCGTGGTGAATTATTATAAATATAAATTAAATTTTTTTTATAGAGTTTAGACTTTTTTTTAATTAATTATTAAATCATTTGACGATTTTTCAATTATAACATAACCAATTTTGAAATAAACTGATCAATGCTTTGTTTTTCAATATCTTTTACTTCAAAAACATTCTTTGCTTCAAATTCTTCTTT
>Ga0302320_10011817_pt1 | contig 18419 bp, 12 predicted proteins | sample Bog_T0_3_FD_202130 | JGI IMG/M metagenome (GOLD analysis project Ga0302320, IMG submission 202130) | Peat permafrost microbial communities from Stordalen Mire near Abisko, Sweden - Bog_T0_3 | ecosystem: Environmental > Terrestrial > Soil > Wetlands > Peat | place: Sweden: Abisko, Stordalen Mire...
GCAATCGAATTTCCGCCAAACTGACACACCCCCAAACCCGTCCGGTAGGACCGGCTACTACGTTACTAGGACCGGATAGTTATTACAAGGATTGGACTCGAAGTCAAGTGGGGGAGGAAGTTTCTTTGCGCGTTGGGGGCCGGAATGGGAACTCGGGAGCATGCAGGCTATGACCATAAGGATTTGCTTGGCTGGCGCGGCCGCCTGACTAACTTCGACTTCGGCTCAGGGCAGCGTTGGGGGGCTATCCCTCCGGAAGTTTCGGGTGGTTTCAATCCTTAGAGGGACGGAGCAGTGGTTCCCACGTTTCGCAAAGAGCGCGAAACATGGGGCACCCTTTTCCGTGAAGATCAGGATCAAAATCAAGAACAAAATCAAGATCAAAGCTCAGGGCAGGCTAGGGGCGGCTACTCCTCCGGAAGTTTCGGGTGGTTTCAATCCTCAGAGGGACGGAGCAGTGGTTCCCACGTTTCGCAAAGAGCGCGAAACATGGGGCACCCCTTTCCGTGAAGATCAGGATCAAAATCAAGAACAAAATCAAGAGCAAAGGCAGCGGACAAGCGTGTCCGCTCCACACGGGCCTTCCACACGAGCTTTTCAGAAGATAAATTTGAGGCCGAGTTGGATTTGGCGGGGGGCGAAGGCGGCGTCGGGTTTCAGGAAGCTTTGGGGCTGCTGGTAGTAGGCGGGATAGAAGACTCCGTTGACGTAGGTGGAGTACTGCACGAAGGTAGTGGCCTCGACGGTGAGGCCGCTGGAGGTGATTTCAACGCGCTGGTTGTCGCGATTGAAGACGTTGAAGGAGTCGGCGGTGAACTCGAGGCGGTAGCCGTGGCCAACGTGGATTTTGCGGACGAGGCGGAGATCGGTGGAAGCGTAGTCGGGTCCGGTGAAACCGTTGCGGCTGTAGCCGGGGAGACGGTCGTTGTCATAGTTGCTGTCCTGGTTGGGATCGCCATTGACGGTGGCGTTGACGGGGCGTCCGCTGCCGGCGGTGACGAGGCTGGAGATTTTCCAGTCGTTGAAGATGTGGCCGAGGAGCTGGTGCTCGCGGTGAAATGGCCGAGGCTCGACGGAGAAGGCGGCGACGAAGCGGTTGCGCTGGTCGGTGACGCTGGGGCCGCGCTCGGCATTGGGAGCGTAGGAGTTTTGGACGGTGGCGGGCGAGCCGGCGACGAGGGCGTCCTGGCCATCGTCGATGGCGTGGGCGTAGGTGTAGGCGAGGCGGAGATAAGTGCCGCGAGCCATGCGGCGGTTGATGGTGAGAGTTAGACCGTTGTAGACGCTGGAGGCGGCGCTCTGGAATTCGTCGATGGAGCCGAGTTGCGCGATGGGGCGTCCAAGAGGGTTGATGCAGGGCGGGAATGGGCAGGTCAGCGATGAAGTGTACTGCCAGGTGGCAAAGGAATCGACAGTGTAGAAACCGTTCTGGAAGATGGAGCCGGTGGAATCGAACAGAGGATAGGTGAGGGCGACGGGTTGCGGGAGATTGACGTCGAGGGCGCGGATGAGATGCTCGCCGTGGACGTAGAGATAGGAGACGGCGACGGTGGTGTGGTCGGCGACTTCGCGTTCGAGAGTGAGACTGGCTTGTTGGACGCGCGGGGTGACGAAGTTAGGGGCGAATGCGGAAACGTCGTTGGTGACGCCTTCGGTAAATCCGGTGGGCAGGTTGCAGGGAGCGGTGGTGGTGAGGGGACAGCTTACCAGCGGGTTGGGATACACGGGAAAGAGTTGATGGTCGTAGTAGTTGGTGTTGTTGAGGAAGAGCTGAGCGTCACTGATGCCGTTTTCGGTGGCGATGGCGGAGTTGTAAATCTGAGGAATGCGGACGTAGAAGAGTCCATAGCCGGCACGGATCACGAGAGGGCGGCTCTTGCCGATGGAATACGCGACTCCGGCGCGCGGGCCAAAGTTGTGAGGATTGAAGGGAACTTTGCCGGAGGGCGGGAATAGCGGGTTCGAGAGTAGTCCGGCGGTGGTGAAGGTTTGGAGATCCCAGCGAACGCCGAGATTGACGGCGAGATGGTCGGTGACACGGATGGTGTCCTGGGCGAAGGCGGCGTAGTCGTTGCTGTTGGGACGGGAGGAATCGGCGCCGAAGCTCTGCAGATAGTAGTGGGGGACGGCGTGGGCATAGGCGCGGAGCGGGGTGAGCGGGAGTCCGGCTTCCATGGGTTCAAAAGTGAAGGGGTCCACTTTGATGGGATCGAAGACATATTCGCCGCTCTGCTGGCTGGGGAAGTAGTCGTAGAGCCAGGTGAAGAGGGAATCGCCGCCGAACTTGAAGGAATGGCGACTGGTATCGAGACTGAGGGTTTCGGCGAGCTGGGCGCGGTGTTCGCGAGTGGCGCGGGGAAGCAGGTCGGAGCGGCCGATGCCGTCGATGATGTCGGTGACCTTGATGAGGGTGTCGGTGGTGTTGGTGAAGGACTGGCGGAGGTCGCGGGAGAACTGGGCGCGGAGGTGGCTGATGAGACGCGTGGTGAGGCTTGAGGTGAGCGAGACCGAGCCGGTTTCGGTGGAGACCTCTTCGGTGCCGTTGTCGGAGATGGAATCGTAGGTGACTGGGCTGGCGGGATCGAGAAAGACGTTGTTCGATCCCCAGTAGCGGGAAGAATTGAAGCGGATCGCGAGTTGATTGCGGGGGGAGAGATTGATATCGAGTTTGGCGTAGGAGGCGTTGCCGATTTGGGCGGCGGGATAGGCTCCGGCGAGGGAGGTAAGTTGGGCGGCGGCAGCGAAGACGAGGGCCTGGTCGCTGGCTTCGTAGTCGCCCGGAGAGTAAGGTCCGGTGCCGGCTTGAGGGACCACTTGCATGGAGCCGTCGAGGAACTCGACGACATCGGGAACGTGGAAGTAGTGCTGATCGAAACCGGCGAAGAAGAAGATTTTGTTTTTCTTGAGGGGACCGCCGATGGTGCCTCCGCCTTGCTGCTGGCGGCTGTGGGGCTTGAAGGTCATAAAGGGATCGGAGGCTCCGAAACCGCTGTCGCGAATGTAATAGAGGCCGGTGCCGTGCCAATGATTGGAGCCGGATTTAGTGACAACGTTGACGACGGCGCCGCCGGAGCGTCCGAGTTCGGCACCGTAAGAATTCGAGGAGACGCGGAATTCCTGCACGACTTCGTTGGAGAACTGGTAGGGGGCGCGATAGAGGCCGCGAGCCTGGGCGAAGAAGGCGTTGTTGAAGTCGCCGCCGTCGACGAGGAAACTGTTCTGGAATCCGCGGAGGCCGCCGAAAGAGAGATCGCCGTTGGCGGCGGAGGTTAGGCTGCGGGGGTCTTGCGTGACGCCGGGCGAGAGCAGCATGAGATCGGAGAAGCGGCGGCCGTTAAGGGGTAGATCGCCGATGGCGCGTTCGTCGATGAGGGTGGAGACGGCGCTGGGTTTGGTGTCGACAAGTTGAGGACCGCTGGAGACGGTGATGCTTTCCTGAGGGCCGGCGATGGTGAGGTGAAACTCGAGTTCGGCGGCGGCGCCGACGTCGACGTGGAGCGGCGGGGTGACTTGCGGTGACATGCCTTGAGCGACGGCGCGGGCGGAGTAATCGCCGGGAGGCAGGAGATCGAGGACGAAGCGGCCTTCGGCGTCGGATGTCGCGGAGTAGCGGACGCCGGTGGCGGAGTTGACGGCGACGATGGAGGCCTGGGCGATGTGAGCGCCTGCGGGATCGAAGATGGTGCCGTGCAGGGCGCCGGTGGCGGCATCCTGAGCGAAGGCAGCGGTGGTAAGGAATAGAGAGAGAGCCAGGATGCGAGTAACAATGCAAGTAATCAGGAGCGACGGACGCGGCATGGGAGTCCCACCTGTGATCGGGATGAGGCTCGGAGGCGTGAGTCCCGCGCGGATTCCGGAGGCGAGCGGGGAAGGGAAACCAGATTCTTTTGTAGCACGAGGAGGAGTGTTGTGGCGGTGACGGGGCGCGGTTCTTTTTGGGGACGAGTGCAGGAGTGGGAATCGGGCGGTAGTTTAGGGTTCTGTAGAGTGAAGGTCCGATTTCAGAATCCAGCGCCTGAAGGCGCGATCGATAAAACGGCACTTGCGGTACGCCTGAAGGCGTACCCTGATACGAATCGTGATTTTTCTTTAGAGCTGCGAAGGTCTGCTCGGATACGAATTGCACTCGCGCGACCGGCAGAAAACAAGGGCGCACCGGAGTGCGCCCTTGCCGGGGCTGTTTTGTTTTAGTTGACGGTGACGGTTACAGGAGCGGTTTGAGTTAGTGAGCCAGCCGTGCCTGTCACCATGACGGTGACCTGCTGCGAGGACGGCGTTGAGGTTTTTGAGCTGCTGCCGCCGCATCCGAGAGCGAACAGTGAGATGAAGAGCAGCAAGCCGAGCAGGCTCATCCATCGAATGCTCTTGCGGGTAAGCGGTTTGCGTCTGCGAGTGGTCAGAAGCGTTCCGAAGAGTCCCAGACCGGAAAGCAGCAGGGCCATGCTGTGAACGGCGTAGCCTCCACTACCGCCCGGGGGGGTGGCAGCGGCTGTGATGGTCAAAGTAGACGCAGTGCCTCCAGGAGAGATCGTCGTGGGGTTGAAAGCGCAGGTCAGACCAGCGGGCGCGGTGCAGGTCAGCGAAATCTGACTGTTGAATCCGCCTACTGCGGCGGCGGAAATTGTAAGGTTCGCCGAGCCACCCGCCGCGACAGTTGTGCTTGGCGCCGAGAGACTCAGAGAGAAATTGGGCGAAGTGACCGAGCTCGCAGGGACAAGGCTGGCGAACACGCTGGTGGCGCTGCCTCCGCCGGGGAAGTTGGGTTGGATGCTGCCGCCCGCGGTGAGATAGAGAGTGCCGGGATCGCCGGTGCCGCCAGCGCCGAAGACCATATCCCACATGCCGGGGTTCACCAGCGTAGCGTTCGAAGAGTTGGTGAGCTGGCCGATAAACTTTCCGGTGGTGTCGAAGGCGCTGATGGTGCCGTCGCCGAAATTCGATACGAGGATATCGTTGGCGAAGGTTCCGAAGCTGGACGGAGCCGCCACCACGCCCCAGGGAGCGTTGAGGTTGTTGCTGGAGCCAGCGGCGACGAAGACGCTTACGAAGTTGCCGTTGCTATCGAAGATATCGACTTGTCCCGCGCCGGCGCCGGGCATGGCGTCGTGCTTGGGAGCGTCCTGCATGGCATAGGCGACGTAGACCTGGTTGCCGATGACGTGGATGCCGTGGGGGGCGAGACCCGCGGGAAGGTTGGGATCGGTGAACGAACCGGCAAGCGAAGTGAGAGCGAAGTTGGAATCGTAGACGTCGACTTTGCCAGTGTTGAAGTTTGCGGCCAGAAGGTCAGTGCCAAGCATGGCGAGACCTTTGTAGACCGCGCCGCTCTTGGAGTTATCGAAAGCAATGGTGGCGGTGGTGCTGTCGCTTTGGCTCCAGCTGACGATGAGACCATCTTCGGTATCGAAAACGAACGCCGCACCGCCGAAGTAGGTGGCATTGGCGTTGGCTATGGTTCCGGTGGGGCATCCCGGGCTACAGTTGCCGTTGGGATTGCTTGCGGCCACGGGTATGGTCACTACCAACGAATCTGGGGCGCCTGTTGCGTCATAGAGCGTGGAGGTGCCGGTGTTGTTGTTGGCAATCCAGAAAGGCGCCCCGCCGATGAACGAAATGCCCCAGGGGTTAGAAAGGTTAGGGTCTGTGGTGGTGGCTACGCCTGCCACGTTGGAGACCAGATTAGTCTGAGAGTAGCCTTGGGCCCATAAGCCGGACGGAATGGCCAACGCCATGAGCAGCCCGAATAACAAGATTGTCTTTTTCAAGTTGTCCTCCTTATTTAGCTATTGCGAATAACCCAGGGCCGGCTTGAGCGCTTGCATTGGTGCCGATGTTTAGCCTGCTTAGGTATTGCAACCGCTGACAATTTGGAGACTAGCGAAGCGCGTGAAGGGGGGTGTCACGACAATGTCGGAGGGTTGTAAAAAGTTATGCTGGGGGCGGGAGGCACTTCGATAAAGTAGAGGCAGCGCTTCGTAACAGCGAAGCCGCCGAGACGGCGGCGCTACAAAAGCCCTAGCTTTTCGTTCTCACCGCAATTCCCAAGTCGCGCAACTGTGCGTCGCTGACCGGAGTGGGCGCGTCTACCATTAAATCGACGGCGCGGGCGGTTTTGGGGAAAGGGATGACTTCGCGCAGGCTTTCGGCTCCGGCGAGGATCATGACGATGCGGTCGAGGCCCAGCGCGATGCCACCGTGGGGAGGTGTGCCGTACTCGAGGGCTTCGAGAAAGAATCCGAAGCGGGCGCGGGCTTCTTCTTCGGACATGCCGAGGGCGCGGAAGATTCGGCTCTGCACGTCCTGGCGGTGAATACGAATGGAGCCCGAGCCGAGTTCGGTGCCGTTCAGCACCACGTCATAGGCGAGGGCGCGCACTGAACTGAGCGGCGACTGAGGATCGTTCAAGGACTCGACGCCGGTCTCGAGCTTGGGCATGTCTTCTTCGTGCGGCGAGGTGAAGGGATGGTGAGCCGCGTTCCAACGCTTATCGCCTTCGTCCCACTCAAACATGGGGAAATTGTTCACCCACACAAAGCGGAAGTCTTTCGCGGCGTCGCCGGTCTTTTTGAAAATGCCGTGACGGTCGGCGTATTTCTGGGCGAGGGACAGGCGCAGGAGGCCGGCCGAGGCATAGATCGCGAGTTCCGGCGGAGTCACTTTGCGATGCGTGGGCATGGCGGTCTGGGGACCGGTTTGTGCGGAGCCAGCAACCAGCACGACCAGGTCGCCATCTTCCATGCCCGTTTTCTTTGCGACGATGGCTGCGGCTTCGGGAAATTTGTTGGCGATGCGTTTGAAATCCTCGAAGATCTTTGCTCCACCCTTGGAGTGAAACAGAGGCTTGATGTCATCGCGTTCCTTGCGCGAGAGCTCGCCGACCTTGGGCGTGCGGAGGGCTACCACCGGGAGACTCGGGTGAATGGCCAGCTCTTGTAAGTTCTCCGGGGTAAAGCATTCGCGCACGTCGGTGAACGGGGGCAGGCGCAGGTCGGGTTTGTCGATGCCGTAGAGGCGGATGGCTTCGTCGTAATCCATGCGCGGGAACGGAGTTTTGATCTCGAATCCGGCAGCGTGGAAGGCGGCGGTAAGAAATCCTTCGACTACTTCCCAGATGCGTTCGGGCTGGGGATACGACATCTCCAAATCGATTTGGGTGAATTCCGGCTGGCGGTCGGCGCGGAGGTCTTCGTCGCGGAAACAGCGCACGATCTGAAAGTATTTGTCGAAGCCGGAGATCATCAGAATCTGCTTGAAGAGCTGCGGCGACTGCGGCAGAGCGTAGAACGTTCCGGGCTGCACGCGGCTGGGGACGAGATAATCGCGCGCGCCTTCGGGCGTGGAGCGGGTCATGAAAGGCGTTTCGATTTCGAAAAATCCCAGCGCCGATAAATAATCCCGGATGGCCTTGGCGACCTTGTGGCGCAGTTCGATGTTGAACTGCATGACCTCGCGGCGCAGATCGATGTAGCGATACTTCAGGCGCGTCTCTTCGTTGGTGAGTGCTGTGTCCGAGGGCAGGAACGGGGGCAGCTTCGATTCGTTGAGAATGCGCAACTCTTCGGCGACCAGTTCGACTTCGCCGGTCGCAATGTTCTTGTTGACGGTGCTGGCATCGCGCAGCTTGACGGTGCCGGTGACGGCGATGACGTACTCGTTGCGCAGGGCTTCGGTCTTTTCGTGAATTGCGGCATCGCGCTCGGCGTTGATCACGACCTGGGTTATGCCGGTGCGGTCGCGCAGGTCTACAAAAATAAGGCTGCCCAGGTCACGCCGCTTGTTGACCCAGCCCATGAGTACGGCTTTTTTGCCGGCGTCGGAAGCGCGCAGCGCCCCGCACATATGAGTTCGTCGTAAATCGCCTAGGAAATCGAGCAAAGTGTGTCCTTATAGTAAATATGAAATGCGTGAGAATGCTGAACCAAAGATTATAAACGGTTGGGAGAGTGGAGCAGGAGAACGAGCCCTGGAGTGCTGACCCAGGGCGGGGGGCGAAGCAGCTTATGGTCTTCAAGGCTCGAACTCAGCTAACGGTTCATAGGGGCTATTTCTTGCTAGCCTTCCCGTCCATCACCGTGCCCCACTTGGTTCCGTCCTGTGACATCTCGAACGTGAAGTTGTACGACGAGGCTGAGGTCACCTTGATGGTGAACCGGCCCTTCATGGTCATGGTGCCCATCTTCTCTTCGCTGGTCCATGTCCAGGTATCGCCATCGAGAATACCTTTGGAGTCCTCGAACTCGCCGAAGCTGTTAAACTCGCGATAAGTGTAGGCTTTGTCGTCGGCGGAATATCCCATGACGGACAAGCCGACGCCGTTACCCATGGTGCTTTTGTAGTCGGAGTGGCACACCAGATAGAAGCCGCCGTCCATCCACTCGCACTTTTCGTTCTCCGTCATCGAGCCGCCCGGGCCCATCATTCCCGGCTTCATGTTGCCGTCCAGGATCCAGGTGCCGACGAACACGTCCAACTTCTTCACTTCCGGCCCCGGCTTCGGAGGCTGCATCTGCGCCACCGCTGCCGCCGCGAATACCAACACCGCCGTTAGGATCATTCCCGCTCGCCTCATGCGCGTCTCCTCAAATGTATTCGACTGTCTCTTTGGGCCAGGCGAAGGATGAATCGCCCTACGCCCCAGCACGCGGATTCTAGCTGCGGCCTGGCGGCGAGTCAATGAAGGCGGCCTGTGGCGTAGTGGTGCTGTTTGGCTTACGCATTGGGCCGGTTAAGCGGGAGATCCCTCACGCGGCTGAAGTACGCCGCGTTTCGGGATGACGCCTCCTAGGAGAATAAATTCAAACTGCTACCAGTCGCCCCAATGCGCGGCCGTGGTTTGATGAAACTTCAGCTTCCACTGGTCTCCCTGCTTCACCCACACCGAGCTGAAATGCTGATATCGCGGCGGAGGGCCCTGGTCCTCGGCAGGAGCTACGCGGACGACGGCATCGTAGGTGACGACGGCGACGCCGTCGTTCACCGCGACCACTTTCATGTCGTAGGGAGTCAACTCCAGCAAGTCCGGTTCTCCCATGCTATCCGCCGCATCGTGCCCTTGCAGCAATATCCCGTCGACGCCCACCAGGGAGAAATCCTCGCTCAACGTGCGCTTGAAGAATGCGCCGTCATCCTTCTTCTTCGCTTCGATCAGAGTTTTCTCGCTGGTGATGAGAGTTTGCTCGAGAGGAGTGGGACTCTTTGGTGCGGCCGGAGCCTGGGCCGCAACAGGGATAGCGGCCACGACGATAAGGAGAACAGCACAGAAAAGCCAAGAAGACTTCATACGGCCTCCTTCTGGAATGGTTCTCTCAAATGATTGAATTCAAATTCCGCCGCGAAGCGCTGCGGAAAGTGCTAGCCGGAAACTCCCGGAAGGCCGTCGATGCTGCGGCGGTTCTTCTGCTCGCGGTAGGCCTTCAATCCCTCCGGACCACGGTGGCGGGCCCAGGCGTGGAGCTGTTCGCGCTCGCCTTCATACTTGAAAAGAGGAACGCCGTATCCACAGGAATCGGTGACGCGAGTGAGTTCGACGACGATGATCGAGCGGGCGTTCTCGTGATCGGGGAAAGAAGCGGCGAGCGCGGCAAACTCCGCGTCGCGCGGTTCGACCACGCGGCCGCGGCCATACAGACGGAAAATGTTGGGCGGTCCCTGGAAGGCGCAGAACATCAGGACGATTCGTCCGTTCTCTTGCAGGTGAGCGATCGATTCGACGCCGCTGCCGTTGAAATCCACGTAAGCGACGGTGGTCGGGCCGAGGATGCGGAATGTGTCGAGGCCTTTGGGGGAGAGATTGACGTGGCCGCTGGGATCGAGCGGGGCGGAAGCGACAAAGAATATGTGCTGGGCTTCGATGAAACGCCGGGCAGCATCGTCGAGCATGGAGCGAACTTTACCCATGGCTACTCCGAATCCTCTGCACGAGTTCCGCGCGTGGAACGGAAACCTGCTCGCCCGTGGCCAGGTTTTTTAGCGCGAAGGCTTCGGCTTTCACTTCGTTCTCGCCGACGATCAAGATATATTTTGCGCCCGCCTTGGTCGCCGTCTCAAACGATTTCTTGAGCCGGAAGGTGTCGTCTCCCAGATCCACCACCAGGTCGTGACGCCGCAATTCCCGCGCCAGTCGGGCCGCTTCGGCGTTCATGCCGGCGCCCAGGGAAGCCACGTATACATCGGGCCTGCGCAGGGCGCCGGCGGCAGAGGCCGATTCCTGCAGCGACATTACGAGGCGGTCTTCGCCGATCGCAAATCCAATGCCGGGAGCGGCTGGGCCACCGAGAGCCTCGGAAAGGCCGTCGTAGCGGCCGCCGCCGAGAATCGCGTTCTGCGCGCCGAGGGCACCGTGAGTGAATTCAAACGCGGTGCGCGTGTAGTAATCGAGGCCGCGAACCAGGCGGTCGTTCAAGACAAAGGGCACGCCGACGGCTTTCAGAATCGCCTGAACGTCTTCAAAGTGCTTGCGGCAGGCTTCATCCAGAAACTGGCTGATGCGGGGCAGGGTCTCGATGATCGGCTGATCCTCGGGCACCTTGCAATCGAACACGCGCAGCGGATTCGTCACCGCGCGACGCTGGCAATCGGAGCACATCTTGTCCTTGACCGGCTCCAAGGCCTTGCGCAGGGCTTCATTGAAGGCGGCGCGATCATTGGGACAGCCGACGGAATTCAGTTCGAGATTCCAGTTGGCGATGCCGAGACGATCGAGCAGCGTGGCCAGCATCTCGAGCACTTCTGCATCGCGGGCGGGAGACTCGCTGCCGGCCGAAGGAGGCCCAATGATTTCGGCATCGATTTGATAAAACTGACGATAGCGGCCTTTTTGCGGGCGTTCGCGGCGGAACATCGGGCCCATGCAATAGAGTTTGTTCAAGCCGCGATCCCCGAGTTTGTGTTCGATGTAGGCGCGGACGATGCCAGCGGTGGCCTCGGGACGCAAGGTCAGCGATTGGCCTTTCTCACTGGCCGCCCGGCCGCGATCTTCCCACGTGTACATCTCTTTGGCGACAATATCGGTCTCTTCGCCGACGCCGCGGGCAAATAATTCTGTCGACTCGAAAATCGGGGTGCGAATCTCCTGGAAGTTGTAGGCGCGGAAGACCTCGCGCGCAGCCGACTCGACAAAGTTCCACAGCGCCGTGTCAGGCGGCAGCAGGTCTCGCGTTCCTCGGACGGCTTTTATCATTTCGCTCTTAATCCTTCCGCCGGACTCACCAGTGCCATGCGAGCACGAGGAGAACGCCTTGACGCGATCGCCGCAGTGTACGGGTGATAGGGGTCCTTCGACTTCGCAAACCGATTCGAAAAGCGAATCGGTTTGCTCCGCTCAGGATGACAAGTTCTACGGCGACTTATCGCTCCCGCAAATACTCTTCCGTGTAGCCCAGATAATTCTGCGCGTAGCGCATGATCATCTCGTCCTCGCCCGCTTCCAGCTTGCGGCGAAACTTTCCGGGAGATCCCATCCACAGCGATCCGGGCTCGACGATCGTGCGTTCCGGGATCAGAGTACCTGCTGCGATGATCGATCCTGCGCCGATCTTGGCACCGTTCAGAATAATCGATCCCATGCCGATCAGGCAGCGGTCTTCGACAACGCAGCCATGCAGGGTTACGGAGTGTCCCACCGTCACGTACTCGCCGACGGTCACGCCGTAGGTGTTCTTCATGCCATGCAACACGCTGCAATCCTGCACGTTCGAATGCGCCCCGATGCGGATGGCGTAGACATCGCCGCGCAGGACCGCGTTCATCCACACCGACGCGTGCTCACCGAGGACGACGTCGCCGATGATCTGCGCCGACTCGTCCACGTAACAAGTCGCGGGGATGGTCGGCTTCATGCCTTTGAACGATCGAATCATCTATTGCTCCGAGTGGTCATCAGGAGACAAGAATAAATAGTACCAGCAGGTCGGGCTTCGGGCTTCGGCTATCGGGCTTCGGGCTTCAGCGAGACCGTGAGACGATGATGCGCTCAGGGCAGGCTCTGTCCGAAGCCGGGGCTCGACCCATTCGTGCGTCCACATCTTTGCCTTCCGCCGTGCCATCTGCGAAACTGGCCTTGTCCCTGACATCATTGAGAACTGAGAGCGGGGAACTGCTTTAATGGGCCGCATCCACGTACTTTCCGAGCAGGTTGCCAATAAGATCGCCGCCGGCGAAGTGGTGGAGCGGCCTGCCTCGGTGGTGAAGGAGTTGCTGGAAAACGCACTGGATGCGGGCGCGACGCGCATTAAAATCAGCGTAGAAGCGGGCGGAAAGAAGCTGATCCAGATTACGGACAACGGATGCGGGATGGTGCGCGACGATGCCATGCTCGCGTTTGAGCGGCATGCGACCTCGAAGATCAAGGATGCGGAAGACTTGCTGAGCGTGGCTACGCTGGGATTTCGCGGGGAGGCGCTGCCCTCGATTGCGTCGGTGTCGCGGCTGCGGCTGGAGACGTGCGCGGCGGGGGCAGAAAAATCCCCACTCAAGCCAAAGGACGGCTTGAGTGGGGCACCCAACGATTCTCCTTCGGGGACGATTATTGAGATTAACGGTGGAAAGATGGCGCGGGTCGAGGAAGCCGGGTTGCCCGAGGGAACGTCGATCACGGTGCGGGATCTCTTCTTTAATACGCCGGCGCGGAAGAAATTCCTTAAGGCGGAGTCGACGGAGCTTTCGCACATTGCTTCGCTGGTGACGCATTATGCGCTGGCGCATCCGGAGAAGCATTTTGAATTGCATTCGGCCACGAACGCCATGCTGGTGGCGCCGCCGGTAGCGGGATACAGCGAGCGCGTGTATCAAGTGTTCGGCAAGGAAACGCTCGAGCAGCTGATTGCGGTGGCTGCGGTGCAGCCGCTGGAACATGTGGGATTGCCGCAGCCGCCGCCGTGGCGACGGGAACAGACGAATGAAGACGACACTGGACCCGCCGATCCCGGCGAGATGCGGCTGCATGGGTTTGTTTCGAAGCCGGAGATCCAGAAGCTGAATCGCAATTCGATTTTTGTGTTCGTGAACGGACGGCTGATTCGAGACCGGCTGGTGCAGCATGGGTTAACGGAGGCTTATCGCAACATTATTCCGCCGACGGTGTATCCGGTGGTGCTGCTGTTTCTGGAATTGCCGCCGGGCGAGGTGGATGTGAACGTGCATCCCTCGAAGACCGAAGTGCGCTTTCGGCAATCGACCGTGATGCACGATTTTGTGCGTGACACGGTGCGGGCGGCGTTGATGAAGGCGCGTCCGGCGCCGCAGTTCACCACCGAGATTCACGCGCACGCCACAGCGAGCTCGGGCCTGACGCCGGGTGCAAGAGAGTGGGAGCCGCCTTCCGACCTGGCCCCTGCGTCAGGAGCGCCAATGCGCGCTTTTTATGAACCTGCTGGCGGTGCTGGTTTTGCTCTGCAGGCGCCTGTGCCTCCGCTGGTCTCGGCGAGATTTCAGTTCGAGGGCGGGATCGCGGTGGAGGGGAATGCCGCGATTCCGGTCGCGCGGGGACTGGAAAGCCGCTTCGCCGAAGCGCTCCCGGAGATAATTCCAGACAACGGCTGCGCGCCTGCGCTGGATGCTTCAGAAAACGCAAGCGAGGGAGATTCCACGCTGGCGGCGCTTTCGTCGCTCAGACCGTTGGGCCAAATCCGCAATTCGTTCATTCTGGCGGTGAATGAAGATGGGTTGTGGATCGTAGACCAGCATGTGGCGCACGAGCGCGTGTTGTTTGAACGCATCTTGAAGCAGCGCGCGGTGCAGAGGGTGGACAGCCAGCGCCTGCTGATGCCGATTGTGCTGGAGCTGTCTCCGGCGCAGCAGGCGGTGTTTGCAGAGATTGCGGACGAACTGCAACACAACGGCTTCGAGGCCGAACCCTTCGGAGCGCGGAGCGTCGCGGTGAAGGTTGCACCGGCGGGAGTGGATGCGGGGGCGGTCGAGAGGATGCTGCATGAATTGCTCGATCAGATTTCGCGGGAAGAGCAATCGCTGAACCTGGAAAAGATTCGCGGGCGCATTGCGGCGTCCATTGCCTGCCATGCCGCGATCAAGGTCAACATGCCGCTGGAGCAAAACAAAATGGAGTGGCTGCTGGCGGAACTGGCGAAAACGGACCATCCCATGTCTTGCCCGCATGGCAGGCCGGTGGTCCTGCGGTATTCTGTAAAGGACATTCAGAAGGCGTTTAAGAGAATCTGAGCGAGAAGAAGCAATTAGCAATTGGCGTTTAGCAGTTAGCGATGCGTCCTTGCTAATTGCTAATTGCTAATTGCTGGATGCTACTCCAATGACCGAACAGGAACTACAGCAACTGCGGCGCGAGAGATGGAGGCTGGATGGCAAGCCCATCCGGACCATCGAAGAGGCGCGCGCGTTTGTCGAAGGGGTGGGGTTCTGCCTGATGTACCCCATGCGTCCCACCATGCCGGTGCCCACATTCATTGGTGCGTTTGTGGGCTCCGACAATCGGCTTCCGACGTGGCAGCATGCGTACTCCGATCCGCGGGCGTTGGCGGCCACGGAGCTCATGGTTCGGCTGCTGCGCGAGCGGGCAGCCTACGAAGCGAACTTGTTCGAGGAGAACAATGCGTTCCTGATCGCGGCTTCGGCGTTTCCTTATTTTTATGCGCTGGTGGGGGAACGCAATCCCAAGCTTGGTCCGAAGCAGGGGCCGCGATCTCCTTACTCGCCGCTGGCTTGCGATGCGTTTGAGCTGATCCGGCGCGACGGGCCGATCTCGAAGCAGAGGCTGCAGGAAGCGCTGGGCGGCAGCGTTTCGTTGGCGGCGCTCGACAAGGCGCTGGGCGAGTTGTTGTCGAAGCTGCGCATCACGCGCGTCGATTACAAGGAGGGCGAAGGCTCGTTCTGGGATGTGCTCTATCGCTGGGCGCCGGATGCGGTGCGCGAGGGCGTGGGATTGTCGGTGCAGCAGGCGCTCTCGGCACTGCTCTCGAAATATCTGGACTGCGTGATCGCCGCCGAGCAGACGGAACTGGAAACCTTCTTCGGAAACTTTGTGGCGCGCTCACGGGTGAAGGAAGCCGTCAACGCGCTGCTGGCGGCGCGGGAGTTGAGCTTCGTGCATGTGAGTGGGAGATCGATGCTGCAGATTACGCCGGCGAAGGAAGCGGTGGTAGCCAAGATTGAGGCGCCGGTGAGTCGAGTCCGATCGCGGCCCGTCCCTGTGGCGCGCTCTCCCCGTAGAACCGTCTTTCCCAAACATTGAGATTCGAAATCCCAGGCATTACAACGATCTCAGGAAGTTCAACAGGTCCTGCTTCTCCGGTTCGGGAAGTTTTCTGAAGGCGTCGATCACGGCATTGGCTTCGGAATCTGGGTACTGATGATCCCCTCGGCTGGAATGGTTTTCGATCGCCTGAAGCAAATCTGCAGTTCGTCCATCGTGAAGAAAGAATATCCGCTGGCCCAGTCCCCAAAGCGGGGCGGTACGAAACTCGTCTCCATGGGCGATTCCCTGAGACACGTTGTCGGCGAGCCCCAGTCCCATATGGTGCAGCAGGAGATCCGAAAACAGGTTGGCCTGAACGTTGCTGAGCGCCGCCACGCTCGACTGGCCGGTGGTGAAGGAAGGAGTGTGGCACAGCGCGCAACCAATCTGCACGAAGGCTTGCCCGCCACGGACGGTTGAGGGCGTGGAGGGTGCCGGCCGAGGCTGATCGAGGAAGCGCATGAAGCCGGCGAAGCGAACGATGTTACTGGGAAGTATGGTTCCGTCTGGACTGAAGCTGGTGCTGTCTTCGGGAGTGCTGTTGAACTGGCACCCCGGAGTTCCGTCGAGTTCGTTGGGAAAGAGCTCGTTGGTGACGCCGATCTCAACGTTGTCGGCCTCCGCGGCAAACATTTCCAGCGATTTGTTTTGTGCCTTCCACCCGAATCGAGTGATGGTCGAGTCGTTGGGGCTGAGGTTGGGACGGCCGGCAATTCCGAGGTGGCGCTTGGTGGCAGCGTCGGCATTCATGTTGGCAAGGAGCGCGGAGTCGGGGATGGATTCGATGAGACCGCCTCCGAACACCGGGATGGGTATACGGAAGATGAGGTTGCCGCTGTCGGCGGCCTGTTGGAAATTTGGTTGCGCGAGCTTGCAGCCGGGAGCGTCCTTACGGCCGGTGATGGTGAAGAGATTATGGACACTGCCATCCGGCTGGAGCGTGCCGGGGGCATACGGAAAGCGCGCCACGCGCACTGGACCACGGGCGGTGATAAAGGAAGGAATCAGGTTGGCTGCGCCCTGGGCAATGGCTGCGCCAATCTGAGGATTCACCGCGGGACTACTTCCGCCAATTGCAGGTTGCGAGTGGCAATGGGCGCAAGATTGCGCATTGAATGTGGGGCCAAGGCCTTTCCTGGTGTTCGGCACTGAGCCGGTGACCGAGACGAGCTCGCGAAACTGCATGAGCCCGGTAGAGAAAAAAGATTGTTGCGCTGGGGTTAAGCCGGCGATGGCCGAGCCCGCAGCCATGCCTTCGCGGACGCCGGGGTCGCGGGCAATCTTCGGCGCCGCAGCCTGACCCGCCGCGAGCGGGACGAGGGCGAGGAGTAGCATCAGCAACGATGTGGTGGACGGGTTACATCGATGTGGCGCCCGATTGTTAGCGGAATGGAATGGTTGCGATTTCCAGAGCATTTCTGCTGTCACCATTTTAAGCGGAAAGGAAGGCGGAACACCGGGAACATCGACGTGTACAATCGTCTACTTGCGAAATGAACGACCACACTGACCACAATCACCCTAACGGCAAACTGATCATCGCCATCGACGGCCCGGCAGGGGCGGGCAAGAGCACCATCGCATCGCGGCTGGCGCGGAAGCTCGGCTATGTAAACCTGGAGAGTGGTGCGATGTACCGCGCGCTGGCGTTGAAAGCCATTGACCAGGATGCATCGTTCGATGACGAAGCCACGCTGGTAAGGCTGGCGCAGGCATCGCGCATCCAGCTCGAGCCCACACTGGGCGGAAACCGCACGCTTCTCGACGGACGCGACGTCTCTTCGCGCATTCGCGAGCGCGATGTCACGGAGGCGGCGTCGCGGGTGTCGGTGCATCCCGGAGTGCGGGCGTGGATGGTGGCGCGTCAGCAGGAGATGGGCGGGGGCGGCGGCGTGGTGATGGAAGGCCGCGACATTGGCACGAAAGTATTTCCTGATGCTGATTTGAAGATCTTTCTCGACGCCGACCCGGTGGTGCGCGAGCAAAGGCGCATGGAGCAGCAGAAGATCAAGGGTGCGGTGGCCGCGAGTGTGGCGGCAGATTTGCGCGAGCGCGACCAGCGCGACCGCACCCGTGCGGCGTCCCCGCTGGTGGCGGCGGAAGACGCGGTGGTGATTGATTCCACCGGCATGGCTGAGGACGAGGTGCTGGCGCGGGTGGAAGAATTGGCAGCAGAACGATTGCGCCGCCAGATCGGGTCGTGAGCGTTTCCGGCTAGTATTACGGCAATTAGGCGCGCGCTGCCGATGCACGTCTTCCGGCAAGGTGAGGGAACGGACGAACTTTCGGCGGGCGCGCTCTTTGAGCAAGCCAGAGATCGCGTTGGACCTGCATCCTGAGCCAAAAGTCGGCGGATGTCCCGAAGGCAGCCGACAGGCGCAGCGACATGGATGCGGTGATGCCAGCGCGCCCATTGAGAATTCGCGACAGATGAGCTCTCGTTATTCCCAGGCGAGCCGCCGCTTCACCGACGGTCATTTCGCCGAGATAATTGCGCAAAACCTCTCCGGGATGTGCAGGATTGAAGATCACGTTTCTCCCCTTAATGGTAGTCCCGATAATCCACGAGAACCGCGTCCTCTTCGTCAAAAGAAAACGTCAATCGCCAGTTGCCACTCACCATCACGGACCAATGGCCTTCCAGGTTTCCCTTCAAGGCATGCCAACCACTTCCCGGAGCGTTCATGTCTTCGGCTCGGCTGGCGACATCGAGCGCAGTGAGAAGCCGTCTGAGTTTCTCCGCATGTCTTGGCTGAATTCCCGACTTAGACCCAGTGTCGGCGAACTTCTTGAGTCCTTTATGCCGATAGGTCAGGATCACCTGTACAGTGTATGGTTATACTATACAGAACGCAATATGTTTCGCCTTGTGCGGCGGCTTGTTCTTCTTTAGGGCCTATTCCGGGCGTCATGGCCAGTCTGCTGCTGTGGAATGGAGCCTCTTCGACCGGCCGGCGATTGGGGCCTCAGTTCTCCGTCGGTTCCACTTTCGCTTTGGGCGCGGGCAAAGCTTTGGCGGGCTTTGCCGGCGTGGCCGGAGGAGCGGGCGCGGACGCGGGCGTGGCGCTGCTTGAGGCTTTGCGGATCTCGATGCCGTCGTGCTCGTTATTGATCACGATATGGGAAGCGGCATTTCCCACAATGCCGCTGGCCGTGGCCTCGTGCTCGCCATTGTCAATCTTCAACCCAGGGAAGTCGGACTGGATTTCACCGT
>Ga0302320_10011818_pt1 | contig 18417 bp, 16 predicted proteins | sample Bog_T0_3_FD_202130 | JGI IMG/M metagenome (GOLD analysis project Ga0302320, IMG submission 202130) | Peat permafrost microbial communities from Stordalen Mire near Abisko, Sweden - Bog_T0_3 | ecosystem: Environmental > Terrestrial > Soil > Wetlands > Peat | place: Sweden: Abisko, Stordalen Mire...
TCGCCCGCATTCAGTTCGCGCTTGCCGGCATGAACGCCCACATCAACCACGACCTGCCACAGGCCATTGTCGCCACCTGCTCCGCTACCTCCATTCCAGCTCGGCACGGCATTCCCCAATACGTTGACTACACCGCCCTCAACACCACCCTCGACAGTCTCATCGAAGCAGCGAAGCAGAACCTCCACGTACGCCTTCTCGGCGATGCCCTGCCCCCCGTCACCGCTCTGGACGACACCCTCGCCGCATGGAGCATGGCCGCCGCCCGCGAAGCCGCCTGGAACAACGCCGAACTGCTCAATCACCTCGCCGACGCGCCTCCCATCGCTTCTGCCTTTCTAGGCACCCTCGACGGCCTGACCGCCCTCGCCAGCAAGACGTTGCTAGTCCCCGTTCCCTGATCCCTGTCCACTGTCCACTGTCCACTGTCGACTGATTTAGAATCGCCTCAAGCATGAAATGTCCTTATTGTGGATTCGGCCAGGATCGGGTTGTCGATTCGCGCGAGAGCAAGGAAGCTGACTCCATCCGCCGCCGCCGGGAATGCGAAAGCTGTAATCGCCGCTTCACTACCTACGAGCGCATCGATGAGATTCCCTACATGGTGGTCAAGAAAGATGGCCGCCGCGAACGTTTCGACCGCCAAAAAGTTCTCAGCGGCCTGCTCCGCGCCTGCGAAAAGCGCCCCGTCCCCGCCGCCAAACTGGAAGCTATTGTCAACGCCACAGATACGTTCCTCGTCGATGCCCCGGAACGCGAACGCACCACCAGCGAGATCGGCGAGCTCATCATGGAACATCTCAAAGGCATTGACACCGTCGCCTACATACGCTTCGCCTCTGTCTACCGCGACTTCAAAGATGTCCGCGAGTTCAAGGAAGAACTGGAAGGCCTGCTCGGCGGACGAGCCGTAAACAAGAAAAAGTAGAAGGCTGCTTCTAGGAGCTGATTTTCCATGACGCACAAAGTAACCCTGATCCCCGGCGATGGCATCGGCCCCGAAGTCACCCAAGCCGTACTCCGCATTCTTGAAGCCACCGGCGTCAAGTTCGAGTGGGACCGCTACGCTGCCGGCGCCGAAGCCTTCGAGATTTACGGCGAATACATCCCCACCGCGTTGTACGAATCCATTGAGCGCAATCGCGTCGCGTTGAAGGGCCCCGTGACCACTCCAGTCGGCGGCGGCTTCAAGAGCATCAACGTCACCCTGCGCAAGAAGTTCGACCTCTTCGCCAACTTCCGCCCCATCAAGAATCTTCCCGGCCTCGAGACCCATTGGCCCGGCGTCGACCTGATCATCGTCCGCGAAAACACCGAAGGCGAGTATGTAGGCCTGGAGCATGAAGTCGTTCCCGGCGTCGTTGAAGCCATCAAGGTGATTACGGAAAAAGGCTCGACCCGCATTGCCAAGTTTGCGTTCGAATACGCGCGCAAGCACGGCCGCAAGAAGATTCACTCCATCCACAAGGCCAACATCATGAAGATGTCCGACGGCCTTTTCCTGCGCTGCGCCCGCAAGATTGCCGAAGGATTCCCCGACATCCTTTACGGCGAGCACATCATTGACAACACCTGCATGCAGCTTGTGATGAATCCCTTCCAATACGACACGCTGCTGCTTGAGAACCTCTACGGCGACATCGTTAGCGATCTCTGTGCCGGCCTGGTCGGCGGTCTTGGCCTCGTGCCCGGAGCCAACCTCGGCGTCGAATGCGCCATCTTCGAAGCCGTCCACGGCTCCGCCCCCGACATCGCCGGCAAAGACATCGCCAACCCCACCGCCCTGCTGCAGTCCGCCGTCCTGATGCTGCGTCATCTTGACGAAGCCGCCGCAGCCGATCGCGTACAAGCAGCCCTCGAAGCCGTCTATGCCGGCCGAAAAAACCTCACCCGCGACGTAGGCGGCACCGCCGGCACCACCCAGTTCGCAGACGCCGTGCTCGCCGCGATGGGCTAAGAAGCCGTAGCGTCGTTCTGCAAAGGAGACCGCATGCACTATCTACTGTTCTATGAAGTAGCCGACGACTACATCACCCGCCGCGCCGAGTTTCGGGGCGTCCATCTCGACCTGGCTTGGCAGGCTGCAGACCGCGGCGAACTGCTGCTGGGCGGCGCACTCACCGATCCCATCGACACTTCCCTTCTGCTTTTCAAGGGCGATTCGCCCGAAGTCGCTGAGAAGTTTGCCCGCGTCGATCCCTACGTCACCAACGGCCTTGTGAAGCGTTGGCACGTCCGGGGTTGGACCACGGTTGCCGGCGAGGGTGCTGCCAACCCCATCCGGCCCTCGAAACCGCCGTTGGGAAGCTAGCCCGCAATGGAATCCGCCTGCCACTTCTGTGTACCTAAGCTCCCGGCCCTGATGCATCCTCCTGTACACTGGAAAGTTCAGAGCCATGCAGAAAAAATACCCAATCGGAATCCTCGGCGCGACCGGAATGGTGGGTCAGCGCTTCATCCAGCTTCTCGAAAACCATCCCTGGTTTGAGGTCGCGTGGCTTGCCGCCAGTGACCGTTCCAGCGGCAAGACTTATGGCGAAGCCGCTAAGTGGCGCCTCGACAGCCCTTTCCCCGACCGCATCGCCCGCATGACCGTAGCTCCGGCCAATCCCGATGGCGCGCCGAAGATCATCTTCGCTTCAATCGATGCGGAATTCGCGCGCGAACAGGAGCCGATGTTTGCCGCCGCCGGCTGCGCCGTAGTCTCCAACTCCAGCGCATTTCGCATGGCTCCCAATGTCCCCCTGGTCATTCCTGAGGTGAACCCGGAACACCTGCACCTGATTGAGGAACAATCCTGGCGGCGTGAGTCGGGCGGATACATCGTCACTAACTCCAATTGCACTGCCATGGGCCCCGTTCTCGCCCTCAAGCCTCTTCAGGACCGCTTCGGGATCGAGCAGATCTTCGCCACTTCAATGCAGGCCGTCAGCGGTGCCGGTTACCCCGGCGTACCTTCGATGGACATCCTCGATAACGTGATTCCCTACATCGCAAAAGAAGAAGAAAAGATGGAAGAGGAGACCCTCAAGCTGCTGGGCAAGCTGGAATCGAATTCGGCCGGCCACGTGGTCAAGCCGCTCGCAGCCCGCATGAGCGCCAGTTGCAATCGCGTTGCGGTGGTTGACGGCCACACGGTCAGTGTTTCCATCAAACTCACCAAGCCCGCTACTCGCGAAGAAATTCTGTCTGCGTGGGAGGAATTTCGTCCGCTCGCCGGGCAGCAACTGCCTTCGGCGCCCGCCCAGCCCGTCCAGTGGGCTCCGCAAAACGACCGTCCACAGCCGCGTCTCGATCGCAATCGCGGCAATGGCATGGCCGTCACAGTAGGCCGCCTGCGCCCCTGCGGTTTGCTCGATTGGAAGTTTACCGTGCTTTCGCACAACACCATTCGCGGCGCCGCCGGTGCCGCGATTCTCAACGCCGAACTGCTGGCCAGCCTGGGCAAGCTTGAGCCCGCCGCATCCTCTGAAAATTCTTCGTCGCAGGGGCGAGAACCCGTTGCGGCTGAAACGGTAGCGCGCGCATGATCCCTATTTCATCGATGGGACGACCCGCATGAGCCTGGTTGTGATGAAGTTTGGCGGCACGTCTGTGGAGGATCCGGCAGCCATCGGCCGCACCGCCGCCATCGTCGCTGGCCGCGCGGCCCAGGGAAAAAATCCGGTGGTCGTTGTCAGCGCCATGGCCAAGGTCACTGATCAGCTTTTGCGCGCAGCCACCGCCGCCGCATCCGGCGATCGCACCGGCGCCCTGGCCATCAGCTCACGTCTCCGCTGCCGCCATCGCGACACCGCCGCCGCCCTCCTTAAGAATCCCGCCGATCTGTCCGCGCTACAAAATCTGATCGATCAGAAATTCGATTCGCTCGACGAAATTCTCCGCGGCTTGGCCGCCATTCTCGAGCTCACCCCGCGCATCTCCGACCTCATCGTCAGCTACGGCGAGCGCCTCTCAAGCCGCATCGTCGCCGCTGCCTTCTGTGAGCGCAATATCGACGCCGTCCACATCGACGCACGCGAAGTCATCGTCACCGACTCGCAGTTCCAGAAAGCCGTTCCCCAGGACACCATCATCGAAGCCCGCTGCGCTGAAAAGCTGCGTCCTCTGCTAAGCGAGGGCAAGGTTCCGGTCATGGGCGGTTTCATTGCGTCCGACGAAGCCGGTATCACCACCACCCTGGGCCGCGGCGGCTCTGACTTCACCGGTGCGCTGCTGGGCGGTGCGCTCTCCGCCGACGCCATTGAAATCTGGACCGACGTTGACGGCATCATGACCTCCGACCCGCGCGTCTGCCCCGATGCATTGCGCGTCAAGGTCATCAGCTTTGAAGAGGCCGCCGAGCTTGCCTACTTCGGCGCCAAGGTACTGCATCCGGCCACCATCCTGCCTGCCGTCAAGAAGAACATCCCCGTGCACGTGCTCAACAGCCGCAATGCCGACTGCGAGGGCACCCGCATCACTTCGCTGGCGCCACACTGCAGCAGCCCCTTCAAATCCATCGCCGTCAAAAAGAAGCTGAGCATCATCGACGTTGTCGCCAGCCGCATGCTCATGACCCACGGCTACCTCAAAGAAATTTTTGAGATCTTTGACAAGCACCAGTGCCCCGTCGACATGGTCTCCACCAGCGAGGTCAGCGTGTCTTTGACCGTCGACTCAAACGCGCAGCTGCCCGCCATCGCGGCAGACCTAAGCAAGCTGGCCGACGTGAAGTATGAAGGCCGCAAAGCGCTGGTCTGCATGGTGGGCGAGGATATACGCGGACAGAGCGGAATGGCCGCCCAGGTCTTCAACGCCATCCGCCACATCAACGTGCGCATGATCTCGCAAGGCGCCAGCGAAATCAACATGAGCTTCATGATCGAAGAAGACGATGCTGACGAAGCGGTTCGCTCGCTCCACGCCGCCTTCTTCAAAGATCCCGATCCGACCATCTTTGATGTCGAAGCACGCAAGCTGGCTATAGTGGATAAGTGAACGAGTGAATTAGTGAATCAGGAACCGACTGAAGACCCGAGCGAAGCTCTCATTATTATGGTTTCACTCATTCACTTTCTCACTTTTTCACTTCCGCACTTATTCACTCTTTCACTCATTCACTGTTCCGAAGGAACCTATGCTCATCCTTGTTCTCGGCAAAGGCAAAACTGGAAGTCTCGTCGCGCAGGTGGCGCGCGAACGCGGCCACGGCGTGCGCGCGCTTGACATCCTGGAAAACGAACACGCCTCCGCTCTCACCGCGCCCAACCTCGCCGGCATTGACGTAGTCATCGACTTCACATCCCCTGAAGCCGCTGTTGAAAACATGCGCGCCGTACTCGCCCTCGGTTGCCGCATCGTTGTCGGAACGACGGGTTGGTATGCGCAGCTCGACGAGATGAAAGCACTAGCCCGCAGACGTGGCGGCGGCCTGCTCTACGGCACTAACTTCTCCATAGGCGTGCAAAAGCTCTTTCGCCTCACCGCCGAGCTCGCCAAGCTCGATGGCTACAAATTCTCCATCTCCGAGACCCATCACGAGTCCAAAGTTGACGCGCCCTCCGGTACTGCAATTACCCTCCGCGAAATTGTCGAAGCAAACCGCCCCGGCCTCAAGGTTGAAGTCACATCGCATCGCGTCGGCGACGCCAAAGGCGAGCACATCGTCACCGCCACCGGCCCAGACGACATCCTCGAACTTCGCCACGACGCCCACAGCCGCCGCGGCTTCGCGTTAGGCGCCGTCCGTGCCGCCGAGTGGATTGTCCAAAAATCCGGCGCGTGGGACTTCCGCGAAATCTTCGACCAGTTCTAGCCCGTAATCTTCAGTCTTGCCTCGTATCAGGGCATGACTCTTCGGCTGCGGAAAAACTCCTGTGTCGTCAAACCGGGCACTTGCTTCGTGTCAGGGCATGACTTCAATAGCCTGCCTTGAGCGTCGTCGAAGGGCGCCGAAGACGGCCAAAAGAAACCCTGGATTTAGCCCCTGAAGGATCACAATCGGCCGTGGCGAGAAAGTCATCGAAGCACTCTTTTCCCCCGATTCCGGGACGTAGAACCTCCGAGAAATCTTCGATCAACTCTGAACTCCAATCGACGCGACTCCTGTCGACGAACGCCCCGGCCTTCAGCTCACGCGCGCATCCCCCGTTTCCACCGAATCTTCCCCCCACACCCGCCGCTATAATTTCAATGTCATGCAAACAACCGGATGCGGCACTGCAATCGTTACCCCCTTTAGGGCGGATGGATCTATTGATGAATCGGCGCTGCACGCGTTGGTCAATTGGCAAATCGACTCCGGTATAGACTTTCTCGTAGCTTGCGGATCGACCGGCGAAGCCGCCACGCTCGATGAAGATGAGTGGCTGCAGGTCTTGCGCATCGTTGTCGAAGCCACTGCAGGCCGCGTTCCCGTCTGGGCCGGGTGCACGCACAACGCAACCCGCACCCTCCTTCGCCTAGCCTCCAAACTTCGCCAGATTCGGGGCCTCGATGCGGTGCTTTCCGCCAATCCCTACTACAACAAGCCTTCGCAGGAAGGGCAATTCCAGCATTTCCTTGCTCTCGCCCAAACCGTTGCGCCGCTACCAGTCACGCTCTACAACATCCCCAGCCGCACCGGCATCAATCTTGAACCCGCCACCGTCGCTCGACTCGCCGACTCCGCGCCCAACATACAGGCCATCAAGGAATCCTGCGGCAAGCTCCCCCAGATCGCCGAACTCGTTCACATTCTCCCTCGCGGTTTCAAGATTTTCTCGGGCGACGACAATTTGGCCCTGGCCTCCATCGGCGTCGGCGCGCATGGATTGATCAGCGTCGCTGCGAATGAAGCCCCCGCCGAGATCGGCCGCATGGTCCGCGCTGCCCTCCACAACGACTGGAATGAAGCCCGTGAGCTCGAGCGCCGCTATGCCTGTCTCATCGACGCAAACTTCTGGGATTCGAATCCCAGCCCGGTCAAGACCGTCCTCAATCTCATGGGCCGCTGCACCGATCATGTCCGGCTGCCCCTTGTCCCACCCACCGCTGCGGTCCGCGCGAAGCTCGAACGGCTTGCCGGAGAACTCGGGCTACTGAAACATGCGCCCGTTCCCGATGGCGACCTCGGACTGTTCTGAGCGTATAATTCTTACAGGAAATAAAAATCAGCTGCCAGATGCCCTTTCCCCGACACCTGCAACTGGGGAGTTTGCCATGTTGAAGACTTTGCTGTTTGTTTCGGCGATGTTCCTATTTGTTCTTGCACCCGCGCCCGCCCCAACGCTGGCTCCCAGACCGGCACAGGAAGCTGCACCCGCCCCGGCTCCGGTTAAGACCACACCCGCCTCCATGGAACGAGCCAAAAAGATCTACGCCGTCGACTGCGCGCTTTGCCACGGAGATAACGGCAACGGCAAAACCGACATTGCCAAAGACATGAGCCTGACCCTCGGCGATTGGACCGACGCAAAAACTTTAGCAAGCAAATCCGATCAGGAATTGTTTGGCATGATTCGCAACGGCAAGGATAAGATGCCGCCTGAGGGCGGAGGCCGCGCGAAAGACGAAGATGTGCGCAGTCTCATCGCCTACATTCGTGGCATGTCGAAGGATCAGGCTGTCGTGGCCGACAAGCCGGCTAACTAGTCTAATCAGTTGTCTCATGGACTCGCAGCGTATCAAGACTTGAGGCAGATCTGTTGCTGCGAGACAGCACGCCTCTACCAGCTGCGCTTTGCTCGAGTCTCGCAAACTCCCCATATCCGCCGCCGGGTTTCCCATCCTTCTAGCGCTCTCATTTGAGGGTGGGAATCCGCGACGCAACCCTCCGCTACTTCATCGCCAACTGACGCAGAACGTACTGAAGTATCCCGCCGTGCTCGAAGTACTCGATCTCCTGCGGTGTATCGATTCGCACCTTCGCCTTAAACCGCTTCGCAGAACCATCCGCGGCCGTTGCTTTCACCTCGAGCACCCGCCCTGCCGCGAACTTCGAATCCAGCATCGCCTTCAGTCCGGCAAAGTCGTAAACCTCTTCGCCGGTCATTCCCAGCGATTCGAAATTCTGCCCGTCCTCAAACTGCACCGGCAGAATGCCCATGCCAACGAGGTTCGACCGATGGATGCGCTCGAAGCTTTCCGCGATCACCGCCCGCACGCCCAGCAGTTTCGGTCCTTTGGCCGCCCAGTCGCGCGATGAGCCCGAACCGTATTCCTTCCCCGCCAGGATCACCAGCGGGACCTTGCGGTCGGCGTACTTTACGGAAGCGTCGAAAATGGACATTGGTTCACCTTCCGGCAGCAGCCGCGTCACTCCACCCTCCGTGCCCGGCGCCAGCTTATTCTTGAGCCGCACATTCGCAAACGTCCCTCGCACCATCACTTCGTGGTTCCCGCGCCGCGAACCGTAGCTGTTGAACTCCGCCGCCTTCACGCCGTGCTCGGAAAGATACTTACCCGCCGGCCCGTTCGCTTTGATCGAGCCCGCTGGCGAAATGTGATCCGTCGTGACCGAGTCGCCCAGCACCGCCAGCACCCGCGCGCCCAGGATGTCCGTCACTTCAGCCGGCGTCTTCGTAATTCCGTCGAAATACGGCGCCTTACGAATGTATGTCGAGTCCGGCTCCCATCCGTAAACATCGCCTGTCGGAAACTTCAGCCCCTGCCAATTGGCGTCGCCGTCTGAAACCGTCGCGTACTCCTTGCGGAAGCTCTCGCTGCTCAGTCCGCGCTCAATGGCCTCCGCCACCTCCAACTGCGTTGGCCAAATGTCTTTCAGATAAACCGGCGCTCCCGTCTCGTCGTTCCCCAGCGAATCTGTGTCGAAGTTGTGCTCGATCTTGCCCGCCAGCGCATACGCCACCACCAGCGGCGGGCTCATCAGGTAGTTCGCGCGTACGTCCACGTTGACGCGCCCTTCAAAATTCCGGTTGCCGCTCAGCACGCTCACCGCCACCAGCCCATGCTCGTCGATGCTCTTTGAAACGTCCGCCGGCAATGGTCCGGAGTTGCCAATGCAAGTCGTGCATCCATACCCCACTACGTTGAACCGCAGCTTTTCGAGATACGGCAGCAAACCAGCCTTGGTGTAGTAGTCCGTCACCACCCGCGATCCCGGCGCCAGCGAAGTTTTCACCCACGGCGGCACAGTCAATCCCTTCTCAACTGCTTTTTTCGCCAGGATGCCCGCCGCCACCATCACCGAAGGGTTCGAAGTATTGGTGCAGCTCGTAATCGCCGCAATCACCACCGACCCATGATCCAGGTACTGATCAGGATCGACCCCAAACCGCTCCTTCACTGTCGTCGTCAACGAAAACACCTTGTCATCTTGAGCGACCGAAGCGCTAGCGGAGGAAGTCGAAGGATCTGCGGTTGATCCTACTTGTACTGCCACATCCGTCACCGACCCGCGCTTCCACTGTGCCGCCGATCGACTTCCGAGTGGCTTCGCAGTAGGCGACAGCAACGTCGGCAATTGCTGAGCGAAGCTAGCCGCCGCATCCTTCAGCAGCACCCGATCCTGTGGCCGCTTGGGCCCGGCCACGCTCGGTTCCACCGCTCCTAAGTCAAGCTCCAGCATCTGCGTATATTCCGCCTCCGGTGAGTCTGCGGTATGGAACAATCCCTGCTCCTTGTAGTAAGCCTCCACCAAGGCGATCTGCTCCTCGCTCCGCCCCGTCAGCCGCAGATACCGCAGCGTCTCCGCGTCCACCGGGAAGATTCCGCACGTCGCCCCGTACTCCGGCGCCATATTGCTGATCGTCGCCCGATCCGCAAGCGGTAGCCCAGCAATGCCAGGCCCAAAGAACTCCACAAATTTCCCAACCACGCCCAGCTTGCGCAGTGCCTGCGTCACCGTCAGCACCAGGTCCGTCGCCGTAGCCCCCTCGCGCAGCTTGCCGGTCAGCTTGTAGCCGACCACCTGCGGCACCAGCATGGACACAGCTTGTCCCAGCATCGCCGCCTCGGCTTCGATACCGCCCACGCCCCAGCCCAGCACACCAAGCCCGTTAATCATCGTGGTGTGCGAGTCCGTCCCCACCACCGTGTCCGGATAGGCCGTCAGTTCCCCGTCAATCTCCGCCGTAAATACCACCCGCGCCAGGTACTCCAGATTCACCTGGTGGCAGATTCCCATCCCCGGCGGCACCGCGCTGAAGTTGCGAAACGCCGTCTGTCCCCATTTCAGAAAGGCATACCGCTCGCGGTTGCGCTGAAATTCCAACAGAGTATTGGCCGCAAGCGCGCCCGCCGCGCCAAACTCGTCCACCTGGACAGAGTGGTCAATCACCAACTCCGCCGGCACCAGCGGATTCACCCGCTCCGGATCTCCGCCCAGCGTTTTGATAGCGTCACGCATCGCCGCCAGGTCCACGACTGCGGGAACGCCGGTAAAGTCCTGCATCAGCACGCGCGCCGGCATGTAGGCAATCTCGCGGCTCGGCTCAGCCTTCGCATTCCAGGTGGCCAGGAAACAGATATCCCCAGCCGTCACGTTCACTCCGTCTTCGCGCCGCAGCAAATTCTCCAGCAGGATCTTCAAGCTGAACGGCAGACGGCTCAAGTTGAACCCCTGCGCAGTGAGCGCAGGCAAACGATAGATGGTGTAAGAACGATTGCCGGAAGTGAGCGTCGCTTTGCTCTTAAAAGTACTCATCAGTAACGGCCTTTCTATCCGCACATCCGCGGATGGATCACGAGAGATGGATTCAAACCTGCTCCAGAACTAACTGGACCCGCTATGTAGCAAGGGCACGGCTTCAGAGCCTGGTGAAAAATTCCCTGCAAGCGGGCTTTGTAACAAGGGCACGGCTTCAGCCGGGCCGATAAAGCCCTCAAGATCAATGTGGGCTTTAGCCCCTGAGGGAACGCGAGTGCCCCGAGTCTCGATCCTGAGACCTGCGAAACCAAGTACCAACTGGATAGATTACTCAGCGGGAGAGGCGTCGTCCACGGTCCGGGCGGCCATGGCGAAACCGCTTGGTCAGCGGCGTCGATGAAACTCGTGTTGCAGGGCGGTTGAACATAGCAGACACAACGATTCTAGCGCCGGGCAGCAATTCATGGAAGCCGCATTTTGCATGCCACAATCTTCGCCAGCGGTGCAATTTCCGGTTTGCCTATAACCTCGGGGCTCATTTCAAGCCCACAGGAGACCGCAAGTGTGTGCTGACAGGGGGAATGTTGTAGTACAGGCACCAAGGTATGTATTTGTGATCTGGCCAGTCTAGGCCACAGGAAGCGCCGGCGGGGCAGGCCTTCAGGAGTTCCATTAGCCCCCCGGTTACCAGGCCAACCTGAAGACTGCTATTTGCCGAGGACACCTCATTGTAAACATCGACAAAACTTTCATAGGGAACCTCAGGGTCAACAAGCATGAAGATCGCGTTCGGTTCCTGACGGTTTTCATAGATTTGTGAGATTTTCCGCCTGAGCTCGTTCCGAGGTACCGGTGTCTCATTAACGCGGATGCCTCCATTCTTGGCCAAGAAGACCCAGACGGAACGATCGTCGTTACATTCAGCGAAGGGAAAGGTACGCACTTGTGCAATCGGAACGCTCAAACCCACCGCAGGCGCCCTTCCCATAGCAAACAGACATAGAAATAGAATGAGAAACAATGCAGCAAGGGGTCCAGCCAAGTACGAACGCAGGTTGTTGTTAGTCATGCCAAGGTTGACACCACCACAACTATGTTTGTTCCCGATGGGGGCCTTTTCCAACACTATATCTCTCTTGCGGTCGGCAAACGAGAAGGTATCCTAATCCGCAAGCTTCCGGAGCGCTCAAATGCACCCACGCCTAACCCACTTGCCCATTGCAGTCACTCTTTTGTTCGCGGCAGCAGCCCACAGCCAGACCATGTCCATGCCTGCCACTGCGCCGGCTCCCGCCGTCACCTGGCCCACCCAAGACCACACCACCATCCTCCCCAACTTCCGCTTCGGCACAGGCGAAACACTTCCTCAACTCAAGCTCCACTCCCTAACCCTTGGCACGCCTCACCGCAACGCCGCAGGCCACGTCGACAATGCCATCCTCCTGCTCCACGGCACCGGCGGCAACGCCCACTCGCTGCTCAACCCACTCTTCTCCAACGTCCTCTTCGTCCCCGGCGGCGTCCTCGATATCCAGAAATATTTCCTCATCCTCCCCGACGACATCGGCCACGGCGACAGCTCCAAGCCTTCCGACGGCCTGCACGCCCACTTCCCCGCCTACGACTACGACGACATGGTGCGCAGCCAGCGCCTCATGCTCGACGACATGAAGATTGACCACCTGCGCCTGATCCTCGGAACATCGATGGGCTGCATGGAGTCCTTTGTCTGGGGCGAAACCTATCCCGGCTTCATGGACGCCCTCGCCCCGTTCGCCTGCCTGCCCGTGCAGATCGCCGGCCGCAATCGCATGATGCGTTACATGGCGATTCAAGCCATCAAGCAAGACCCCGACTGGATGGACGGCGAGTACAAAACCGAGCCCGTGCGCGGCCTCCGCAATGCCAATGAGCTTCTTCTGGTCATGGGCTCGAGCCCGCTCCAGATGCAGAAGCAGGCTCCCACCCGCGACGCAGCCGAGAAGTACGTGGATCAGTACCTGGCCCGCGTCCTCGCCGCCACCGACGCCAACGACCTGATCTTCTACGTGAACGCGAACCGCAACTACGACCCCAGCCCGAATCTGGAAAAGATCACCACACCCGTTTTGTGGATCAACTCCGCCGACGACTACATCAACCCGCCGGAGCTCGGCATCGCCGAGAAGATGGTCAAGCGCATGCCCAATGCCCGCTTCATCCTTCTGCCCATCTCCGACGCCACCCGCGGCCATGGAACCCACACAGTCGCTGCCGTATGGAAAGATTACCTGGCGGAATTTATGCGCGCGACGGAACCGCGCCCCTAGCTCGGCACACCTTCCACAACCCGTTCAATGCCCTGCCTCGCGCATGCGGGCCGTTCAGTCCCAGCATCTCATCTTAAGTGGGTACATTCTGCACCTTCTATACTGGACTTTGAATGGATGTCATCAGCGAGGAACTGCCAAAACCGACTTATTGGGTTGGGCTTCAGGGACTGTGGTCTCGTCTTTTAGGCGGCATTATGCACCGCATGCCGAACGAACGGCAGCGGCTCCTCGTGGTCACGATCGTTGCCGGAGGACTCTGCGGTTTAGCGGCGGTCGCATTCCATCTAAGCCTCATGTGGGCGGAGAGGCTGTTCATTGACCGTGCCAATTCCGCTCCCGGGTATAGCTGGATCTGGTGGACCATCCTTACACCTGGCCTTGGCGGCCTGCTCGCCGGTATTGGCCTGACCTACTTAGCTCCCGCCGCTGCCGGCAGCGGAATTCCCCAGGTTAAGGTCGCATATGCCTTGCGCTCCGGCATGGTCACCCTTCGCGAGACAATCGGAAAGTTTGTGCTTTGCGCAATGCAAATTGGAGCCGGTGCTTCTCTCGGTCTTGAAGGCCCAACCGTCCAGATCTGCGCGGGTGTCAGCAGCTTTCTGGCCCGCGCCGCCCGGCTAAGCCCGCAGAATAGCCGGCGACTGACCTCCGTTGGCATGGCGGCCGGTATTGCCGCGGCGTTCAATGCCCCCATTGCCGCAATCACCTTCACGCTGGAAGAGCTGGTCGGCGATCTCGATCAAACCATGCTCTCCGGCGTCATCGTGGCGGCTGCCCTCTCCGCGGTTGTTGAGCACTCCATCCTCGGCACTACGCCCGTGTTTCACATTCAGCGCACATACACGTTCACCAACGCTTCTTCTCTAGTTTGGTATGCCCTGCTTGGCCTGCTGGCAGCCATCGTCTCGGTAGCATTCACGGATTCATTGCTTGGCCTGCGCGCCCGCTTCAAGCGCCTCACATCGGTTCCGCGCTGGGTCCATCCGGCTTTCGGCGGACTCGCCACTGGAACCATGGCCGCCCTCGCTCTCTACTTCTTTCACCTCAACGGCATTGCCGGCGATCCATACAAAACCCTCACCCTGGCGCTTACCGGGACCATGCCTGTTCTGTTCATGGTGGCGTTCTGCATCCTCAAGCTTGCCGCCACCGTGTCGTCGTATTCCAGCGGTGGTTCCGGCGGAATCTTCGCACCGGCCCTCTTCATGGGAGCCATGTTGGGCGGTTCAGTCGGCTATCTGGATGTCACCATTTTTCACCACTCATCGGATGCCATCGGAGCATTTGCAGTGGTGGGCATGGGAGCGGTCTTCGCCGGCATTGTGCGCGCGCCAATGACTTCGATCCTCATTGTGTTTGAGATGACTGGCGGCTACGGCCTGGTGCTCCCGCTCATGATCGCCAACATGAGCGCTTTTGCGCTGGCCCGCTACTGGCGCAACGTTCCAATCTACGAGGCGCTGCTGGCACAAGACGGAATTGAGTTGCCCCACGGGCGCCCTGTCGACCGCCCAATCGATACGGATGCTCCTGTGGAACCTGTAGACGATGCCACTTCCTGAACTCGTCGTCTCAAGTTCAGGCCTTTTTCTACTGCGCTTAGCGTTGACCCGGTTCCATGTTATAGAGGAAATACGCCCGTAGCTCCAAGTAAGGCCCATGAAAATCGTGCGGCAATGGCGGATAGTTTGAGCCCGTTAGCGCACCCCATGCCGCCCGATCCAATGCCGTATCGCCCGACCGTCCCTCCAGCACCAGGCTCCCATCCATCAGCCGCCCGTTGGGCAAGACCTTGAAACGAATTGCCACCATTCCTGACTTCAAAATCGGCGGATTCACTTCGTCGGGAATTAGCGGATCCCAAGTGTGTGCGGTCTCCCAATGCCAGCGTTGCAGCCAATTGCTGAAATCAACGCCCTGCGTGTCAGAAAGAACCTGCACGCCGCCTGAGCCCGCACCGGGATGACGAGCAAGGCCACCAGAAGGCAAATTCCCTTGCTGTCCAGACCCAGGATTGCGCGCCGCACCCTTCATCGCATCCCTTAGTTGGTCAGCCGGATTTTCCGAGTTCATGGCAAAGTTAGGCCGGGCAGGGACAGCAGCCGGACGCGGCGCCTCCAACTGCGGTTGCGTTTGCGGCGCTGGCGGAACCGGCGTGGCTGGTTGAACTGGAGCAGGTGCCGCCTGTTTCGGAGAAGCCGGCGCTGGAGCAGGCGGGTTGGCCCGATTAAGCGCCTCGAGCGACTTCTTGTCCATAATTGCTGGCTTCTGAGGAACCGGCTTGATCGTCACCTTCGGCTGCGCTTCCCGCAATGCGTCCGGCGGCAAATCAAGATAGGTCAGGTCTTTGCGTTGCTTGATCGCGTCGATCGGATCAATGACTTGTGGTACTTTGAACACATATTTGGGAATCCATGTTACTGCTGAAAGAAGCGCCAGGTGAAACAGAATGGCGATCCAGATGCCTTCGCGCAAGCGTGCCCAGCGACGCTCATCCTCGAGATCGCTGATCATCTCCAGCAACTCGTGGGTGTCGTAGTCAACCCAACGCGAGCCGCGAACCACAGGGGACGCAGTCTCCGCTTCCGCCTTTGAACCCGAACCGTCTGGCTCTGGTTCCTTGCTCATGGCGGTGGGCTCGTCTGGTTCCTGCAAATTGGTGGGCGTGTTTGTGGAGGGCATCGGTTCCGCTGGAGCCAGAAGGAATGCGCCCTGCGCGCACCCGTTTCGTCTCGAGTCCTTTCTATCTATTCTCTCATCTCTCGCGATGTCGGTGCGCCGCAGCCCGGCCCGTACAATGGTTCCTGATCATAGGACGTATGCAGACGGGAAGGGGAACGCTTTTTGAAGTCGATTATTGCCGGAATCATGGCCCAGTGGAAGATTGTGCTCCTCCCCTTCCTTGCCAAGTTGGGTTTCTGGGGAGCAGGCGCGGTCGCGCTGCTTGATTCCTCCTCCATTCCCGTTCCAATGGATGCCATCCTGGCCTTGTATGTTTGGAATGACAAGGGGCACTTCTGGCTTTATTGCCTGCTGGCCTCTGCGGGATCTGCAATCGGCGGGCTGCTTCCCTACGGCCTTGGTCGTGCCGGCGGAGAACTCTTCCTGCTCAAACGGGTGAACCGCGAGCGGTTCGAAAGAATGCGCACGCGGTTTGAGCGGCAGGAGTTCCTGGCAATGATGATTCCGTCCGTGCTGCCCCCGCCCACACCCTGGAAAGCGTTTGTCTTCGCAGCGGGCGTATTTGAAATGCGCGTCTTGCCCTTCCTGATCGCAGTATTCTGCGGACGGATGATTCGCTGGCTAATCCTCTCGATCCTGGTCCTGAAGTTAGGACCGGGCGCTGTCGATGTTGTGGCACACCACTCTCTGCCGCTGGTCGGCATTGTTGGGCTACTGGCGTTGATCGGATTCACTTGGTGGTGGATACGCAGAAGGCGAACAGTCAAGGCGCTGGGCAGCTAAGCGCATCGTCAAATTGCTTCAGGCATTCCGAAGAGGATCGACTACTTATCGATCAACACTTCCCGGCGCTGCGCACCATTCAGGCGCCGAACCAAGACCGGAACTCCGAATGCCAGCCCGGCCACGATCGCAGTCGAGACCAGGTCATTCCGGTAAAACGGCAGCCCGGCCACGTAGCACTCACCAAGTCCTGCCAGGGTCGGCTGATACATGCCGCTCCCAAGCGGAACCGCATGGTTCGAGATCACCCAAACAACGTAGTTCGAGATGAGAAAAAACGAGGTCGGCCCCAACAAGGCTCCCGCAGCCACGCGAACAAAAGTAGTCTTGCTGTGCAGCAGAATCTGTCCCAAAGCCATCGCCGCCAGATACCAGGCCCATGTGGGAACGTATCCTTGCCAGGCGAAAGCGTAATGGTAGCTATATACCGTCAGGAAGTAATCAGTCGCCACCAGCGCAGCCAAGGGGACCAGCATCTCGCGCCACGGTCGTTTGGCGCCAAAATAGAGCAGTGCTCCGCCCACCGCGGTGAAATTCATCCAGCCAGCGTGGGGTAGCAGACGGGTAAGCAAGGCAAACGCCAAGAGCAAATAAGCGAACATGAAGACCTCATCTCGGAATTTTGGGATCATCCCCGAAAAATGGGATATTTTCCGGCAGGAAAAACCGAAGAAACCGCAACCCGACCGCCGTTGCTGGGTACACGACAAATCCTCTTTCCATTCTGAGGTCCAAACTCTAAGCGGTCAACCGCGCCGGACAAATGCAGTCAACAATTTTTTTCACACCGGCAAAATCAAGCTACTTTTGCTCGCGTCCGTTGGTCGCTTCCCCCGCGTCTTCCCGGCCGTCCACGATATAAACCCAAGCGGCAAGCACGTCCCTGCCTCGATTACTCCCCGTCCCAAGGTACGAATAGTCAAACCTCAGATCCGTAAACTTCACCGTCGTCCACTGCCGATTGGGCGGAAGTTGCGGGGGGTCAATTCCCGCAATGCGCTGCGGGCCAACGTCCCGCACAACCGCCCAGGTTCCCCAATCCAAATAAACCTGCCCAAGAAAGGTGCGTTTGGCCGCCTCCACCGCAGGGGTATTGGTTGGCTTGAAGATCACGTCCTGGCCCGGGTCGCTATCAATCTCACCCGTGCGGGCGTTCACCTCGGCGCTCTGGTAGGTATCCGCTGTTTCTAAAATCGCATGCCAACGAAACGGGTTTACCGGGTAAGGTTCCAGAGCGACCCGCTTCACCGCCGCTGTTGTGACTTGGGTGTTCTCTACCATCGCCTTCGCTTGTGCACGCTCAGACCATCGCCAGCACCACAGCGCCACCATGCCGGTGAGAGCAAAGATCGCCCAGCCGCGGCCGGGAAAAAGTGTTCTCCGCGCGCCGATCTCCCTGTCCGCCAATCCCAATAGCCAGGGCACTATCAGCGAAAGCAGCATCAGCGCCCACAGCACAGGCTCGGCAATGAACATGAAACTCCCCGCGTACCATCGCGGATTGAATGGAAAGAAGGGCCGCAACCCGTAATTGTTCGTCCAATCCAGCAGCAGGTGACTGAGCGCCGCAATCAGCGCCGTTGCATAGAGCCAGACCCACCTTACCGGCACTGCAGGCGCTTTTACCTCTTGGTTCAGCACCTTGGCTTTTCTGATCAGTCGCCCCTGTCGCCAGCGGTGCAGCACCCAGACCGCCACCACCACCACCCCGGCCACCACCGGCGCAGCAATGAATGTATGGGTAATGCCGCGGTGGTGTTTCAGTTCCTCAACTGGCCCCGCAAAACCCCAAAGCATGTCCAGGTCGGCAGCCTCTGCTGCCAAAACCGCCGCCAGCGTAGCATACGCTGTTTTGCGATTCAGCCCGGCCCGGCCAATGCAGGCTCCGGTAAGAAAGTGCGTAACAGGTTCCATATCAATCTGCCAACCATACTACCCTGCCCGGTCCCTCCTATAATTCACCCCATGGGCGACCAAAATAGCCAGCACTCGGATCGAACGGCCTCACATCGGGCTGAGCAACTTCGTACAGAACTCCGCCACCACGAACATCTGTACTACGTCCTCGAC
>Ga0302320_10011820_pt1 | contig 18416 bp, 16 predicted proteins | sample Bog_T0_3_FD_202130 | JGI IMG/M metagenome (GOLD analysis project Ga0302320, IMG submission 202130) | Peat permafrost microbial communities from Stordalen Mire near Abisko, Sweden - Bog_T0_3 | ecosystem: Environmental > Terrestrial > Soil > Wetlands > Peat | place: Sweden: Abisko, Stordalen Mire...
AAGAGTCTTGCGGATGAGTGCTGGAAGTACATGCGACGCATTCAGATCGAAGTTGTCTCCAGGACCGTAGAGATTCGTTGGCATTGCGGCCAGATATCGCGTTCCATATTGCCGATTGTAGCTCCAGCACATCTCTACACCCGCTATTTTGGCGAGCGCATAGGGCCGGTTGGTCGATTCCAGCGGCCCCGTCAGCAAGGATTCCTCCGTTATGGGCTGCGGCGCAAGCTTCGGGTAGATACAGGATGAGCCGAGGAACAGTAACCGCTTAACTCCGGCCTCATACGCGGATTCAATGATATTGCTTTGGATGGCAAGATTTTCACGGATAAAACTGGCTGGATAGGTCTGGTTCGCCATGATTCCACCAACCTTAGCTGCGGCAAGGAAGACAAATTCAGGCTGCTCCTGGCGGAAGAAGGAATCGGTAGCCTCACCGTCCAATAAATCCAAATCCTGCCTAGACTGTTCGATCAGATTGGTGTATCCATTCGCGTGAAGATGCCGGTGAATCGCGGAACCCACGAGACCCTTATGTCCTGCGATGTAAATGCGGTCATGCGGCTTCATAAAGGCAAAATGACTCGGCATGCTTCCTCCCTTGCGCCGATTGGTCGCTTGTTCGGCTAATTGTAGTTTCACGACTCAAGTAGGAGACGGCCTAAAACTCGAGTTTGCCGTATGCATCAAAGCCATGTCGTACCACCAAGGCGTCTCGTTCCGCAGCCTTCAAGTCGCAATCCACCATCTCGGCAATCAGCTGATCGAAAGGAGTTTGTGGAACCCACCCCAGCTCACGCTGCGCCTTGCTCGAGTCTCCTAAAAGGGTTTCAACCTCCGTCGGGCGGAAGTATCGCGGATCCACGGCAACAATCACGTTGCCATTTCGGTCCACTGCTTTCTCTTCCACGCCGCTGCCCTGCCAAGAAAGATTCATCTCCAGTCGATCTGCGCAGCGCTGAATGAATTCACGCACCGAGTACTGCTTGCCAGTTGCGATCACGTAATCCTGTGGCTTGTCCTGTTGCAACATGAGCCATTGCATCTCGACATAGTCACGGGCGTGGCCCCAGTCACGCCTCGCATCAAGATTGCCCATATACAACTCCTTCTGCAGGCCGACCTTGATCCGTGTCAGGCCTCGTGTGATCTTGCGCGTAACGAAAGTTTCGCCACGCATGGGTGACTCGTGGTTGAAAAGAATCCCATTGCAGGCATACATCCCGTAGGCCTCGCGATAGTTTACGACAATCCAATATCCATAGAGCTTGGCTACCGCATAGGGAGATCGTGGATAAAAAGGCGTTGTCTCAGTTTGCGGAATTTCTCTGACCAAACCATAGAGTTCCGACGTGGACGCCTGATAGAAGCGAGTGGTCTCTGTGAGTCCGAGAATACGGATGGCTTCCAGCAGGCGAAGTACGCCGATAGCGTCAGAATCGGCCGTGTACTCTGGCTCCTCGAAGGACACCTGCACATGAGACTGTGCAGCAAGGTTGTATATCTCATCGGGTTGCACCTTGGCGACAATATGGATGAGCGATGACGAATCCGTCATATCGCCGTAATGCAGTATCAGCTTCGGGTGGGGATTGTGTGGATCTTCATAGAGGTGATCGATTCGTGCAGTGTTGAAAAGCGAGGAACGTCGCTTGATCCCGTGTACTTCATACCCCTTGGCGAGGAGAAACTCGGCAAGATACGCGCCGTCCTGACCAGTTATACCCGTGACCAGAGCCTTCTTCGTCTGCAGATTGCCGGATTGCATGTTGGACATATCTGAACCAGATTACCACTGAGCCGTGCGGGTCCGCGTCCTACACGATGCCCGGATTGGGCTACCAATTCCCACGACAGCGAGGGAGCTGCCGTAGATGCTTACCAATCAATACTGTCGACGCCGGCGGGGTGGGCTTAGTCGGTGATCTGCCAAACAGCCCGGGACGAAACACAATGCCAGTCACAATCTCAATCACCCTGCAAGGGTACCGCCCCGTGCCTGCAATGGATCGCCCTATATAATCTCTGCCATAACGCCTTGAAGGACCCCGAATCCATGGATATGCCGCATCTTACCCCCGAACAGAAATACATCAATCTCCAGATGCAACTCAGCGAGACCATGGTCGCCGACGGCCCGCGATTTCAGGACGCAAATCCCATGAGTTCTTACGTCCTGCACTGGCGCCTGAACGAGGCCATGCGCCGTCTCGATCTCGCCGACCCAACCATCCCCCGCGACAGCAAGATCCTGATCCTCTGTGCCTCTGACGGTCTCGAAGGAACAGCCCTTGCCGACCTTGGCTGGACCAACGTCACCGTCTCCGATCTCTCGCAGAACGCAGCCGATACAGCTGTCCTCCGCGATCCACGCCTTAAGGCCATGGTCCTCAATGCCGAAGACAGCGGTCTTGCCCATGATGCCTACGATATCGTCTTCATTCAGGACGGTCTGCACCATCTCCAGCGCCCAGTTCAGGGCTTTACCGAAATGCTTCGCATCGCCTCCCGCGCTGCCGTCTTCATGGAACCCCACCAGTCCCTCATCGGCCGGCTCATTGGAACCAAGTGGGAGATCCACGGCGACGCTATCAACTACGTCTTTCGCTGGTCAAAGCGCCTCGTCCAGGACGTGGCGTCAAGCTATCTCGGCCGCGACTCCTTCCAGAACCTCAGCTTCACCTTCTGGCACCACAATCCGGTCTATTACAAGATCGGAGGAAAGCTTGGCAATGGCCCCTTCTCCATCGCCTTTCTCCGTGCGCTCAAAGCGACACTCGATGCCTTGCTGGGGTTCTCAGGCAACAACATGTGCGGCATGATCCTCAAGAACAAGCCCACTGCCAAATCCACTTGATTGCTCCTGGCACCCAGGCCCGACAAGCAAGTAATTCACGAGTATTTATCCCCAATGAATACTGTGGACGGCGCACATCATAACAATCTCATCGTAATGAGTGGATGCCGATGGTATCTTAGAAAGTATGTCACTGAAGGCACTGCTCTTGAGCATTGAGAGGGGACTTCCCCCCGCTCCTTCAGCACGCCTGCGTTTTCACTCCAAGCGTTACACCTTCTGCACCGCCATGAACGGGCTGACCTCTCGCCTTGAGGCCACCCTGCGGATTCTCTTCCGGTTTGGCATCCGTCAGCTCATCGAGACCGGCACCTTTCGCGGCACCACGACCGAGTGGTTCGCTAAGTTTGAGATCCCCGTCTACACCATCGAATCCAACCGCCACAACTACGAGTTCGCCAAACAGCGCCGGGTTGCGAATACGAACGTCCACGTCGAACTCGGCAACTCAACCGAGGTGCTCCCCACCCTCGCCGCCAAACTGGACTTCGCCGTGCCGACCTTCATCTACCTTAAGCTCCTGTCTTTCTCTCATGTTGGAGATGATGGTCGACTCTATCAAGACTTTGATCGACAGTGTTTTCCTGAGGCCGAGATGGCCTGTGGCCCATTTGAGTTCACCAAGAGGACAGCATCGCTGTGAGACTCATGCATGGTGCGACGGAAAGCTCGATGGAGATCGTAGTTCGCCAAAACGGCGGTCTGGGAAACCAGCTCTTTCAATATGCCGCCGGGAGTTACTATGCGCAACGCTACGGCGCGACGATGCGCATGGTTCACGACCCGGCGAAGAGGGCGTTCTCCCTTGGCCATCCGCGGCCCTTTTTGCTTTCGCGATTTTCGATCCAGTCGCCGGTGAGTGAGAGCCGTCCCTGGGAGAGGATTGCTCTTTCCACGCAGTGGCAACTGGCGCCGCTGCGGGAGTTGGTGGTGCGTGCGTCGGGAGCGCAATTCTACTGGGAGAAACCGGCCAAGTTCTACACCTTTCTCGAAGATCTACCGGTCGAGTCCGGGACGCGGACACTCTACCTTGCCGGTTATTGGCAGACATACAAGATCGCAGGAGCCCTGGGTTCCGAACTGCGCGCGGAGCTCACATTCAGGAAGCAGCCTGAGGGCCGGAACCTGGAGATGCTGGGACGGATACGGGACGCTAGAAATGCCGTCTCACTCCATATGCGAAGGGGCGACTATACGATGGCTGCGTTGGGCAATATCGCGCTTCCGATGGAATATTACAAGCGGGCGATCGCGAGAGTGAAGGAGCGGATGGATGAGCCGACGTTCTTTGTGTTCTCCGACGAAATGGAATTCGCGCGGGCCAACCTGCCGGCCGGCCTGAAGACCGTGTTTGTGGATCACAACGATAATTGGACCGCGCACGAGGACTTGCGGCTGATGTCCAGTTGCCGCCACCACATTCTGGCCAACAGTACTTTTTCATGGTGGGGAGCCTGGCTGAACCCGAGCGAAGACAAACTTGTGCTTGCGCCAAGGCAATGGCATCTGAGGGCGGAGAGCTACTATCCGGAGTTTATGCCGCCCGCGTGGGAGCTGCTGGACGTTTAAGCTTTCAAGGTTCGCAAGAGCTGTAGAATCGCTGATGTAATACGGGGTATTTGCCTTTACTGCAGGGCCGAATGCAACCATGGGTAGGGTAGGATTGATTCGACGTCAAGGAATAGCGAAATGCTAAAGCGCTGCTCCAGTCTTGAGACTACTACTAGATCAAGAAAACATCATGAAGCTGTTATAGCAGATGCCGGGTTTCTGAATCAGATAGCTCTTCCCGTCTAAGAAAGAGGTTTGACCAGCATGAATTTGGACCGACGTTTGCGGAAGATGGTTAACACTAATCTCTGCCTCTTCATGCTAAAGCAGAAATTTGACGTCTATTGGACTGGGGCATTCCGTGTCGATCCGGTAAAGAGTTCCTGGTCGCAGTTTGGCGAGGACGAAATTCTTTGTAAAGAATTGTCCGACGTGCTAGAGTCTGGTTTTTACCTTGACATAGGCGCTAATCACCCGACGAAGCTTTCCAATACATTCAAGCTGTATAGGTTGGGTATGCGCGGCATTACTGTAGAGCCGAATGCTGCCCTATCTCAGCTCCACGCACGATATCGTCCCAACGATATCCAGTTGTGCGCTGCGTCTGGGGAACGAGATGGTCTCGCGACTTTTTATCTCATGGATTCTCACCCCCTATCGACCTTCTCGCTGGAGACTTGCCAGTCACTCATAGCACAAGGCTTTACCGTTCTTTCGCGCTCACTTATGCCGGTCTTTACCACCCAGACCATCCTTAGGGACTGTGCGATGCCTGAACGCCCGATCTTCGCCCTTTTATCAATCGATACGGAATCGCTGGATGAGATGGTGTTGCGCAGCAATGACTGGTCTACCTATCGTCCTCGAATAATCGTTTTCGAGGATTATGAAGGGACCAACACCATGGTGCATTACCTGAAAGACTTTGGGTATGAGTCCATCGCAAGTCGTGGATGCAACCACATCTTGCGACTGAAATCCTGAGATACATGCCCAACAGGTTGTCCTCGAGCAGGAGATTCTTGGGTGTGCCCAACACGCCCTACAGGGGCTAATTGGCTGCGATTGACCAGCCACCCAGGCACAGCGCCATAGGCCAGCAGATTGCCACTCGCTTTCTCCATTAGTTTGCGTTCCTCGAACTGGTCGGGGTGTATGGGCAGCAGTAGTAGGGCGGTGCGGTCGAGCACCTGAATTTACTTCTTTTCATCAACACACAGGACCAGCGCATGTTCGGGGGGGGCAAGTGTAGGCCCACGATATCGCGCACCGTCTCAATAAACAAAGGGTGCGCGAGAACTCGAACGTCTCCGAGCGTAGCGTAGCCGGAGCGAAGGCGCGCCAGACGCGATGAATGCTGGCGCGGCTAATCCGGTTTTGGCGGCCATGTAACGCATGGACCGGTGTTGCATCGTCCGGTCTCGAATCCGGCGTCAGTGCCAGGACACGCTCAGTGTCCTACTTGCTCAGCTTTGCGCTAGGTGCCGTAACGCATTTCATCCAGCAGGCTTTCAATGTCGCCATCGAGAAAACGACGTCTTCATTTGCCAACCGTCTATTCCCCCTGCCGAAGTACCGATCTTGAACTAGAAACTCAAAATGAAGGCTGGCCCCTTCATTAAATACGCATCGCCATGAATGGCGATGCGATGCTATGGTAAAAGGATGTCATTGAAGGCACTCCTCTTGAGCATTGAGAGGGAGCTTCCGCCCACCCTGTCAGCACGCCTGCGTTTTCACTCTAAGCGTCACACTGTCTTTTACCCCTACGGCACAGCGATGAACGGGCTTACCTCGCGCCTTGAGGCCGCCCGGCAAATTCTCTTCAGATGCGGCATCCGCCAGGTTATCGAGACCGGGCACCTTTCGCGGCACCACTATTGAGTGGTTGGCCAAGTTTGATATCCTCGTCTACACCATCGAATCCAACCGACACAACTACGAGTTTGCCAAACTGCGGCTGCGCGCAAAGCCGAATGTCCACGTCGAGCTCGGCAACTCCGCCGAGGTGCTTCCCGCCCTGGCCGCCAGACTCGACCCCGCCGCTCCGACCTTCATCTACCTTGACGCCCCTGGGAAAACTACCTCCCTCTCAAGGAAGAGATATCCTTCATCACCGCCAACTTCAAAGCCGCCGTAACCCTCGTCGACGACTTCCTGGTACCCGGCGATCCCGTTTATGTCTACGACGACTACGGCCCGGTAAGGCCCTGGACAACGACTACCTCAAAGCCTGCTGGGTAGAAGGCATGAGGGCCTTCTACCCCTCCACACCGGCCGTCGAAGAGAGCAGTTCGCCCAGCGGTACTCGCAGCGGTTGGGTCGTCTTAACTACCCACCCCGAGCTGGCCGCCATCCTCAGTCAAATCCAACTGCTTCGTCCGGCACCGCTCTCGTAAGTGGAACTTCCTGCTCCCGCCCGGCCCAACGGTCCGCTCGTCCTTACCGAGGCCATGCACATGTGCAGCATGGCCTCAGACGTATGAATCGATTCCAATGCGTGCCATGAGTCGCCGACTTGGCACAGCTACTGTAGGAGTGTCGTGCTTCTCTGGCGGAGCCTTAACCGAAGCTAAAGGCCACCCTTACCGACGGCTCTTGCCTTTCTCGCTCTCAGCGGCTCAAAACGGAAACTCGCTGATCACCTTAAGCGTCTCATGCGCCCGTTTCTTCCAGCTGCCTACCTCCAGTAGCCGCCGATAGTTCCGTTCTACCAGCTCTGCCACGCTCTCCGGGTCTCGCAATATCTGCTCGATCTGCTCGGCCTCGCGCCCCCCCTGCATCTCGATCACCGGGTTATACCCGAACAGATCGACCAGCTCCTGCGGCCCATGCCCTACCAGCAGGCAACGGCTCGCCATTCCCTCAAAATACCGGTGCGTCACAGTCTCCACGGTGCCCGAACGCTCCGGATGCGTCTGCGAGCAAGGAAAGCACACCAGCATCTTGCTCCGTGCAATGCCGTCGAAGAACTCAGCCTTACATGGAAAAACCACCTGCCCCTTCACCTTCTCGTACAGATGCACACGCCCCTCCTGCGCCAGCCGGCCCACAACCGACTCGTGAAACTGGTCGCTCTTCCGCCCCAGTTCCAGCACGTCGATATCCCGTTCAGCCCATGTCCGCGATGCATCGTACTGGGCTGGGTCGGTCGCCTCCGGCATCCACACACACTTCATACAAGGCAGTCTTTCGGCAAAGTACTCCGCTGACTGCCTCGCAGTAAAGAACGCCAGGCGTACCCGGTACCGCGTAAAAAACGACGTCCACCTCTCATAGTCCTTCGGCCAGCAGTCGAAGCAGAAAGGAACGATCTCCCTCCACATCGCATAAGGAATCACACGGAACTCTGAGACCCCCATCATCCCCACCAGCACCGGCCCTGAACCGCGCCGCAAGTTCCGCGGCAACTTCAGGCGGGCCAGTACCCTCGCTGCATTGGCCGCCAGCCTTCCCTGTCGGTTGGAAAGCGAAGGTGCGCCCTCCAACGCAATCCCCTGCTCCATAAAGTAGAGAGGATAGATGGAAACGATGCCGCTCTCCTCCGTCTTCAGAAACTTCAGCTTGCGAGCTTGACCGCGCACAAAACTCCCTCACCTTAGCGCCCTATCATCCGACACACGCTGTCTCTAGCCAATTCGAAGATCAGTCTAGCACTCAATAGCCACGCCCGCCCTGCCTTGGCTACACTGCCCACTGCGCAACGCTGGATACAGTGTCAACGCTGAGCCGAATGACGAGCCGACTCCACCTCATCCTCGCCTGACAACGCCAGCCATATTGCTCCGCTCTTCCGTCGGATGCACCGTACTATCGCCGACGGTCGCTTTATAGCCCGTGATGTGGCACGCAATCTCGCCGGCCACCGTCTCCACGTAGGCAATCGCGAAATGCCTCCCGCGACGTAATCGGCCGGGGCTAGCTGTATCAGATCTTGATCCGCCGGCGTCTGTCATCGAGGCTTACGAACGCGATACGGATCGGCGATGTCGGCTACAATCGAGAGATGGAATCCAAGCTGCACATGGGCTGCTTTCACGCGCCCGAAGCCGGTTGGCACTAAACCGATATCACCCCTCCGCTTCCGTCCAAATCCGGTGCTTGGTTCAAGACCAATCCACTTAGTTCAAGTCATACCTCGCAAGTCTAAATCCGAGAGTGCAATCCGAGGTGGCGCTATACTAACAAGTAAGCTGGTGTAAAAACGTTGCCAGCGATCTATGGCGGCATGGAGCCAAAGCGACACATATATCTTTGTTTCTGACCTGCATCGGTAATTATTCAATATGACATCTTCTTTTACTATCATTACTCCCAGCTATAATGCTGCTCGTTGGATACGAAGCTGCATAGATTCAGTAGCAGACCAACAAGGCGTTACAGTTCAACATCTGATTCAAGACGGCCTGTCTACGGATGGCACAGCAGAGTATGTATTGAGAGAACCGCGCGTTCAAGCCGAAAGCAAAAAAGACAGCGGCATGTATGACGCAATCAATCAGGGATGGGCAAGATCTACGGGCGATTTCGTTCTCCACCTAAATGCGGATGAACAGTTGCTGCCAGGAGCATTGGCGGCCGTTGAATCGTACTTTCATGAAAATCCCGATATAGATGTGGTCATCACCGGTGCACTCATGTGTAACGCTGACGGCACGTTGCAGTGTTATCGTAAGCCCCTAGTACCAACTCTATCGATCCTACTCACGAGCCATCATCCCGTCCTGAGCTGTGCCGTCTTTTTACGTAGGGCATCGTTCACTGGTCGGAAATGGCTATATGACCCTAAGTTCCGCATCATCAGTGATGCATTATTCATGATCGATCTAGTCAGAGAAAATAAACGCTTTGGACTACTTGACAGATTTACTTCCGTATACCTTTGGACTGGTGAAAATATGGGACTCTCGCAATCGCAAACAGCTGTCCGCGAGTATGCGTATAACATGTCCCTTGCACCCCGATGGTTGCGGCTCGCTAAGCCTTTCGTGAAGCAATATTATAGATTGAAAAAACTCCTGACAGGTCACTATACCCATGGTCCCCTTTCCTATCAAATGTATGTTCCTAATGGTGAAGAGAAGCGCCATACCTTTTACGTAAGCAGACCTAGCGGCATCTATCGTGAGCGTAACGCGGAGAGCAGCGCGTCGTGAAGATATGCGTGATATCCCACACATACATGCAGGTTGGGTACCGCCCCATACTCGCGGCACTTGCCAGGGAGCCTGGCATTGATCTGGCACTGTTTACGCCCTCACAGCACAATCTTGACTCTGGTACGCCGACTATTTTCACCGAGTCTAGCGAACCATATCGAATGTACGCGTTACCTATTCGCTGGGGATCGAGACAAGGCGCCTTCACCTATCGTCTAAGACCCCTCATTAGGGCATTAGACGAGTTCAAACCAGATGTCATCCTCCACGAGCAAGAGGTATACGCCTTGGGCGCGTTACAAATCTTGCTGCTCGCAAATAGACGGTCGATTCCATTGGTAATGTTCGTCTGGGAGAATATCCATAGGTCTCTTTCATTGCCTCGAAGGTTGCTGCGAAACTATGTCCTGCGGCGGACCTCTGGTTTGATTGCTGGAAGTAGCGTGGCTCTCAGAGTCCACAGGGATTGGGGATTCGAAGGCCCCAGCCAAATCATCACCCAAATTGGATGTGATGTGAACCCGAATCCAACATTTGGCAGAAGGGCCGCAGGTATTTTCAGGGTCTGTTTCGCAGGGCGACTGATTCCGAGCAAAGGCATCGACTTACTCCTGCGCTCAGTCGCCAGAATAGCATCCCTGGGCATTCCAGTTGAATGCACTATAATGGGACAAGGGCCAGAGATGAATAATCTCACATTGCTCGCGCGCGAACTCTTGATTGCGGATCGGGTCGTCTTTCGGGGTAGCGTCCCGATGAAGGAGATCTTTGTTGTCCTCCAGCAGAACGATATTCTCGTGCTACCCTCGCGACGAACAAGTACATGGGAAGAGCAATTTGGCCGTGTTCTAGTGGAAGCGATGTCCCGAGGCACCGTTGCCGTCGGCAGTCGCACCGGGTCAATTCCAGAGGTCATTGGGTCCGAAGATTTGACATTCGAAGAGAATGACGATGCGGCACTTTCGACCATTCTTCTAAGACTTGCCAACGATAGCAATCTCCTGACAAGCCATCAACGCGCACTATGGGAGCGCGCACGATCCTGCTATCAATATGAGGTGGTGGCAAGGCGCAAAATAGACCTCATGCGGAAGATACTTTTTCGCGATGAGTAACAGATCCATTGAGTACAACGTTACTGAGCTTGCCATCAAACACCTCGCATGAGAATTCTATCCATACACAATAGATATAACTTGCCGGGGGGCGAGGACGAAGTTCAGTTTGCCGAGTGCAATCTTTTGCGCCAGCATGGTCATGATGTAACCGAATATGTGCAAGATAACGATTCCATTAAGGGAAACAAGCTCCTATCTGTTGGCTTACGATCGGTTTGGAGCCAGACTGACTTTACCAGCATTCGTTCCCTTATTCGACAGAGCCGTGCGGAGATCATTACCGTCCACAATTTCTTCCCTCTTGTTTCACCATCTGTCTACTATGCGGCCCACGCGGAAGGCATACCTGTGGTACAGACACTGCACAACTTCCGACTGATCTGCCCTGCGGCGACTCTTTTGAGGGACGGGAAAATCTGTGAGGATTGCGTGGGTAAGACGGTCGCGCTCCCTGCTATCGCTCACGCATGTTACCGCCAGAGCCGAATGCTTACAACAGGCCTGGTCACGATGACCTCTGCTCATCGCCTGATCGGCACCTGGAGCCGTACTGTAGACCGGTATATCGCTCTCACACCGTTCATGAAGAATAAGTTTATCGAGGGTGGCTTCCCTGCAGATAAGATCACTGTCAAACCTAACTTCACGCGGGATACGGGGCTTGGCAACGGAGCGAGGGGAAACTTTCTATACGTGGGGCGGCTGAGCCCAGAAAAGGGCGTAGCCACATTGCTGAAGGCCTGGCAACTGTCTGGTTCCGAACGAGAACTGCGCATCGTCGGTACTGGTCCAGAAGAACTCGCCCTTCGCGCACAAGCCTCAACGCTGAAGGGTGTCCGCTTCCTCGGGCAGTTGCCGCGCAAGCGCGTTCAGGCAGAGATGGGAGATGCCGTCGCACTGATCATGCCATCCATATGGTACGAAGGCTTCGGCCTTACGATTATCGAAGCCTTCGCCAAAGGAACACCCGTGATCGCCTCCGATCTCGGAGCGATGGCCTCGCTGGTCTCGCCAGGGATCTCGGGATATCTCTTTGAGGCCGGCAACGAGCATCAACTGGCTACCAGAATCAGAAATTATAATTCCTTGCCAAACTTGCGATCCGGAGCGCGGCAAGCGTATGAAGACCGCTTCACTCCGGAGATCAACTATCGGCTTATGATGGACATCTATGCGTCAGTCATCCATGTCCACTCGTTCTGAACATCTTCAGATGCGACTCCGGAACCCCTAGCCGAATTGAAAATATCAGAAAAGATGGAAATCCTTGAAATGAACCAGAAGACCGAGGACACAAACATGCTCCAGCCACCTGCCCGCGCGAATGTGCTCGGCATCGGCATTAGTGCAATCTGCATGGACCAAGCTGTTAAGCTTACCGACGGTTTATTGCAGTCAGGTGGCAAAGGCTACATCTGTGTTACAGGCGTACACGGGGTTATGGAGGCCCAAAACGATCCGGTACTGAAGGACATCCTCAACAAATCCTTCTTGACGACGCCCGACGGCATGCCTACTGTATGGGTCGGACGCTACCATGGACGCAACATGAAACGCGTCTACGGTCCGGATTTCATGATCGAGTTCTGCACTCATTCCGTTAAGCGGGGATACCGTCACTTTCTTTATGGAGGAAGGGCTGGTGTGGCCGAGCGTCTGCAACGCTCTCTCGAGGACCGGATTCCCGGTATTCAGATCGTTGGATGGTATACGCCTCCCTTTCGACCCCTCATCGCCGAAGAACTAACGCGACTTCAACAGATCATTCGGGAGGCTAAGCCCCATGTTATCTGGGTTGGGCTTAGCACACCGAAACAAGAACACTTCATGGCTGAGTACTTAGGCGAGCTGGATGTTCAGCTAATGGTCGGAGTAGGAGCAGCATTTGATATCCACACGGGAGCTATCAAAGATGCTCCCCAGTGGATTAAAAACTCGGGACTCCAATGGGCGCATCGCCTGACACAGGACTACCGTCGTTTGTGGAAGCGATATCTGATCAATAATCCTATCTTCCTATGGAAAATCTTTTGCCAGCTGACACGATTTCGAAAATATCCAATCAATGACTGAAGAAAAGATGAGGTAATTATCAGAGTTGCGGCTGGCCTGCTGGCGTTCCGGCTTCGATCTGTTCTTCGATCCAGCGATATGTCTGCTCCAGGCCGTCCCGCAACCGAAGCGAAGGCTCCCATCCCAGCTTCTCCAGGATCATCGTGTTGTCGCTGTTGCGACCGTTGACGCCCTTGGGAGCACGCAAGTCGTACTTGCGGTCTAGTTTAATCCCTGCAATTTCCTCTGCGATGTCGACCAACTGGTTGATCGTAACCATCTCGCTCGACCCGAGATTTATAGGTTCATCGATATCACTTGCCATGATCATCTGTGTGCCTTTGACGCAGTCATCGATGTACATGAAACTGCGGGTCTGATGACCATCTCCCCAAATGTTGATTTCATGTTTTCCCGAACGTTTGGCCTGGATGACCTTTCGGCAAATCGCTGCCGGCGCCTTCTCGCGGCCGCCATCCCATGTTCCCAGAGGACCATACACATTGTGGTAGCGTGCTACACGGCAGATCAGGCCGCAGTCTTCCTCAAAGTGGCGACACATGCGCTCGCTGAAGAGTTTCTCCCAGCCATAGCCGTCCTCGGGCAGCGCAGGATAGGCGTCGCTCTCTTTGAGGGCTACGACATCGGGGTTCGTCTGCTTTTCGCCATTGTAGACACACGCAGAAGATGAGTAGAAGTAGCGCTCTACGCCGTTCTTCTGGGCAGCCATCAGCATATGTGTATTGGTGAGAACGCTCAGCATGCACAAGGCTTTGTTGTTCTCAATAAAGCCCATACCACCCATATCGGCTGCCAGCTGATATACCAACTCAATATCCTTGGTAGCAGTGAGGCAGTTATCGTAGTTTTTAAGGTCGAGAGTCAGATTCTCCACACCATCGGTTGTCTGATACCACTCCAACAGTGGTTTGATGTCCACCGCGCGGACCACATTGACGCCATTTGCGATCAGGCCCTTTACTAGATGTCCACCAATAAAGCCACCTGCCCCGCACACAACTACAGTCTTACTACGAAAATCCACTCCAGAACCTCCACGTTTATAGCAACTCTTGAACTCTTGCGCTAGTAACATATTACCTGAAACGGATATCGAGGATAAACCTGTTTCCGGAAGACGATTCGGGTTGTACCCGAACGTGCTGCGCGAGCTGCAATTTGGTCCGGAATGCTTGAAGCAGGAGCTATGGATCATCGTGACCGCTACACTCTTACAAAGGTTCCGTCGATTTGCAATGAGTAGCCCGTCTCTGGCTCGCAAAATACAGGCTTCGGTGCTATGCAGACGAGTCGAAGGCCCAACTGATAGAGCATGGTGATCATCTCCCCAATCAACATTTGACCTTGGTACAGCGGTACAAGAGATAACTCTATTTCCAGAACACTCACATGGGGCATCAGAGATGCAGCTCCCTTCAGCACCTCGGCTTCATAACCCTGGGCGTCAATCTTGAGCCACAGATTCGAGCCAGGATCCATGGACGGTAGGACGCTGTCGTCAAGGGAGCAGATGGATATGGTCTCCTGCGATATATATTCTGACTCCGAGCCACTCGCAACATGCGCGGTAAGCATCGGGAGTAGCGAGCTGGAGACGCCGTTTTTCGCCACATTGATGGTGGCAGTGCCTCCCGCGGCGCCACACCCCGCATTGACGGCTCTCCATTTATCGTCGGAGCTGGCAGACTTCTCTAAGATTGCAAAGACCTCGCGCAGAGGCTCGTAAGACCAGATCACGCCTTCGTATCCAATCCGTCGCAGGCCTCTAGCGTAATCGCCAACGTTTGCTCCTACATCCAGCACAACGTTGATGCCTAGCCGCTGCATCATCTCAAGCCTTCGGCTGGGCGCAGACAAAGACATTTCATGCACCTCATATCCCAGCGCATTTACAAGACGTTGAATTGTGCTTTTCATTCCAGTAGTGCCTTTCTTTGATTGCCGCTGGTCTCAGGTTGTTGCGTGTTCCCGACTGGCCTCTTTCTTGAGGGCCAGTTCCACCGCACGCCACACATCATCCACCGTAACTCTTGCGATGCACGGCACGGGTGATCCCTTGGGGACATCGTAGATGCAATTCCAATTGCAATTAAAGCACTCCATCCTATGAATCACCACTTGCGGTGCCATTACCGCTTTGTCATGCCCAGTCTTGTATGGAAGAAAACGCCCAAAGTGGGCACCAGCAAGTATGCAAATGGAAGGTACATCTAAAGCAGCTGCAATATGGACCGCAGAAGTGTCATTAGTCAATACAAGGCGTGCATTTGCAATGATAGATGCCAACTCTGAAAGGCTTGTGCGCCCAACGAAATTAACAAGAGAAATATCGTTCCCCGAACACAGTTCGGATCCCAGGCCAAGGTCTGCCGGGCCGCCGCAAACGACGCCCTGCCATCCGGTTTGCGCGTATAACCGCTCCGCGATGCGCCTGAACGACGAGATGGGCCAACGCTTTTCACCCCAAGCCGCACCAGGAAACAAGACATAATACGGCTTGGTCTGATCGACTTTCCTCCAGAATGTTCTTGGAGGCTGGAGAGGGCTAAGCGACCGCAGATCGGGAAGGAGCACTTCATGATTGGTGCCAAGCAAACCATTCACGAACTCTGTGTTTCGCTCTAACTCCGTCAAGGGCGCGGAGGAGGCAGCGACTAGCCGCGTGTACCAGCGATCACTTTCCCGTCGACCAGGAAGTGCACTGTTACTTGGATCACACCCAAAGCCAATCCGCTCTTTAGCACCACAGGTACGAATGATCGAATCCCCGGGATAATGGGTGCGGGAGTACGTGGGCTCGATGGCTGTGCCGCATCCCTGTCGCCGAATCCGCGACGCCTGTACGACGTGGTAAAGAATATTGAGATCATAGGAACGTCGATTTATCGGCAGCACCTGATCAAAGATATGCAGTTCTCTTGCCCAGTCCGCCCAAGTAGGGTCAGCTACAAGAATGACGCCATTTCCCTTGGCCCTGTATGCTTGTGCGATAGCCTGCGCTGCGCCAAGCCAAAGAGCGAAGTCACCAATCGCATCCAGTCTGACAATGAGGACTCGATCGTGCCGCGTCTTAACAGGAATGCGGGACACCATCCAGTCGACTGCCAGCGAAAGAAATTGGCTCGTCTTGTTGAAGTGCCTGCGCGTTGTTGCCACGACAGACTTACTCGCCGCAATCATTAGTAAACCTTCTAATCTTGAAATGCTGTAGCAAGATGAACTACTTTATTAGTACTTCCAATCATAATGTCTAGCCACGTTTTGCTATAAGGGGACTTCAAGTCACCCAAGCGAACAGTTTCGCCCGTTTCAACATTGACTACGGGTAAAGTCTTGATCTGTTCAAGTCGCCCCATCCCGCCAATATAGCTAAGTTGCCCAGATGCCTCTCTCGATTCCTTAAATAAGGAGGGCAATGCCTCGATGTGCAGAAGTGAGCTGTCCACAATTCTCTTTGCGTAGTCTTCGCGCACGAAAAAAGCATTATTCGCTGCCATGTTCGTACCTACAAAGCGATATCCTTTCTTCGCAGCCAGCAGCAGGAATGCTGCGATTGACGCACCAAAATATAAGTAGCTGTGGTGCGCCTCTGCTCGATCGAAGCTACTGTGATATGGCGTGCTAATAGGGTATATATCACCGAACACTGCGTTGTATTCGCAGATGCAAATAATAGGGTTGACGATATGGATTGCTTCCCATATCCAATAGTCGTTGCCATCAAGATCGATACTCAGCAATCCAATCTCACCAACGAAGCCGGCACTTGAAATGAGTTCGTCAATGTTCTCTCGCGTTATGAACGCCTGCTTAACAGTAAGATCATGCCTCCAAGTCAAACCGTCTTCTTTGGTCTTTTCAATCATGGCGGCACTACCGTCCATAACGAGTCCGCGCCAGTTGCGATTCTGCAGCAGGAACCGGGTGTTGGCCTCACGGTAGGTTTCGACTCCGAATTCAATGAAGGTGCGAGAGACGCTCGGGACATCGGCGCGCTCAACGAGCCAATCGATGATCCCATCTTCTCCCCATTGCGAACTCACCTTAAACTCGACGTCCTGAAGTGACGAGATGACCTTCTGCGAGCGGACTTGCCAGCTCGCCATACGTCCTATCAGATCATGGGACTGTGCCAGCAGGGTATTTGTGTCACCTACTAGCCAGGATCTGAATCGATTAACTAGCTTCTTGGTCATCTGTTTGCCAGGCATCGGTAATTGTCCATTTCCACTCTCTACTCGGATTCTACTAGTTTAGGTGACTATTAGGGTGGAACTCCACTTGGGTCCTACTTCTCTTTCAGATCTGTGGTGTATCACCTTTGAGGGGGCGTCTAATGTCTTCTATGCTACAGAGGTCGGATCTTGTAGACTGCTTGCCTTCGTTGTCGACGCCAGCCGTTTAAATAAGTTCCGTATCAAGACGAAGCATATTGGAAGAGTGATTACAAGTTGTGAAAGAATCGACCCCAAACATACTCCCATCACCCCAAGGCGGCGCGTGAAGAAGATCGAGAGTGCAAGGTTGCTGAGACTTGAGAATACTACGAGCATGATTTGAGCCTTCATGATGCCTGCTCCGTTAAGGAGCATCGCTGTGACACCGGACACCGCATTGACAACACCCCATAAAGCCAAAGTTAATAGCAGCGACATCGGAGCATGCAATGACTTACCCACAACTACCCTGAGGATCCAAGGACCGGCGAGCGCCAGGAGACTGCATAGCGGAACCGTGATGGCAAGCGTGAGCCACAAAGAACTTAAGAAGGCTTTGCGGACCCAGTCAACATCGCCGCGCGCAAGCGCCTCTCCGTATGCGGGCCACAGCGGCGCGACCCCCATGCTCACCAGCATGGACACGAAGCTAAATAGCTTCTGCGGCACCGCATAGGCCGCTACTGCAGCCGCGCCCAGGACTTGATCGATGACTATGTTGTCGGAGCTGTAGGAGACTGCAAATCCGCACTGTAGCACGAAGAACATTAAGCCAAGTTTGAGTATCTTGACCGCAGCACTCCTGCGATACGCGTGCCACACTGGCTTGAGCCAAGGGTGCTGTTGAAACAGCAACCAGCCATTAAACAAGGTGGCGGCGATGCCCGCATAGACGGAGGCGAATACGAGCCACGTCAGACTGCCATGCAGCCAAATGACCACGAGCATTGCGCCAAGCGAGAGAGCGCTACCAGCCGCACCGACAATCTGGGAAGCATAGCCCTTCTGCAATCCCGCCTGTGCCCGCGTGAAGACGCCTAGCGGAATACTCACTACGAAGGAGCTATATAGAACTAGGAAAGCACGCGCTCCCTCGGCCGCGACAGCCTGGGACCGGACGTTGAACAATCTTAGCCACGGCAAGAACGGATAACCTACGACGCCAGCTATGGTCAGAACGGCAGCTATACACAGCATGAGGGCAAAGGCACTTGTGACGTACTCTCTCGCGAGAGGGTGGTCATCTTTGCCATACGCTTCTGAGACGGCATTCATCAAACCATTTCCGATGCCCAGATCCGCAAATCCCATGGCGGCGATGATAGAAACCAGGACCATCCAGATGCCGTAGCGCTCGGCACCGAGATAGCGAAATGTCAGCGGGACTGAAATCAGGCCAGCCAGCAGAGCTATGGCCTTTGCAATGACTGATGCTACCGTT